>Ga0208549_100690_pt1 | contig 13543 bp, 16 predicted proteins | sample BED_host_MetaG_FD_187135 | JGI IMG/M metagenome (GOLD analysis project Ga0208549, IMG submission 187135) | Hot spring microbial mat communities from Yellowstone National Park, Wyoming, USA - BED_host_MetaG (SPAdes) (version 2) | ecosystem: Environmental > Aquatic > Thermal springs > Hot (42-90C)... | reverse complement strand
TACCGCAAAGCTTTAATGCGATCGACGCTGTACTCAACCGATGAGCAAGGGGGAGGAGATCGTAGAGGAGATCGTCAAGGACAGGAAAGCGGTGAGGAGGCTGGCCGAGGCGATCGTCTCGGACGCCGACGTGAGGTTGGCGGTAGTCAACGCGATCCTCAGGGACGTGGCCACCAAGGAGGACGTGGAGAAGCTGAGGGCTGAGACGAAGGCTGACATAGATAGGCTGAGGGAGGAGATCGACGCGAGGTTCAAGGAGATCGACGCGAGGTTCAAGGAGATCGACGCGAGGTTCGACTCCATAAGGGGGGAGCTGAGCTCGCTAGGGGCCAGAGTCTCGAAGCTCGAGGGACAGGTGGGACTCATGGTGGGCATGAACGTGGCCGTCCTCGTGGCGGTAATAGGCATTCTGCTGAGGCTTATCTTCTGAAGCGTGGATCGAGGCTAAGTGAGTGGGGCAATGTGGACCGAGTCGTCAATTCCGTGTCCTCCTCTCTGGGAGAGGCTCAACCTGGAGAGCGCGCCCCTCCTTGAACCGCTGGATCTACCCAGTAGAGGTCGAGTAGTGAAGATGGGCCTGGACTGAACCCCTTTTAGTGCCCATAGAAACGTCTTGTATTCGACTAAGATCGAAATTTCAGCTAAATGGCCTCCCACTTCTATGCGGACTCCGCCCGAGAGAGTAAGGAGAGCACGACGTGAACCTGTGCCGTTCTGGTCGAAAGAGTCCCTTGACTCACACACCATTAGAGTGCCTGGGTGATTGAAGGCTAAGCCCCCACACTCGATCGCGAACAGACGTAAAACGAGTGACGTGGAAGTGTAGGGACAAACGGGTCGAGTTGACGCATTCGACTCCTTAGTTCCCTTCACTGGAAGGGGAGAGTTCCCCACTCCCCATAACGGCGTGGGGGTACCGGCGATTCCCCCCGTCCTCGATGACTCGAAGACGGCGACTTTGAGGACCTCGACTTCCACGCCGCTGGTCCACCCCGTTCATGAAACAGTGGACTAAACTTCATAATACAAAGATTTATTTAATTTTCTGATAAGTATCAAATCATGATAGGACTCACGTTGGTGCAGGAGTTACTGGCGGTGGTCTCGGGTATCCTAGTGGGGTTCAGCCTAGGGCTAATAGGAGGGGGAGGCTCCATACTCGCGATCCCTTTGCTCCTGTACTTCGTGGGACTGTCGGACTCCGATCTCCCCTCAAACTACGTGGACCACGTCGTCATAGGCACTACGGCCCTGGCTGTGGGGCTCAACGCTTACCTCAACGCTGGGATGCACTTCAGGCGCGGTGACGTAGACGTGAAGAGGGGAGTGCTCTTCGCGGTCCCAGGCGCCTTGGGCGCTGTCCTGGGCGGGTTGGCCGCCCACTTCGTCCAGGGGGAGTTGATCCTGTTCTCCTTCGGTTTCGTGATGATAGCAGTTGCGTTGATAATGCTCCGGGGGAAGAGCTTTGGGGTCTCCGACGTCCAACGGGGTGCAGGGAAGGGGGTGAAGTACCACGTCCTCCTCCCCACGGGTGTGGCAGTGGGTCTGGTCTCGGGTCTCTTCGGCATAGGAGGGGGTTTCCTAGTGGTGCCTGGACTCATCGCTGCCACGGGACTCTGCATGAAGAAGGGAATAGGTACATCCCTCATCGCGGTTGGAACCTTCGGGGTGGTGAGCGCGCTCACTTATGCCCTCTTCGGGGAAGTGGACTACAGGATCGCGCTTCTCTACCTGGTGGGAGGGATCGCTGGGGGATACCTCGGGGCTAAGGTCGTCTCCACCACCTCCAATTACAGGCTGAAACAGATCTTCGCCGCCGTGATAATAGTCGTGGCGATCTACGTCATGTTCAAGAACGCTGGAGCGTTGTAGGGTTTAGTGACAGGGGAGATCGTCGGCGGACGTCCTAGTTCACCCTGGCCGATCAAGGCGAAGACAGGGCTTTTCAATCGATGGGAGAGGGTTACCTCCCAACTGCCGTTAAGCGAGGGCTACAGACCCTGAAGGACATCGCGTTAATCCCCCCTGAGGGCTGGCGGGGGGGGGTTCTGACCTCTTCGCGCTCTACCCCACCAGCGGAAGACTCCCGCTGGGACTTCCACTCGAGGTGCGTCGAGGGGGAGGGGACGGAGCCGGACCGATGCCCGTAGCCCGTGAGCTCGTCCCCTTCCTCCAGTTGTGGGTCTCACTTGGCCCGCCCTCGCCTTCAGCGCTCGAGTCCAGAGACAGGCGAACTAGGCCCACAGCCACGTGGCTCCAGCGTGGTGTCGACCTTGACTGGGGTTTACCTCCCCCGGGGGTCTCCTGAGAGGTCCCTTGCTGTAGATTGGGGGTCTTAACGCACTCCACGATTCACTCATCCCCATCGACCTGCCTCCTGGGGAGAATTGCCTACATGCCGCCACGAGCCCACGTGATCACTATCCCCCTGTGGGCAGGTTCGAGGAAAGAGCCAGGATTCGTTAGAGAGAGGTAGAGCGCCTTGAGACTGAACCGCTAAGGGGCAGTCGCTCGATTTAGTCCACGCAGCAGCTCATGTTCCTGACGTCCCTGAAGAAGGACTGGGCCACGAGCTTCAGCGACTCCACCATGGTGGGGAAGACGTGAACGGTGTCTACGAGGTCGTAAACGGTGGTCCTTAGCCTCAAGGCCAGGGCTGCCTCGTTTACGACCTCAGCGCCGTTCTCCCCGATTAGGTGAACCCCAAAGATCCTCCAGTTCCCGGAGTCGACTATCATCTTCACTAGCCCTCTGGTCTCCCCCAGGATCTTAGCCTTGGCCACGTCCTCCATCCTGAGGACCCTCGACTTGATGTAGTAGAGCTTCGACGCCTCGGCCTCGGTCAATCCCACCCCCGCTGCGTTAGGTTGGATGAAGACCGACCTCGGGACGCTGAGCATGTCCACCTTCCTGTGGGAGTTGGAGAGCGTGTTCTCTGCTGTTATGGAACCCTGCTTCTCGGCTAGGGCCTCCAGTATCCTCCCACCGAGGACGTCACCCACTGCGTAAATGTCGGGGTTGGAGGTTCGTAACTCCTCGTCTACCCTGATCCCTCCCCTCTCGTTGAGCTCCACCCCCGCCGCAGTGAGGTTGAGGTCGACGTTCGGCCTCCTCCCGGTTACTACCAAGATCTCGTCCCCCTCCACCTCCCCCAAGTTGGTGACCACCACATTCCCTCCTCCGTCTCCCCCCTTCCTGACCTCCTTCACCTGCACTCCCATCGCCACGTGGACTCCCTCCTCCTCGAGCACTCCCCTAGCCTCAAGGGATATCTCGGGTTCCCAGTCGGGCAGGAGGAGCGGACTTCTTTGGAGTAACGCGACCTCGACGCCGAGCCTCCTGTACATCTGGGCGAAGTCCAGGGCCAGAGCCCTACCACGTATTAGTAGGTTTTACTTTATGTGCAAAAATCGCATAGATCACAACGCTCATTACTTAAGTGTGAAGTGATTGATCTATGGCAGAAGGGAAAAAGCTCGGAATAATCGTCCAGTCTGGTGCAGCGAACAGGATTTGCTGCGTAGTTGTTTACGCTGCGTCGGCTCTCGCAGGTGGATGGAATGTAACACTCCACCTAGTTAACGAGGGTCTGGTGGCTTTCAGGAAGGATGTGGCGAAAAAGGTGTGGGAGAGCCCTAACCCCGAGGATTACAGCATATACCCAGTGAAGTACAGTCCTTACGTTGAGGTGTTCCTGAAGAACGCGCAACAGCTGATTAAGGAGGGGAAGTTCCAGGATTGGCCGGACATGATCGCTGAGTTGAAGAGGCAATATCCCGCGAATTTCAAGATTTATGCCTGCCCTCTGGCGGCAGCCACGTATGGTATTAAGAAGGAGGACCTAATAGATAGCGTGGATGACATTAAGGGCGCTGAGTCCTTCTTAGACGAAGTGTACCCGGGAGTGGTAATGGTCTTCTAGAGAATCATCGTACTGCAAGTTTCGCGAACGAACTCCCGAAACGATTAAGAAACCCTTTTACCGTTTGCCTCTACACTTTTACTTCATCTACTTCAAGTCCGTCCGTGATCGAGCGTAGGGACTCGGCCTCCAATCACGCTTCCGTCTCAATCGCGTACGTGCCACGATACACATTTCTCCGCCACGTCTCCGTCCTCTCCAGCGTGCCCACATTGGTGTGGGAGGTCGTCTTCGAACAAGGAGATCCTGCGCTGAACACCGCGTCTGAGGAGAAGTTCAACACTACCCTCTTAAGTTCGAGAAAACCCGACTCCAGGTGTTCGATTAACTCCCCATCTGGATAGGAGAGGAAGAACCACTTCCTGATCCCTGCCTGCTTGAGTCCCGCCTCCGCTTCCTTCCTCCTGATCTCGGCTAACCTCTCTCCCCTCTCCCACGGGTAGGGGGGAACCCTTGCTCCCATCGGTTAAGTACACGACGGCGACCTCGACCCCTCTCCTCACCAGCCTCAGCAGAGTTCCCCCTGCGTTATCGCATTCGTCGTCGGGGTGAGGGGACACGTAGAGGACCTTCGCCTCCACGCACCTGAGGTTCTCCTCGTGAGGGCGAAGTCGTTCGCCTTTAATTCCTTTGACGCATGGCAGCGTGTAACGGTCGACGTATTGTTAGAAATCGCCCTATTAAAGGGCATAGCGGTAGTTGCCTTGAGCATCACCTCGTGTACCTCCTAAGACGAAGAGGCGTTGCCCAACGGTACCCCATTGAACGCGGTAACTTCGTTCTCAACTAGACTAGTTACGGTGCAGTTCACACCTCCATCGGAATTAGTCAAGGTGAGCGTCGGGACACCGTTGACTAGCACGGAGTTCCCGCATACGTCTTCTGGAAAGCTGTAGCTATACTCCTTCATGTCTTAATAGGCAAGGTCGCACCTAAAGCGACCACTGTGACGCACTTACACAGGCTCGTTCTCCGCTGCACGACGAATATGACTTGGTTAATGTAGTCATCCTTGGCTTTTGAAGTCTAAGGTAGTATGATACTTCTTACTGTTTACTCTGGCTGGTTCACTTCGCTTTGACCCATCTTAGGTATAGGAGGTAATTGCTAGGATACCTCAAGGTTATTTAGTGGTTTACACAAATTTTCTCAACATGAGCTTTCTCAGGGAAAGGGCCGAAGAGTTCCTGGATAACGCCAGATACAACTTGGGAAAAGGGTTTTATAACTTAGCGATGTTCGACGTAGAACAGTTTATTCAACTCTACTCCAAGTTTCTGATCTACCTGAAAGTCGGAGATTACCCGAAAACACATGATATCCTCTCCTTGTTGAGAGATGTAGATAGGTTGTACTCAAACAAGTGTGACGTTGGGAAGTTCCTCACTGAGAACAGGGACTTTCTATACTTAATATATTTTTCATATACACAGGGGAGGTACTTCGGGACTCAATTCGCAAAGGAGGACGCGGAGAGGGCCATAGGGATAGCGGAGAAGTTCCGGGGGATAGCACTATGCTTGACCTCCTGATGGAGAAGGCGAAGGAGAGGGAGGAAGCGTTCAACAACCTGTGGAGCTTCCTCAGCAAGGTGAAAGAGGTAGCGAATTCCTTGGACCCCGGAGCAAGGGTTTTCCTCTTCGGGAGCGTAGCCAGGGGGAATCCGAGGCCCGACAGCGATATCGACGTCCTGGTGATATCTGACGTCCTGGGGAAGGACTTAAAGAGTAAAGTTAAGACGATTGAGATACTGATGGAGACCATAAACAACAGGGTTTTCGAAATACATGTGGTCACGAGAGAGGAGTACGAGAATTGGTACGGGAAGTTCGTAGACGTATTGAAGGAAGTCTAGGAGAGGGAAAGGATCCCAATCCCACAGGTCCCAGGGGAACAACCGTTGAGGGGGGTAGCGCGGTAGAAGCTTCCACCCACCAAGTGATGAGACGGGGAACAGCGAATCGCCCATGGGAGCCTCCTTGAGGAAGAGGAGCTGGCTAGAAGCACGTAGTCCACGTCTACCCCCCAGGAAAGGGAGAACCTCAACCGCTAAGTGTAGTCCTCACCTACTCTTGGGTAGGTGAGACGGCTGGCCTCTCCTGTTTCACCACCTCGCAGGAAAGGATGGAAGTGCTGTAGGACCTCACGTGTTCCACAGCCTTCCTCACTATGGCCCCCACTACCTCTTCATCCACAGAGTAGTAGGAGTACTTCCCCTTCCTTTCCATCTTCACCACCCCGCAGCTCCTGAGACAGGCGAGGTGATGGGAGATCAGAGACTGGGACTTACGGAGCGACTCCGATATCTCCTGTACGGTCGCGGCCTTCCTCTAGAGGAGGAACAGGGTTATCTGCAACCTAGTCTTATCGGCCAGCGCTGCGAAGAAGGACTCGAGCTCTGTGACCAGCGGTTCGGCGAATTCCATGGTTTACTGTACGTGTGGAGGGTTATAAAGGTTGAGGGACTTGGAGAGGTGAGGGAGGTCGAGGGGGAGTTCGCTGAGTTAAGCCCTTCCACTTAACCGCACTCCGCGATGAGGAGACAGGAACCCGTGAATGGAAGTCAGACCACCGGTGGAGAGGAGGGATCGAGGGGTCCAGGCTCGGGGAGTTGAAGCTCTTAGGTCCAAGGGATCGAATGAAGGTAATGCGATCCCACGGGGCGCCTGGTCCTCACCGCTAGGGGGAGGGTTGGACTTTCGTAGGGCCTCGCGATATTCGATATCGACCATAGCCTCTACGCCCCTTTTCCTATTTCACGAGCATGGGTAGCGCCTGGGGTAAGTAGGGCCTTAGGGGGCAGTCAAGGAAAGATCGTAACGCTTTTATGTTATTTTTCAATACTATTACTTATTTTTAAATATCACTTCGACGTAAGTTATGCTCGCCCAGTATTACCCTGGGCGGTTCAGGTCTCCATTACTAATTCAATTTGTTTTAAGAGTTATGAAGTATTTAATTGCAATAAAAGGTCAGTAAGGCTGATCCTGCATAGTTAGGATCAACCAGTTTTATACCCATGCCATATGGAAATTACAATTCGCAAATGAGACCTGAATGGCCGATTACCCCAGTTTCTTCCCGTTCGTAAGCTCCAAACCGATGACGTCACTCCCGCGGGGTTCTGGATCGAAGACGCGGACTGGGAGGTTGAGGTGACCCCACTACTACCCCCGACGACTCGGGGGGTGTATGGGCCATAAAAGGTCGTGGCGGGATCGGAATTGATGGAAAATAGCGAGAAGAAGCTCCAGGGTAAGCGCTTACAGTCCGGGAGAGCACGGGATTACATAACCTCCTTCAAGGAATTAAAGTACAACAAGTATCTAGAGAAAGAATATATATATATACGTTGAGGTCTTCGTGTCAACCCTGAAATCTCATCCTAGTCTACGAACTCCACTTCGTCTATCCCTTTCCCTTCTAGTTCCTTCTCTCTTCTAAACAGGGCTGTAGTCTTGAGGTATTTAGCTGTAGCTATTGAAAGGCAATCAGCCATTGAGATCGAGTTCCTGCATTTGCATTCCGATGCATATTTCGTCACTAACGGGTTAACTCCCACCACCTCGAAGCCGGATTTGATTATCATCCTCACTATCTTCTCCGCCTTCTCGGTCCCCACTTTTCTGCAGAGAACATAATACACTTCAGCGAGATTCACCGCGTTAACGTATGGCTTCACCTCGCCTTTCAGGATCTTCTCGTAATACTGACGATGTTTCCCCTCCAGAAAAGAGAGTACCACGCCGCTATCAAGTACCACTCTCTTCATCTTCCTTACGACCTGTGACCAATTCACCGTATAAGTCCAGTCCACTTGCTATCCCGAACAACCTCTCGGCGTACCTCTTACTCGCGGTCTCCCTCCTCCTTATCAAGTAATTTATGACGTCGTCGTAGGAAACCCTCTTACCGGTCTTCTTTTCCAACATTCCAGCTATCTCGGTCAATCTCCTTTTAGTCTCGGGCTTTACCTTTATAGTTTCCACAGTTTCTACTTTTTCTACTCAGTATAAAAAGTCTTCCGGTCTCGGTATTCCCCCTATCAGAGAATTTCAACTCGCTAGTCTGCTCCGCGTGTTTTCCCTGATCTTCTCAGTTGCGGTGAAGTTGAGCGCATTAGTATCTAGGGCCGTTGCCTCTAGGACTACCTTCTCATTCGTGGGTTCGGGTTTAGCGGAGATGGAATTCTACGCTAAATCCAACGAGGAGATAGAGGAGAGGCCTAGGGTTCTGGGAGGAAGTTGTTCAGAACCCTCGTACGGATTACTCAACGGATTACTCATCTGAAGACAGGTGGTAAATGAGGAGAAGGTGTAACGGCTATGAAATGCTCTACGAGAGAATAAGAGAGGAGGAAGGATTTAGAGTTAAGGTAAGGGGAAGGGGGAGTTTACGGGTCTCTGAAGTGTAAGAGCTCAGAGATCCGGAGCTCCAGTCGAGTCGTCCTCTTGCTTCTCGTGAGTTCGCGTTATCTCAATGGGAGTTAAGGAGGAGAGAGACCCCCGTCGTGGGGGAGTGGACCGATAGAGGTCGGGCTCCCATTGAGGTTCCTCGATTTAGTATTGGACCTCTTGGCCTCGTTCCCCTCGTCTGGTCTCCTACGCTGTCCGCGGGACCAACTCCCCTTGAGGACATGGGGAATTTCACCGAGTACCTTCGTCCGCCTCACATCGCTCATCGACTTCACAGCGCAACCCTCTGAACGTCGGCGTTGAAACTCACGAACTTCACTAGAAGAGCACACGAGAAAGTAAAGAAGGGGGGACTTCAGCAGCACTGAACTCCTCCGACCTTGGGGTCGGCCTTCACTGAGGACTGAATGAAGGACATCAGGCTGGCGAAATTACTCGACAAGTCCTGTTCCTCGAAGACCACCTTGCCGCTCGGGGAGATGAGGTAGTACACATCCAAGTAGCCCTTGGGGTTATACTCCTTGGTCATGCTGAAGCTAGCGTACCCCCCAGTGAGGGAGCCGTTGAACGAACTGATAGTGTGGTGCTTAGTGTCCCACTTCATTTTTCTAATCAAAATGATTTAATGAGAAATTATTACTGGAGACCGGTTTCTCCAAAACTCACGGTTCACCCCTTGACCTCCACCCCTGGGGCCCTCCCCACGACCAGGTTTGCCAAGTGCGTCATCCACGAGTAGGCCCAGAACTTGAGCACGGCCTCGAGCGCTTGGCCAGCGAAGCTCGTCGCCCTGACGGCCTCTCCGAACGTCCTCTTCCGAGAAGACCGACTCGATCAACCACCTCCGACCGTAACCCTTCTCGTTCCTCCAACGTTCCTAGCCTAACCTCCTGAACTCCCTGACCGCCCTCCTCCTGGCGGGGTGTCCTGGTCGAGGCGTTCTCCCTGGGAGGGACAACAACGTCCACCCCAGTTGCGTAGACAGTGTTGGCGTCGTAAGCCTTGTCCCCCACGAACCTGGTCACCTCCTTCCCCTCGGACTTGAGCTCCTCCACGGCCTTGACTGCGGACTCGACCTCGCTCTCCACGACCTCTGCCCTTATCATCTTAAGGGGGCTATCCGTCCTCGCCCTCACGGACTGGGTCTTCCGCTCCCTTTGAACCCCCGTTAAGATAACTCACGGGTGAAGGGCCTACGTTCCTGAGGTCTATGATAATGTAGGTTGCCGTGTCGTTATACTCCAGGTAAGCTGAGAGCTCCATCCTCCCCTGTTCCCTGGGGGTGTGGATCAGGGCATCGTGCAGGGTGGAGCCAATGAGGCAGATCAAGTGTGGTGACCACAGGTTATACCGCGCTCCCCAACTCCACTAGGCCCCAGGGCTATTAGAACTAATCCCCTCCAGTTCTTCATGGGGATAAGTGTGGAGTCACCACTTCTTAAGGATTTTCCCAGCGAAATCGTCCACCGTGGCGATGGGTGATGGAGAACGGAGGCTTCCGCCTAAGGGGTGAAGTTGGAGTGAGCTGAGATCGGATGGTGTCGGAGGCCACCGACCTCCTCCCTCAAGGGTTCCAGGGGTTCACAGTTCCCACCGTGGGGGGTTATACCTGATGGGTAGTGGATCAGAGGACTTCGCGGACAAGGACTGCTTGTCCGTTTTGTATATGGTTATACCTGATGGGTAGTGGATCAGAGGTCCTCCCACCTGGTTCCGGATCCCGAAGAGGGGATGGGATCCTTCATGCGATCGGGGCAGGGCGATTTCGGGTTTCCCTCCCGCAGTCCCATTTCCCGAAACGAGCTGGGGAGGGGCGTCGATACCTTCATGGAGAATGGCTTTAAAGGGGTAAATGAGGGGCAGCCTCCCTTGGCGTAGCTTTACGCCCTTTAACTCCTTCTCTCTGACTCCTCCCCGCCCTGGAAGGGCGAGGCTTTCCGCCCCCTTAACCCCCATTTTTTGTAATACGAAGATGGGACTTTTCGTCGAATGTCGCCTTGAGGTCAAGGCGGTATCCAACGACCCCTTTACGTTGCCCGAACTCACCCCATCACGTCATAACCTTGAGTTCCACCGTCTGTGGTACGTCGAACATGGAGAGGAACAGTGAGACGGGTATAACGTTCTCGTCTACCTCCTCCTTGCTCAGGAGTGTAATCCTCTTCATCCTTCCCAATACCTTCCTCTCCCATCTCACCCTCCCGAACTTCACCTCGAAGCCCAAGAGCTCTTCGCCCCTCCTCACCACCACGTCCACCTCCCCCCTCACCTTTGTGTAGAAGGTCTCGTAGACCCTGGAGAGGTGGTTCACCACCACTCCCTCTACCAGTTTACTCTCCTCGGGTGGGTTGACTGAGGTCCAATAGGAGAAGGCCCTATACACCAGCGGGTCAGTGAAGTAGAACTTCCTCTCCTTCCTGGGCAATAAGTCCCCGTTGAGGTCCACCTGCTCTAGCACCTTGAGGAGGTACATTTTCTGCAGTAGCTCCACGTAACTGATGGCGGTCTTCACTGTGCCCACCCCGAAGGACTTGGAAAGGGTATGGTAACTGAACTCGCTGGCAGTCCTCTCCACTATCCCCCTGACCGTGAACTTGAAGAAGGTCTCGCTCCTCCTTAGTTTATTCACGTCGCTTATCACGGCAGAGAGGAAGTCGCTCAATGTGCTCTCCCCGACCCTTCCCGTCCTAACGTAGTCCCTTATGGCGTTGGGGAAACCCCCGGTAGCCAGGTAGCCCTCCAGGAGCTCGTTGAGCCTTGGGATGAAGTGGTGGTACCTGGGATACTCTCCCAAGACGAAGTCCAGATCACCCTGAGGTAAGTCAATTTTGAAAGACCTCACGTACCTGGAGAAGGGGAGGGGTAACATGAGCAGTACCCTCCCGTCCCCTCTCCTCCCAGGGAAGGTCTCGATCTCCCTCTTGGCCGAGATGGAGAGGGAGCCGGTCATGATCAACACGTCGTTCCTGAAGTCTCCCCTGTCGATCCTCTCCTTCACAGCCCTATACCACTCCCTGGGGTAGGTCACCTCATCCAGGAGGATGAAGGCTGAGCTGACGTTGTTCAACCTCTTGACCTTCAGGAGGTCTCCAAGCAACTGATCCAGTTCCCTGTGATCTACAAGCTTGTCGCAGGAGTAATAGAAGATTGCCTTCGGGTTAACCTTCCTCTCCAATAACCTCTTGACCAGTAAGATCAGCGCTGTGGACTTCCCCACCTGCCTGGGACCGAAGATGAAGTTCAGGGAGTAGGGGGTTAGGCTTACCTTGTCCAGGACGTCTGGAGCCCACTTGACCTCGGACTGGGAGTACTTCCTGTAGACCTCCATCTCCTCTATCCTCTCCCCCGACGACCACCACGGGTTATAGTCCTCAATCATTTGTGGAATTAGACTCCACAGAGACTTAAAAAGTTTGTTTACTGAAACTCCACAGAGACTTAAAAGACAATCGAGGTGAAATCTGGTGACAAGAAGAACGACGAGCCTAGCCCTTCACGGTAGACCCAAAAACCTCCTGTACTTAAGTGCCATCTATTACGCGGGACCACGGGAATTTTGGATCTACCGTTAAGGGCGGGGAGGAGGTCAGAAGAGAATAGGCCTAGTCCACTAGGGCAACCGGGTGTTGTCCAGGTCCTTCCCATACTTCACGAGGAAAGGGGTTAATGCGATCAGGGTCCCTAGGACGGAGAGGAAGGCCACCCCGAAGCCCGCTGAGTCAGCCACGATCCCCACCAAGGGGGGAGTGACTACAGCTACTGCAACCATGAAGGCGAAGAGCTGACTGTTCGCTGAACCCCTATTCTCAGGGGGGAAACCCCTGGCGATAGCTATCATGGAGAGCGGGAGCGTCAGTCCGTGGGGTATTCCGAGGATCGCCAGTGAGGCAGCGTAGACTAGGAGGTTGGACCTGGAAGACCAAAGCGCGATCACCCCCAGGAGGGTGAGGAAGGCGGAAGCTGTGACGTGCCCCAGTATCCTCCTGGGTGGCCTGAGGGAGAGGTAAGCCCTGGAGGCCAAGGAGGAGGCGAAGAACGCTGAGAACAGGGCAGTGGCCGTGGAGAAGGACGCTTTGGCCAGGGACACGGCGTATATCGCCCCGAAAGTGGTCAGGGTGGAGAAGACCACCTCGTAGAAGGCTAGGTTGAGGAAGCTCAACTTGAACGCATTGGTCCTGAGCGAAGTCCTCATCCTCTTAGGACCTACGCTGCGGGGGAAGGGGATCCTATTGGACAGGGCAGCGCAGGCCACAGCGAATGGGGTGAAAGCGAGGAAAACTTCCCTCAAGGTCATGAACTTGAGGAGCTCACCCTCAACGGCCGGTCCCAGGATCAGGCTGGAACTGAGCGCCAGAGTGTATATGCCCACGTTCCTCTCCCTCTCCCTGGGGTCAGGGTCCAGGCTCGCTGCTGTCATCATGTTGGGTATTATGAGACCGAAGATTACCCCCGAGGCAGCTGAGAGGGGCCAAATGGAGAGGGGGGTGGACAGGTAGAAGAATGGGAAGATCAGGACGTAAGACAAGCAGGCCACCCTGAACGCAGTCCTCCTGGTCTCGCCTTGTAGCCTGGAGTTAGCCAACCCGCTCCCCACGAAGGATGCCACGGATATGAGGGAGGAGACGATCCCCACCTCTGGTCCATTGAAACCGAAAACGTACTTGGACAGCAGCGGAGCAGTGGTGAGGACCTGGTTGTTCGAGGCCCTGAAAGCAATGGTCGCAGCCACGAGCGTCAGGAGGTCGACGATCCTGTTCCTGTTCATGCCCAATGGGGGAAAGTCCGAGTATTAGAAATTTACCTCAGTGGTCTGGGGAGACCCCTTCAGTCAGGGAGGGGATGTCCCCTCAAGGAAGTTGAGGGAGGACGTTCAGGACTCCTTAGGGAAATAGCGTAAGCCGGGTCTGGACGCGGGATACAGGGCCCAACGTGAGTCCGCCCCATGGGTCCTTAAGGTGTCCTGGCTTCATTTAAATGTAAGATATTTATTAAAAAGGGGTATGTGTTGGATTAAATTCAAACAAATCCCCAGAGGATTATTAAAATCTTCTTTGTCTTACGTTAAACTAGAGATGAGTTGAAATGAGGTTTAATAAATTGTAGGGCTTCAGACGACTCGTGACTCTGCGGAGAGCTATTGGTAGTCCACGGAACGGTACCCATTACTCAACCGGTTAACCCGAGGAGATCGACTAGAGCGGAGGTT
>Ga0208549_100689_pt1 | contig 13546 bp, 11 predicted proteins | sample BED_host_MetaG_FD_187135 | JGI IMG/M metagenome (GOLD analysis project Ga0208549, IMG submission 187135) | Hot spring microbial mat communities from Yellowstone National Park, Wyoming, USA - BED_host_MetaG (SPAdes) (version 2) | ecosystem: Environmental > Aquatic > Thermal springs > Hot (42-90C)... | reverse complement strand
TGTGACCCCCGTGCCGTTGGGGTCGAAGGAGTCCCATGACCCACCTACCACAAGTGGGTGGTTGAGGGCTAAGTCCCTACACTTGATCATGATTGAAGATAAAATGATTGAAATGAAAGTGTGGGGACAAACGGTTACCCTCCTTTTATAGGTGGTATTATAGAAATAAAATCTCCATCATTTATTTTAACTTCTCCCGCAGTTTTAATGTTTCTTCCATTGATCAATATGATCGCGTTGCCTCCTACAACATCATTTTTAATATCAATATTAAATTTTTCTTTTATTATATGTAAAAGTTTGTCAGTATTTATTATATTATCGCTTATTTCTATATCATATTTATCTGATTTAGCTAATTCTGAGTAAATACCCCCAAACAGTATTTTTACTTTCATTTTATTATCCCAAACAATATTTCTTAAGAAAAATTATAAACAATTGTATTAATAATCTTAATAAAATTTGCTTAAATATTATATTTCTTATCTTCTCTTCATTATATAATATTTCCGATAATTCCTTTAATAATACAGCAGCGCATGTTTCATCAAGAACTCTGTGATAAAAAGTTAAGCTCAACCACGTTACAACTGAAAGCCTCTCCTTTTAAGGCGGGGAGGAGGTCAGCTTCATTATTATGCTAAAATTTGTTCTGCTGACCGTCCAAAGTTTCCTTCAATTTCACATGAAACTTCAGATATTATATTAAGCATATTTTTGGATATAGCCTTAAACGTTATTGTTTTGCAAGCTGCTATACTTGATAAAAAGTTTCTAAAGAAAATCTATAGAAAAACTTAATTAGATACAAATTATTTAAATTTATTGTGGTAAATATGAATAGAGTTGTATTATCAACGTTTAAATTAAATGAAAATATGATCTCAATGCTGAAATCAAATTTTATAGATTCAATAATACCTCAAGAGAGAGTTGCAAATAGAGAATGGATAGAAAAAAATATAGGTGATGCAACTTCAGTCCTTTTAACATTTATTAAGTTTGATAAAGAATTAATAGATAAAGCTGGTAATCTTAGGGTTATTATTGCGACAAGCAGTGGTTATGATCATATAGACGTTGAGTATGCTGAAAGCAAAGGTATTTGTGTAGCTAATCAACCTGAGGCAATAGCTCATTCTGTTGCAGAACATGCAATAGGAATGACCATATCTTTGACCAAAAGAATAATACAAGGGGACAGATATATATGGAATAGAGAATGGAATGGTTTTCCATATTTTTTAACTGGGAACTTGCTTAAGGATAAAAACATAGGAATTATTGGTATGGGTAGAATAGGTGTATTAATCGCATCATATCTAAGAAACTTTAAAATAGGAAAAATTCTATATTATTCAAGAAAAAGGAAGCCAGAGATAGAAATTCTATTAAAAGCAGAACCAGCAAGTCTCAATAGAATATTTAGTGAGGCCGATATAATTTATTTAACTTTACCTTATAATGAAAAAACTCAGGGATTAATAAACAGGAATTTGTTAATGAAAATGAAGGAAGGGTCTATTCTAATTAGTTTGGGAAGAGGTAAATTATTAAAAACCGAGGATATAGTTTATTTATTGAACAATAGAAAAGACTTAATGTTGGGATTGGACGTATTTGAAGATGAACCCTTACCGCCCGACTCACCTCTTTTAAATGATAAATTTAAGTCTCAACTACTTTTAACTCCTCACATTTCAGGGCCAAGCAAAGAAACAAGCCAAATAACTATGTATATGGCCATAAAACAATTAATTAGTTATTATGAAACTGAAATGGTGTGGAATCCTGTTAATAATTCATGTAAGGAAAGTCATGACATAAAAGAATATTGGGAATTTTTAAAATAATTTTGCTTATATTTGAAAGTTTTTATATTATGATAAAAAGAGGGGCATACAAGTCGTGAAATTAGATAGCATAATCTTTTGTTATTACAAAGTTTGTTAATAATATAGTTTATGTTTTTAAATTTATAAATTAAATTTTTATAAATTTTTAAGTAAATGTCTAAAATAAGTATTTAGTATAAAAATTTAAAAGGATAAATAAGAATAGATTTTTGGTAAGGATTTACTTCTTTAACAAAAGAATTATAAAGGGCAGCTTTATATTTAAGAACGTGATGAATACTTCTCCATACAGTTTTGGAGATCTTCTTAGACAGCTTGCCGTTAGCGTCTTCAAACATTTTTTGCTTATTTAATTTCTCAATAGCAAACGTCGTGAGAGGATACATATTTAATAACTTATTAACGAACTTGTTAATATAATCAAGCACGCGATTCTTTTCACAATGTGAATACTTCTTTATCAACACTTTTCCTTTTTTGCAGTGCTTTGAAGGGAAGGACTGTATTTTACCCCTCTTTAACTCCATACTGTACTTCAAGCTATACAACTCCTTCAAGGAAAACATGACGAACTTCTCTCCATCATAAGCATCTAGCGTATAGAGGTTACTATCAATTGCTTGGAAGCGTATGGGTGTTGACCAAGACAACTTATAACGAAATGGCAAATAAACTTTATCTTCCTTAATTATAGGTTCACCTAGTTCAAGCCCTTTAACCCTTCTAGAGAACCATTTGTGAGACCAAGTGGCCCTGATTTAGGACTTCTCTACACCAGCTCTGTTAGTTGGGGTAAAGGCGTACCTCACGTTTTAGTGACGCATACCCCATTAGCAACTGTCTCAATTTTTAATATGTTTTTAATCTTAAAAAGCTATTCTCTTATCCCCGCCATAAATGGCGAGGCTTTCAGTTGTAAATTCCTCATATTATTGAGATAAAGTTTTTTAGTTAAGTTTAAAGAAAAAAGGTTTTATTTAAGATGAGAAGGGTCTTAATAATAAATTTCAATATTTAATAGTCTCTGTTATAAACTTATAATGGGATAGTTATGAGATTAATAGACATGCATGAGGATTTTGGATATTCGGCTTCTATGGGAAAGGATCTTATTAATGGGAATTATCAATCAGATTTAAGCCAATTAAAAGGTATAGGTGATGTAACTATTTTTTCTGTAGTTTTTCCCGCGGAAGAAAATTTATCTGGTTATTCAAACATGTATTTTCAGTCTCTTATAAATCAGGTCAAGATTTATCATATACTTGACAATAAAAAAATGGTTAATTTAGTTAGAAAAAAAGAAGATCTCGACAAACAAGGAATAAAATTTTTAATAAGCCTAGAAGGAACAGATGTTCTAACTGACCCATCAGATATTTATTTGTTAAAAGAGCTAAATTTCAAAGCTATTGGTTTAACATGGAATTATGATACAAAGTTTGCATCGTCTTGTATGTCTAAAAAAGATTATGGATTAACTGGGGAAGGAGAAGAATTAGTAAGGCTTGCTAATGAGCTTGGAATAATTATTGATTTAGCCCATGCCTCTAAACAAACTGTATTAGATGTATCCCAAATTTCTAAGAAGCCAATTATAATATCTCATACATCATATAAAAAGTTAAAGGATCATCCCAGAAATGTAGATGATGAAGAAATTGAAGCAGTAATAAAAAACAAAGGTGTTATAGGTATAATGGCATGGCATAAAGTATTACCTGAACCAACAATTGATGGGTATCTAAAAGTAATTAATGAATTAGGAGATTCTTATGGATGGGATTATATAGGTATAGGGACAGATTTCCTAGGTATGGAAGAAACTATTAAAGGGTTCGGGAAGATATCTGAAATAAATAAGATAAAGGAGGCTTTAGGTGATAATGCTGAAAGGGTTTTATGGAAAAATGCATATAGAGTTATAAGAGAAAATCTAAATGATTAATCTTCATATAGGTTTTATACAAGAAAAACAATTTAATAGGTTAATTTTAAAGATATATTTGTATTAAGGGGTTAAAAAGTTGGGGGAAGAAAGGATAGCTGTTAGCGAGAGCGAATATTACATTTTAAAATTATTAACTGATAAAGGAATAAAACAGTTCAAACTAGAAGAAGGAGAAAAATTAATTGGTGTTGAAAAAAGTAAATTAGCCAGTATTTTAAAGTTATTAGAATCAAAGAATTTAATAAAAATTAATGAGAATAGAATAAGAATTATAAAATTAACTGACAAAGGTAAAAAAGTGCTTGAAGAAGGGTTACCAGAAGAAAAATTAATTGATATATTAAAGGATAAGGGATCAATAGATATTATAGTGATTAAGGAATTATTAAAGGAAGATGCTAATGTAGCCATAGGTCAGGCTAAAAAATTAAAAATCATAGATTTAAAAGATGGTAAAGTAATATTAACAGTCAATTATAATGATGCGAAAAATTTAGTAAATAAAATTAAAAGCACGCTTCAAAATATGAATTTCGATGCGGATACTGAAAAAGATATGTTATCAAGGGGTTTAATAAAAGAAGACTATGTAAAAGAAACGATCGTTATTGTTGAAGAAGGCGTAATAAATAAAGTTGAGGTGTTGGCATCTAAGTTAACTCATGAATTATTAGCGAAGGGAATATGGAAAAATTTGAAACTAAGAGAATATGATATTACTTCAGAACCCCCAACCGTTTATCCAGCTAGAAAACATTATTTTATAGAATTTATTGAAGAATTAAAGGATGTAATGAAAGAACTTGGATTTAAAGAAGTTGATGGTCCATTGGTTGAGATAGAACTTTTTAATTTTGATATGCTATTTCAGCCTCAAGATCATCCTGCAAGAGAAATACATGACACACTTTGGATTAAAGATCCAAGAAATAGCGATATAAGTGAAATGAGAGATTTAGTTGATAGAGTTTCAAAGGTACATGAAAGGGGGTGGAAATATAAATTTAGTCAAGAAATTTCGGCAAGATATGTTTTAAGGAGCCAAACTACTTCTGTTTCGGCAAGGTTATTGTTAAACAAATTCTCACCTCCCATAAGGTACTTCACTATAGGTAAAGTTTACAGGAGTGATGTTATTGATGCTTCTCATCTACCCGAATTCCATCAGCTAGATGGAATAATGGGAGATTATAACTATACTTTTAAAGATCTTTTGGGTATTTTGAAGGAATTTGGAGAAAGGCTTGGTATCGAAATTAAGTTTAAGCCTGGTTATTTTCCATTTACGGAACCAAGCGTTGAAGGTTATGCAAAAATTAATGACAAATGGATTGAACTGTTTGGAGCGGGTCTTTTCAGACCTGAAGTTTTGGAAATGGCAGGCATTGATTACAGAGTTGGAGCATGGGGAATGGGCGTAGAAAGGCTAATTATGGCAAGACTTGGCCTTAGTGATATAAGGCATTTATATGAGACAAATTATGATTTTTTGAGATCTTTTAAGTTAAGGTGAAATACATGCCTGTTTTGAAATTTAATCCAGAAAGAATAATGAACCTAACGGGTTTGGGTATTAATGCTTTGGAAGAGGCTTTGTTTTCTTTAAAATGCGAGACCTCTATAAACAATGAAAATCAACTAGAAGTAGAAATAAACCCTGATAGACCGGATATGTTTATTGGAGAAGGAATAGCAAGAGCCGTAAAAGGTATAATAGGTAATGAAATTGGATTCAAAGAATACGATTATGAAAATACTAAATTTAAGTTAGTAAATGAAAGTCCTTTTAGTAGGCCCATAATTTCAGCTGCAGTAATATATAATGTTAACCTAGATAACGATTTCCTGGTAGAACTTATACAGTTTCAGGAAAAATTGCATGAAGGAATAGGGAGAAAAAGAAGAAAGGTAGCTATAGGGATTCATGATCTAAGCAAAGTTCCATCAAACGAACTCAAGTATAAAGATGTAAACATTTACAATAAGATGGTACCGTTGGGTTCTAGCAATTATACTTCTATCCAAGAAATACTTAAAAATACTGATCAAGGAATTAAATATGGAAGCATAAGTCTAAGGGGTAACTTACATCCAGCATTTATATCAGGAGATGAAATTATTTCTCTACCTCCAGTTATTAATTCAAACACAACTAGATTGGATGAAAAAACAAGAGATTTATTGATTGATGTCACAGGTACGGATCCTTACTATGTTAATAAAACATTAGATATTATTGTTTCTAATTTAGCAGAGAGGAAAGATGCTAAAATAGGTAAAGTAGAAATTGTTGAAAAGGAGAATATAAAATATACTCCTTTTATGGAAAAAGAAGAAAAAATAATTAATCCTGATTATGTTAATGAAATTTTAGGAGAGAAATTAATTGGAGAAGAAATAGCTTATCATTTAATGAGAATGAGGTACAATGTTTCTTTAGATAATAATGAAATAAAGGTGATAATACCCCCATTCAGAGCTGATATTATAAGTGATATAGATTTAATAGAAGACATAGCCATGTCTATAGGGTATAATATTATAAAACCGAATAAACCTAAAGTCATGCTAAGAGGTTCTTTAACAGATATGACCATGCTTAAAAGAAAAATAAGAGATATAATGATTGGCTTAGGCTTTACAGAAATACAATCTTTGACCTTAGTTAGTTCTAGAATTTTAAAAGATTTAGGAGAGCAAAATTACATAGAAGTTTTAAATCCAGTAACAAATGATTTTGATTCATTAAGGCCAAATCTTTTTGTTTCTATGATAATGGCTATGAAAAGCAATGTTATGTCAAGCAAACCAGTGAAACTTTTTGAAATAGGAAAAATTGTTGAAAAAGTTTCAGGAAAACCTTTAGATAAGGAAAGAATTTCTATAGCCATAATGGATGAAAGCCTTTCATATGAAGATATTCAATCTGTTGTATATTCATTGCTTAAATTGCTGAACTTGGAATTTAAGGTTTTAAGTTCATCAAACAAATTTTTAATTAAAGGAAGATCTGCAGATTTGATAATTAATAATAAACCTGTCGGTTTTTTTGGTGAAGTTAACCCTTATATACTAGAGAAGTTTAGTTTAGAATACCCTATAGTATATGGAGAGCTAGATTTGGGTGGGTAGATTGGAAATTCAGGATACAAAGCCAGACTATACAATACCAATAAATAGGGTGGGCTTTAGGGGGTTATGGAAAAGAGTTTTAATTGACTCGCCATTAGGTATTGTTCCTTTAGATTTAGAAATAAATGCCTATGTAGAAATCCCTGAAAATAAAAAAGGAGCTCACTTATCAAGAAATGTTGAGGCATTGCCTGAAGATATAGAATTTCCAATGAAGGCAAATAGCATTGAATATTATTTAGAAAAGGTTCATAAATCTTTACTAAAGTTGCATACATATGCTAAGACTGCAAGAGTTGAAGCCAGAACCAAGTATGGCGTTGAAATTCAATTTAACGGGCTAAAAGAATTAGAACCAGTAGAGGTTTTAATAAGCATTGATGGAAATTCAGAAAAGAAAAGATGGTCTACAACAGTTGGAGTTTACGGCATGACAGTTTGCCCCAGTGCGCAAACAACTATATCTAATATAATAAATACTGATAATTTATCCCCAAGCCATAGTCAAAGAGTTCTTTTGTATGGGACTATAGAAACTGAGGAAAATCATATAGTTAGAATAGAAGACATTGCTAGGTGTTTATCTAATGCATTTTCAGCCCCATCATTTACATTGCTTAAAAGAATGCAAGAAGCTAATCTTGTTATTAGCGCTCATAAAAATCCCAAGTTTGTAGAAGATGTAGTAAGAGATGCTATAAGGGGACTAAGATGCTTGTCTGAATCTTTACCTGAAAGTACAATAATAAAGGCTGAGGCAATAAGCTTGGAAAGTATACATCCACATAATGTATATGCTTATACCGAAGGCAATATAAGATCATTCCCAGCTTATAATTGCGAAGCTCTTTGTAAATATGAATAAAATCTCAGCCTTAAGAATAAACAATCTGCTTTGTAACAAAGATTTTCTGTTTATTTCAAGAAACTTATTATGTATACCTTTAGAATATAGAATGTAGAGATAAGGTTTCCTGTCAACAGAGGCTGGTTGAATCCTTTTTCATATTAATAGAAATCTATATTTGCTGTAACTATTGTGGCATCTCAGCTGATGTAGGCTGTGCTTAAAAGTGTGAGAGTTATACAAAAATGTGAACCCCGTGCAGTTGTGCTTAAAGGAATTTCATGACTTATTTACCAAGCGGTAGGTGGGTAAAGGCTAAGCCTTTACACTTGATCATGAATAAAAATGATTGAAATGAAAGTGTAGGGACAAGCGGAAGGATCGCTAAAGATATCGAATTAAACTATTTGGATTAAGCAACAAAACTCATTAAATGGGTAAAGATATTCTACATCTGCTAATTCCGGAGCAGATTAATCCTTTTTATGGTTCTCCTTTTTCTGTTACACCACAGCTATGGAGCCAAGCAGAGTTCCTTAATACTTACATTTATTTAATTTCGAAAATAAAAATGTTTAATAAATAATCATAATATTTTTATTATGTATTATATTGAGTTGTAAAATAAGGGAATAATCTATATAAATTCAGTTGTTTATTTTATATATTAATTTTTAATCTCAGTATGACCAACTATCTTTGGTGTAAAATTTGGATATGAAAATCTCAGTAATTGTTGCAATTGTAGTAATAGCAATAGCTGTTTCATTAGGCGTATATTATTACGGTGTTATGGGAAAACAAAAAACAATTACATTAAGCCCTTCATTATATCCTGGATATGTTACTACAGATAAAATAAATAATATATTTGGTGGTACATGGGTTGTATTTGGTAATATATCAGGTTATATTTCTATTAACCATAATAATAACACTATAAAAATTAGTTTTGTAAACGGTACAGTAGTTGAAAATCCTGCATCTGATTATCCTAATATATATAGTAATAGCTTCTATAATTATACAATATTAGAGAGTGTAACAGAATATTACCAAAAATCTAATTCAAGTAACATGTTAGTAGTAGAAGTAATAGAAGCAAATATTAATGGCGAACCTTTGTTAAATCAAGATATTCAATCTATAGCTAGTTTATATGGTTCCCCTATTAACAGTATTGGTAACATTAGTTACATAACATATGGAAATTCAATTATAGCTGTATATAAAAACTATCTAATTTTATTGGCATCCACACAAAATTATGGAAACAAAATGTTAACCTTATTAAACGAAACTTTAACAACATTTAAATAAACTTTATAATAACTATTTTTTATTATAAATTGTGGTGCAGTTATTAGTGAATTGCTCTTCAGAAATAATTAAATACATATATAATCAGCAATGGAGACTTAATTGTAAATCCTTTGATAGCGATTGTATCAGCAATGGAGACTTAATTTATGTCAAAGAAGAAGGATGCAATGAAATATTATTCACGCCTTTATTAAGCAAAAAAGAGAGCTTAATTTTGGCGGAAGAAAATATCGAGTTTATTAATAGTATTATTTATAATAAAATAAATGAATTTAATTCTGATTGCAAAATTAATATAGGGAAAATAGTTAATATTAAACCTATTACTTATGGGAATAGATCAGTAATATATGAAATTTTTAATGAGTACAATAAGAAATATCTTTTAAAGGTAATGAAAAGGTTAGAAAACGATAATATAGAGGATAAAATTATAAAATATCTGACAAATTCTGGATATAAAAATGTACCTAAATATTATTGTTCCATAAAATTTAAAGACTATTATTATGGATTAATTACAGAAATTATTGATGGAGAACCTGCAGCAACATATTATATAAATTCTGCAGTTAGATACATTAAGAAATTGGGAAACTACGAATCTATTGGAAATATTATTGGTATTAATCTAGCTTATTTACACAACGTTTTGAAAGAATGTAAAGAAGATTTTTGTTACAACGAAGTTATAAGCGATAAAATTCTTGAGAATTGGATAAATAGAATTTTATATAGGGAAAAATGGATAAAGAACAATTTGGATAATTTGCAATATAAAGAAGATAAAAATTTAGCCATAGAGGCTTTAGATTCTATTGATGAATTATTAAATATTATAAGGCCTGATTTAAGAAACTTGATTGGAAAGCATTTAATGAGAATTCATGGAGATCTGCACTTGTATCAAATATTAGTTTCAGATAAGAATGTTTATTTTACTGACTTTGAAGGAGAACCTTATAAATTTCCAGGTAATAAATTAGAGAAAGAGATGCCTGAAAGGGATTTGGCAGCTCTCATAAGAAGTATTGATTATACTGCAATAATGGCCTTGCAGCTAATATATGGATCTAGTGTAAAGGATTCTTTAGATTTATTGAGTAATGAAATTCTCGATTGGGAGTATAATTCTTCTAAGGAGATCTTAAAGGAATACATAAATGCTGTGTCGGAGCCAATAAGAGAAAATATAGACCAATTAGGAATATCTTTACCTTTTTGGCTATTTGAAAGAGCAACTTATGAAATAGTATATGAAATGATAGCGAAAACAGGTTACTATGCAATACCTATGAGCGCTATAATAAGAATGAAAGAAGGTAAAGACAAATTCTTTAAAATATAAGAATTATATTTTATTACCTTTTTCATCAAATATTTTTATTTTTTCAGGTTTAATAAAAAGATTTATATCAGTGCCAGCTTCTCTATGTTTTTCGGTATTTACATTAAATTCTATGGATTCGTCGTCTATAGGGCTTACAACAACTTTAAATGTGCCAGCAACGTAACTTGAGACCTTTATTTTTACTTTACCTACATTAACAAAACCAGGAATATCATTGGTTTCTGATATTTTTATATCTTCAGGTCTAATACCAATGTCAATTACTCCTTTATCTAATTTTCTATTAATAGGTATCATAATATTACCTAATTTAATGTGGCTATCCTTTATTTCTGCTTTAATAATATTAATATCTCCCAATAACTTAGAAACAGTTTCATTTATAGGGTTATCATAAATTTCAGATGCGTTTCCTTTTTGTACAAGTATACCATTAACAATAACGCCAGCTTCTTCTGTAATTGCGAATATGTCTGCGGGATCATGGGATACAATAATTGTTGTAAGCTTTAGTTCTCTTTGAATTTTTCTAACTAAGGCTCTGGCGCTATCCCTAATCTGTGCATCTAGATTACTAAAGGGTTCATCTAAGAGTAGAATTTTAGGATTTTTAACTAAAGCTCTAGCTAAGGCAGTTCTTTGCATTTGCCCTCCAGAGACTTCTCTAGGATAGTGATCAAGTATATGTTGTATGTTTAATATTTCTGCAACTTCTTTAACTTTCTTATCTATTTCTGCTTTTGGAACCTTCATGTTTCTAAGTGGAAAGGCTATATTATCATATATGGTCATGTTTGGATATAAAGCCCAGTTTTGGAATACCATTGCAATTCCTCTATCAGCAGGATCTACAATAATTCTATTGGGTGCAGAAACCATTTTTTCATCAAAATAGATATATCCATCAGTAGGTAATTCTAAACCTGCGATAAGTCTCAAAAGAGTAGTTTTTCCTCCGCCGCTAGGACCTAGTATGCCAAACGATCTTCCATCGCTTACCTCTAAGTTTATTTTGTTTGATGCGTATATTAGATTTTTTCCTTTTTTAAACACTTTTGTCAGATCTTTTAGTACAACTTTTGCCATAATAGCTACCCTCTTTTAAGTCAATTTTTTTATATCAATTCAGGTTTAAAGACTTTAATAAATTTTTAATTTATTTATAATTAAAATAACTTATTAAATATTAAAAAAATTAATATAGTTTTTATAACTTATTAAATATTAAAAAACTATTTTTCAATAATATCTGCACCGTCACTGCTTTCAACTATATTATAAAAGGATTTATACTCAAATGCTTTTGTATATTCTTTATGTATAGCTTCTGCAATCGATTCTGCTTTATCCTTATATACAAGTATTATTGCAGATCCTCCAAATCCTGCTCCTGTCAAACGTGCTCCTAAAGCACCATATCTAATTGATGTTTCAACAATAAAGTCAAGCTCTTTACTGCTTACTTCATAGTTTTTAGCTATATCATTATGAGACTCTATTAGAAGTTTCCCTAATAATTCTAGGTTATTTTCCTTTAATGCATTTTTTGCATAAATAACCCTGTTATTTTCTCTAATTATATATCCCATTCTTTTTCTATACAATGGATTTAATTTTTCTAAATCCTCTTCAGTAATTTCTTTTGAAGAATTCTTATTAAGTATTCTCAAGCTGTCTTCAACTACCTTCTTTCTTTCAGAATATCCTGTTTTTGCTAGCTCTCTTTTTACACCTGTATTATATACTATAAATGAGGCATCTTTTGGAAAAGGTATGTATTCATAAGAAAGAGTCTCCGTATCTAAAAATGCCGCAAAGCTTTTTTTTCCAAAAGCAACAGCAAACTGATCTAAGATTCCTGAAGGGACACCAACAAAATCATTTTCTGCTTTCTTACCTATTAATGCTAACTGCAATTTGTTTAAATTTAAATTGTAGGAATAGTTAAGTGCAACCAGAATAGCAAGTTCTAAGCTTGCGCTAGAGCTAAGACCCGAACTTATCGGCAAATTTCCATAAATTTTACCTTTAATACCTCCAGGCCTTAAATTTAATTCAAATAAAGCATTATAAACACCTAAAATGTAATCAATCCATTTGTTTTGCTTTTTATTTATCATGCTAAAATCGAGTTCTATTTTTTCATTGTACGCCTCTGAAAACACACTAATTTTATCATAAGTTGTATATTCTAAATAATTTCCCAAATTAATAGCCATAGGCATTACGTAACCATACGAATAATCGGTGTGTTCACCTATTATGTTTATCCTTCCCGGAGAAAATACTTTTGGCATCTTACCACCTCATTCTATGCATTTACCCCTATAAGTATTATTAATTCCTTTGCAAATATCTTTTAGCTTCTTAGCATTTTCTTCGGGAATGCCATCATAAGTAAAATCCCATGTGCTCATTTCTATCCCTGCAGCATATTTTATTTTATCTTTATCTCTTAATATAGGATAAATTTCAAGGTGAATATGGAATATATTGGAAAATTTACCCTTTAATGGAGCTTGTATTAGAGCAAATGAATAAGGCATTTCTCTATCGAATAAATTATTTAAAGAATTAAGGCTAAGCTTTAATGCATCTGCAAAGTCCAAAATTTGATCTTCGTTAAATTGTGTTATATATTGTAAATGGGCCTTTGGATATATGTGTAGTTCGAAAGGCCAATTCGAATAATATGGAAGGAAGACTATAAAGTTTTGATTTTCATATATTACTCTTTCTTTACTTTTTATTTCTTCTTTAATTATTCTACAGAAAATACATTCGTTGTATCTTATAAAGTAATTTCTTGCATTATGTATCATGTTTCTTATTTTTAATGGAATAAATGGCATAGCATAGTATTGCCCATGAGGATGAGTTAAACTAACACCTATTTCTTCACCTTTATTTCTAAATATCATTAAATATACTATTCTCTTATCATTTATGTATTTATCGGTTACATTTACCCACTGTTTAATAACTTTGACTAATTGCTCTAAAGGTAACTTGTCCAAATCTTTAACATCATGAATAGGAGTTTCTATTATTACCCCACATTCTCCTAAAGATCTTGCCTTTCT
>Ga0208549_100687_pt1 | contig 13612 bp, 16 predicted proteins | sample BED_host_MetaG_FD_187135 | JGI IMG/M metagenome (GOLD analysis project Ga0208549, IMG submission 187135) | Hot spring microbial mat communities from Yellowstone National Park, Wyoming, USA - BED_host_MetaG (SPAdes) (version 2) | ecosystem: Environmental > Aquatic > Thermal springs > Hot (42-90C)... | reverse complement strand
TAACACAAGGTAGAGCCATATGGTACTTTGAATATGCGGGCTTTGAGAAGCTACCAAAGGAGTTGCAGGAGAAGGTTGTAAGGGAGATAAGAACAAGGAAGGGCCAACCGCCAGAGCCTCCAAAGCCTGAGCAGTTTATGGACTAGCAAGAGCAAGAGCAAGAGGCAAGACTTTTATATTTTAATATCGATATTTAATACACTTATTGTCGCACCAATGAGATGAGGTGTCTATATGGCAAAATCTTATGTAAAATTCGAAGTTTCGAAAGAGGTGGCTGACAAGATAGTAGAGGCTATAAGGCTGGCAAAGCAGAGCGGAGCTGTAAGAAAAGGAGCAAATGAGGTTACTAAGAGTATAGAGCGTGGCTTGGCCACTTTTGTGGTTATAGCAGAGGATGTTGAACCTGAAGAGGTTGTTATGCACATACCAACTCTATGCGAGCAGAAGAAGATTCCTTATGCTTATGTACCCACAAAAGAGGCTCTAGGCAAGGCTGTTGGGCTTAATGTTCCATGCACCTCAGTAGCTATAGAGAAAGCGGGTCAGGCAGAGAATACAATAAAAGAGATAATTTCTAGAATCACAGGCAAGAAGGCAGAGGAGCAGAAAGAGCCAAAAGAGCAAGGGCAAGCGGCTGAGAAGCCTAAAGAAAGGGGTTCTAAGAAGTGATATTAATGGTTGAAGCAGGCGATGAGCAGAAAAAGGAATTTGAGGGCTTCTTGGGCGAGATAGTAGAAGTATCTAAGGTAAGAACAGGTATATTTGGTGAGGTAAAACAAGTAATGGTTAGAATACTAGAAGGCAGCGACAAAGGAAGGGTAATAAGGCGCAACATGATAGGCTTTGTGAAGGTTGGAGATAAGGTAAGAATACCAGATACAACAAGAGAGGCAAAGCCTATAAAGGCAAGGTGAGCATATGAAGTGCTCATACTGTTCGAGCGAGATAGAGAAAGGCACAGGGATAATGTTTGTAAGGAAGAACGGTAATATAAAATATTATTGCTCAAATAGGTGCATGAAATTTGATTTATTGTATCACAAGAAGCCGAATCCTAAAGAAGTTAGAAATGCTTAAAGTTTAAAGCAAGTGCATATATAAAGATAGAAGAAAAATGTAAAGAATTTAAGCAAGCGTCAAGAAGCCTGAAGAGCTGAAGCAAGCCTTATACAAATCATTGGAAGGCAGAGAAGTATGCAGACGATGCTATTATTATAGCGGCGAAAGAAACACAAGCAAATTTAAGGAAATAATCAGCAGCAACTCAGAAGATCGGTACGAAAAGGCGGTCGAGATAAGTAATGCATTCAAAAAGCTATACGGTTCTTGCGATCCATACCTAAGCGAAGAAGCAAAGAAGAAAATTAGCGAAATTCTGGAAGCAAAGCTTTAAAACACAAAAACAAACTTAGATTCAAAGGCATTTGAGCTTATTTTTGATAAACAAAACTAAAGAAAGGTATTTATATGAGTTAAAATTAAATTTTATTGAAATAAAAGGTGGTTATGATGGCTATTAAAGAAGCTACTAAAAATAAGGATGATATAATACGTCTGCCCTTTTTCTTCGATAAGAATGTAAAATTGGCACTAGAGTTAGACAAAAATCTTGATGACCTTGTGCGGTCCACATCTTCTTCTAAAGAGTTCAATGAAAAGTTTGGCGGAAACATAAGGGAATTTAACCAAATTGTAATACTATCTGCTTTGATTGTGGCATACCTGGAAAAGGCAGCAGAGGGAGATGAAGAGCTTAAAAAGCGTTTGCCGAGTCTGCAAGAAAAGATGGAGACTGTAAATGAAAATATAGAAAAGATTGCAAAAGAGCTTGGCTATACTGTTTCTTATTATTCACTTGACAAGCTGATGGGCAAAGACCTAAACGGAGTAAATGCAGCATTAGAAAAAGATTTTGGTGTAGAGCTTAAACTTGAAGCTCTATTTAGCGCAGATGCATTAAATAGCCTAACAGACCTGTTTGCATCTATAGTTAACAAATATTATAACAATCCAAGCAGTGTAACTGTCACTGGAGCTACTGTACCTACATTTACACAACAAACTGTCACTGGAGCTACTGTACCTACAATTAAGGAAAAAAGTGCTGAAGAAAAAGAATACAAACAAGCTGTGCTACACCAGCAACAGGCGGAACAGTCAGTATTTAAGCAGCAGCCAGAGAAACAAAATAAAGAAAATAAAGATCGTCACAACCCTCTGAGCGGAACCGCTAAGAAATTCGCAGGCGTAGGTGGGGTGTTCATTGCTGGTGGTGGTGTTCTGTATGCTGGGGGCTTTTTTTATCTCCCACTGGCAGCTTATGGTTTAGCTGGTATGGGTTTAGCTTTCTTCGGACTCTCTCTAGCTGCTGTTGGTGGAGTCACATGGTTGGCAGGAAAAATAAGCGAAAAAATACATAATCGCCATATTTCAAATGAAGAGAAAAGAAAGAAGGAGGAAGAGAAAAGAAAGAAGGAGGAAGAAAAGAAAAAGAAAGAAGAGGAAAGAGCCAAAGCCATCCATCCCTACTGGTAAAAGATAAAAACTTAGAAAGTAAAAGCGACTGCGGTGGCGAAATCTTACCTGCAGATGCTTTTGATAAAGTTTTATAAGTGAAGAGGAAGATTCTGACAACATCAATCATAAGGAAAAAGGAAAATAGCGTAAAAACCAAAAATCATTGCGTCGACACTCAAGTATGCACTAGAGAGCGAGAACAAGAAGCTATTACTTGCTGCTCTAATTAATCCTTATTCATCGAGCAGGAGTGTAAATATCTGGAGATGCGGCATTAAGGCCCGTATAAAAATGTAAGAAGAGAAATCCCAGGAAACCTTGGAAAACCTAGATGAATTGGATGCAAAGGAAAGATATAAAATAATAAAAAGTCAATGAAGTACGAGGCTAAGAATTGCCATAAGAGATAAATAAACTTTTTTACTATTTTTTTATTATGCCAGCACAAGTTATATTAGTTCATTATGGTGAGCTGTGGCTACGCGGCAAAAATAGGCAAAGATACATAAATCAGCTTAAAGCAAACCTCAAATCACTGCTTGCAGGAGAGGCTTACTCAATAGATAGAGAGTATGATAGGATTATACTTAAACCAAGCGACGAGGCAAGTACCAATAATATACTAAAGAAGCTCGGCTATCTTTTCGGAATAAGCAGCTTTAATCTGGCGTATGAGGCAGAGCCAAATATAGATTCAATAACTAGCGTTGCAAAGGATCTTCTTTTCTCGCGTGGCTACAAAAAGATTAAGATATTTGCGCACAGGTCGTATAAGGGGCTGAGCTTCAATTCTCTTGATATTATAAATGAGGTTTCCAAAGTTGCAAAGAGCATTGGCATAGAGCCATCTCTACATGGATATGATGGCACTTTATTCATAAATGTCACGAAAAAGCACGCATATATATATGATAAGAGCATAAGGGGGCTTGGTGGCCTTCCTGTCGGCACAAGCGGTAAGGGTATTATTCTTTTCTCCGGTGGCATAGACTCGCCTGTAGGTGCTTGGTTCGCGATGAAGAGGGGAGTTGTGCCTGTATATCTTCATGTGCACCAGTTTGCAGATCTGAATATGCTAAAAGAGAGCAAAATACCAATGCTCTTAGCTAAGCTTAGCCCATTTTCAAAAGGGCTTAAGCCTTTAGTATATTATATACCTGCCCATTATTTCACAGTTGCTGTAGCAAAAGCGGATAAGCATGGTAGATACTCGCATGTATTGTTTAAAGCTTTTCTTTTCAAGCTTGCTGAGCTTATAGCTAAAAAAGAGGGAGCTAAGCTTATTTTCACAGGCGAGAGCCTTGGCCAGGTTTCTTCACAAACACCATCAAATATAGCGGCATCAGAAGCTAATGTGAGTATGCCTATACTAAGACCCCTTATAGGCTTTGACAAAGAAGAGATAATAGGCATTGCCAGAAAGATAGGAACGTATGAGCTTTCGATAAGACCTTACCCTGATGTATGTGTAATTAATGCTAGAAAGCCTTCAACAAATGCTGATGTTAAAATCATAAAAGAGCTTCTTAAAGAGATGCATATAAACAAAATAGCAAGGAAATCTCTTAGCGAGGCGCTTGTCTTGCCTGTCGAAGAGGAAAAAGGCGAATGATAGAAAGTTTATTAAATCATTTTGTGGTATATAAATAATAATATATTTCAGTAAATCTCAATTGCAAGTAGATGCTAAAAACTAAAAGGTGAAACAATGGCCGAAGAGGAAAAGAAAGAAACAATTCCAGAAAATGTAATATACGTGGGCAAGAAGCCTGCAATGAACTACGTTCTTGCCGTGGTAACGCAGTTCAACAACGGAGCAAAGAAAGTAACAATAAAGGCAAGGGGTAATACGATCTCTAGAGCTGTGGATGTAGCAGAGATAGCAAGAAACAGGTTTGTGTCCGACGTTAAGGTAAGCAACATCTCAATAAGTTCGGAAGAACTTACAAACGAAGATGGCACAAAGTCAAAAGTGAGTGCAATTCAGATAGAGCTATCAAAGTAATTCTTTTCTTTTTATTTTATTGAATACCTATTTTTATTGCATTTGCCACATCGCTAGATGTAACAATGCCCAAGAAGATTAGCTCTTTTTTCGTTATTTACTACAGGCACTCTGGTTATATGCTTTTTGAGCATTATTTTTGAAGCTTGATCAATCTCATCAGTTGGCATAACAAATATTGGCTTTTCAATAATCCTGCTTATCCTTTCTCTTTTTATCGCCTTGGCAGCTATCTAGTCTTTCTCTCTAACTATTCCTACAAACTATTCCTACAAGCCTTTCATCTTTTAATACGGGCATAAGCGAGACCTTGTTTGCTTTCCTGAGCTTAGTAGCATTTGCAATACTTTCTTCAGAAACAGCGACAGCACGCCTCTGCATTTGCCAAGACATTTCATAAAATGATAATATGAGTTTGGAGCTCAAATTTATATCTTTTTTCTAACTCGATGCATAAAATATATAGCTTTGCTGATATATACTATTGGGGTGTTTATTTGCTTAGAACCCATTACATTAATGAGCTAGACCAAAAGCTTGACCGCAAAGAAGTAACTCTTTGTGGCTGGGTGCATGAGGTAAGAAATATAGGGAAGATAATATTTATGCTCCTTCGTGATAAAACAGGCATAGTGCAGGTAACAGCGAAAGAGGGCGTTGTTAGCAGGGAATTAATGCGAAGCATGGATCTGCCTAAGGAAAGCGTTGTCATGGTGAAAGGTATCGTTAGCAAAAACGCCGAGGCAAAGAAAGGCTTTGAAATCATTCCAAAGGAGGTAATAAATCTAAATCCACTTTCTGGAAAGATTCCTTTTGAGGTTACGGGCAAGGTGCCTGCCGAGCTTGATGTTAGGTTAGAGTACAGGCATATAGACTTAAGACGCTTAGAAACTTCAGCAATATTTAAGATAGAGTCCACAATGCTGCAGGCATTCCGCAATACGCTTCTCAAAGAGGGTTTTACAGAGATAAGAACGCCCTCGATTGTTGCAGCCGCTACAGAAGGTGGCACAGATCTTTTCCCAGTAACATATTTTGAAAAGATAGCATATTTATCACAATCTCCCCAGCTTTACAAGCAGCTCGCTGTTATTGGTGGTTTTGATAAAGTATTTATGATCGTTCCTGTTTTCAGAGCTGAAAAGCACAACACAACAGAGCATTTGAATGAGATAACCCAGATGGATATAGAGATGGGCTTTGCCGACCACAATGATGCGATAAGAATGCTCAAGAAGGTGAGCTTAAGCATAATAAAAGAGGTTAAAAAGAGAAATACTGAAGAGCTCGAAACGCTTGGTGTTTCATTAGATATTCCAAAGCCTGTAGAGGTAAAGTACAAAGATGCGATAAAAAAGATAAATGAAAATGGTCTGCACATTGAGTTTGGCGAAGATCTTAAGAGAGAGCATGAGCTACTTTTGACAAAGCTTTATGGTGATTTTGTAATACTAAAAGAATATCCAACAAAGGTGCGTGCATTTTATACAATGCCTAACGAGAAGGATCCAGAGGTTTCAAACAGCTTTGACCTTATCTACAAAGGGCTTGAGATTTCAAGTGGTGCACAGAGAATACACATACCACAGCTTTTAGAGGAAGCTATAAGAAGGAGGGGAATGGATCCAAAGAATTTTGAGTTTTACATAAACGCATTTAGGCATGGTGCGCCACCTCATGCAGGGTGGAGCATAGGCTTGGAGAGATTTGCGATGAAGATAACAAATATGCATAATATAAGAGAGTGTTCTCTCTTCCCTAGGGATAGGACTAGGGTTACACCTTGATGCTATGGAAATTAATTCTATAAAAATCGAAAAGAATCCCGATGAACAGCTTATCATCGGGCATGCGGGCTTTATAAAAACAGCAGAGGATTTGTATGAAGCAATGGTAAATTCGGTACCAAATATAAAGTTCGGAATAGCATTTGTAGAAGCGAGCGGTCCTTGCCTGGTAAGGAGCGAAGGCAACGATAAGGAGCTTATTGAAAAGGCGCAGAGGAATGCGTTAAGCATAGGTGCAGGCCATACATTTCTAATCTTATTCAAAAACGCATATCCAATAAATGTTGTAAATGCAATAAAAGCGGTGCCTGAAGTTGTAGGCTTATACTGCGCAACAGCAAACGAGGTTGAGGTATTCGTAGCAAATGGTACAAAGGGAAAGGCTATTATTGGCATAGCAGATGGTGAGAGTGCAAAAGGCTTGGAAGGCGAAGAGGAGAAAAGCAAAAGACGCAAATTTGTGCGTGATATTGGCTACAAACTAGGGTGATTTTATAGAGTTCAGACTTCTTAGCAAAGAGAATGTGGATAAGGTAATTGAAACGCTCGAAAAGACTTACCCAAATGCGAAATATTATCTAAACTTTTCAACACCTATAGAGCTACTTGTTGCCGCAATATTGTCAGCACAAACGCATGACGAAGTGGTTAATGCGATAACACCTGAGCTTTTTAAGAGGTATAAGACAGCTCACGATTATGCACAAGCTAAGCCAGATGAGCTTATAAAATATATAAGGCGTGTCAGCTATGCGGGAAACAAGGCAAAGAATATAATAGAGGCATGCAAGATAATAGACCAAAAGTACAATGGCAAAGTACCAGATAAGATGGAAGCTCTTCTGGAACTGCCTGGCATAGGTAGAAAGACAGCAAATACAATACTAATCAATGCATACAACAAGGTAGAAGGCATACCAGTTGATACATGGGTTATAAAACTTTCATATAGGATTGGGCTTAGCAAGAACACAAAGCCAGAGCTTATAGAGCAAGATCTTATGAGGAATATAGACAAAAAATACTGGCACAACATAGCATATGTGCTAAAGCAGCATGGGCATGCTGTTTGCAAGAGCGCGGTGCCTGAATGTTCAAAGTGTGTTATAAACAAGATATGCCCAAAAAATGGTGTTGAAAAGAGCAAATGATTTTCATGAAGTTATACTGCGATTTTCATATTCACAGCAAATATTCAAGGGCGACAAGCGAGGGCCTTGACCTTGATGGAATAGCACAAGCAGCTAGAAACAAAGGTATTAGTATTGTTGGTACAGGTGACTTTACCCATCCTCTTTGGTTAAAGGAGCTCAAGGAAAAGCTGAAGCCTGCAGAAGAAGGTCTATATGAATATAAGGGTATGAGGTTTATCCTCACTGTAGAAATCTCTACAGTTTTTAGAAGAGAAAACAGCATTAAGAAGGTGCATCATGTTCTGCATGCGCCATCTATCGATACTGCGGTGCAGGTAAATGATATTCTCTCAAAATATGGCGACCTAAGTGCGGATGGCAGGCCTATGTTAAGCGTTGATCCTTCTGAGCTTGTAGAAAAGATAATCTCAATAGATAAAGATATACTAATATATCCTGCGCATAACTGGACACCATTTTATGGTTGCATGGGGAGCGAAAACATGTTCAACTCAATTAAGGAATGCTATCTTGAGCAAGAGAAAAACATACACGCTCTTGAGACTGGTTTGTCATCAGACCCAAAAATGAACTGGCGATTATCAATACTTGACAAATATTCTCTTCTTTCAAGTAGCGATGCACATTCAGCGCAAAATGTTGGCAGAGAGATGACTGCCTTTGAACTAGAAGAACCATCTTATAAAGCGATAAATGATGCAATAAAGAAGAAGGATAACAAAAAACTTAGTCTTACTGTAGAATATTACCCTGAAGAGGGCAAGTATCATTATGATGGCCACAGAAACTGTAATGTTTCAATGAGTCCTGAGGAAGCAAAAAGATATAACAATAAGTGCCCTGTTTGTGGCAAGCCTCTGGTAATAGGTGTTTTGCACAGGGTTATAGAATTAGCAGACAGGCCCGATGGCTTTATTCCAGAAAATGCGCCTAGATTTGTATACGCTGTGCCACTCATAGAAGTGCTTTCATACATTACCAACAAAGGAAGAGCAACTCAATATGTTAAATCTCTTTACTCTAACCTATTAAAAAGGTTCGGAAGCGAGATAAACGTTCTACTCAACGAAGACACCGAAGCGATAAAAGAAGTAGATAAGACCCTTGCAGAGGCTATAGAAAATATAAGGACTTCAAAAGTTAATCTGATCCCTGGCTATGATGGTGTATTTGGTATAGTTGACATGCTAAATAGGATTAAGAAGCTAGATGAGAGCATTAAGCAGAAGAGAATATCAGATTTTGAAGGTAATAATTTAAAAGAATAAAAGATAAAAAGATAAATAATTAATAAACGCTTGGTGGTCGTGTGAAAAATTATATCGGCTTAGCATTCGTCCTTGTTGTAATGCTCATGCTCTCGCTCTCAACATCATATGCGAGCTTTGTGGGTAGTGCTTATATCTATGCTCCAGCGGTTATAACACAGTCGAACAAGGGCGTACTCTCTTTGTTCTATCTAAATGTTACTACTGGAGATGGAACGGTAAAGATAAGTGGCCCTTCATCTGTTGGTGTAAGCACGTTAAGTTCCGCACAGATTGGAGTAGCGTACGCATGCAAATACCTTGGCTTAAATATGAGCGATTATAACTTCTCTTACATAATAGAGGATAAAAACGTGAGTGTATCTGGTCCAAGTGGCGGGCTTGCTTTTACACTTGACGCAATCTCTGCGCTTTCGCATGAACCACTGCTTCACGACTTTACACTTACAGGAACAATAAGCCCAGATGGCAGCGTTGGTGAGATAGGTGGTATATATGATAAAGTGGCCGCAGCAAAAATGCACAATCTAAAGTTCGTGCTTGTTCCTTATGTTGAGAACGGAAGCTTCGAAGACTTATTATATTATATCACTCAACAAACCTTTGGAATACCACTTGTTGAGGTTAAGAACGCATCTCAAGCTTTTGAATATGCAATAGGCTTAAGGGCTCCATATCCTTTAACCTACAATACTTATACCAACTACTATATTGATGAAATTCCTTATACAAATCTATCTTGCTTATACTGTAACTTAAGTAGCTTTCAAAACCTCACAGGCTTTACATTTGATTTTGTAAATAAGTCGATTGATGCTATACCAAATAACTACTCTACTATAAGATCGGAATTAACAAGTGCAATGCAGGAATATACTGCAATAGCAAAGAGGGGCTATTTATATACAGCTGCCGACCTTGCTTTCCTGATCTATCCACAGGCATTTATGCTTGCTAATATAAATAATACAAATGAGAGTGCAGCCCAAAACATTATTTCTAATGTTTCTACCTATTGCTCTTCTCTTGTTCCACCCCAAATGACCAATTCAAACTATGAATATGTAATAGGCGGTGAGCTGAGGCAAGAGCTTGGTAGTATAACAGCAGGTAATGCGGCAACCATACTGAATAGAAGTGAAACATCTGATGGTATTTTTGAAAGCTTATACACTGCAGGAGAAGCCTACGGCTGGTGCCTTGCAGCAAGTGATATGTATAGTATTGCTGATAGCATGGGCGGTGTGCCTGTGCGGGGATCGCCGCTTCTAAAGAGCTATGCATCTAAGCTCATACAGAATGCAAGTGAGTTCGGAAGCAGCATTTATCTGCAGAGTGCGATAAACTTATATAATGATGGAGATTACCCTGCGGCAATATATGCGGCTACTTACGCGGGCATATTTGATAGGCCAACAATAAACAACTATACACCTTCAGAATATATAAGCATAGAGAAAGCATTGATAAGCAATTCAACTTATGGCGTATGGCCAAATCAATTTGCAAAATCGGCTATATTCTATATAAACGAATACAATATAACAAGAAATGATAGCAATCTTGAGAATGCATATTCTCTTGCACTTCTCGCTTCGAAGCTCAGCAGTGCAAACAAGCTCATAAACACTACATTTATTTCGCAGCCGAATCAAACATACTCTTATAATAATATCTCAAGCGAGGTGGAGCAGATATATTCTCTACTTCTGATAATTCTAATGGTGTTGTTTGCTATACTTGTAATTCTAATAATGCTGCTTTTGCGAAATCCTTGCAATGCACAAAGCGAACAACCCAAAGAAGCTGCAAGCAATAAACGGATAACACATGTTAAGGACAGAAAGCGATAAATAAAATGGGCTCATATCGCTATATTTAATATAGGTGCAAGCAGAAATGCTAATAGGGCGGTGCCCATTGCAGCAAGTGAAGCATTTCTTGCAAAAGAGTAGAATCTTTCGCTCCTTTCATAAATATACTTTATCCCTAAATATAGCAATATAATATCAGTTATTCCTATTGGTAAAATGTAGATAAGGTTTAACTTAAACGGCTCATAGTACATAAAGAGATATATGCTAATTAAGATTGCTATTAAGTAAAATACGAGAGCAAGCACCGCAGCTCCACTTATACCAATAACTCTTGGCAATGTTTTTACATTTCTTATCTTTATATCTCCTTTTAGGTCCCTTATGGTACCATGTATCTCCCTGGCAAGACCACTAAAGAAGATCAAGAGCGTTATTAGTATTATACTTTGCTTAAGCGATATTGAGACAACATAATTGCCAAAGATGAATGGTATTGCCATAGAAAATGCTATATATGCATTACCCCAAAAGAGCATTTCCTTTATCTTGTAAGCATATAATAATGCAAGTGCTCCAAAAATAAGCGCTATTGCAAAGCAGTACAGATTTATGAATGCGCTTGCCATTATGCCAATCACAAGGGTTATAGCTGTTACATAAATCGCATCCAATGGTTTTAGGCTTCCATTCACAAGTGGCCTCTGCATCTTTTTGTTGAATCTGTCAACCTCTATATCGAAGTAGTCGTTTATCGCAAATGCGGCCATGCTTATAAAAACTGGAGTTATTATGCTCATTAGAAGTATGAATGGGTTTGGAAGGCCCTTTACAATAAGCTCTGCAGCGAGAACAGCAATTACAAGCATTACGCTGTGTTCTATCCTTGTAAGCTTCAAAATTGCAATAGGCTTGCTATACTTTTTCATGAAACCTATACTAATCAAAAGCTTAAAGAATATATTTCTAACTATGTATTAATATTTCGTTTGATTTTTATGGAGCCATTAAATACTCTTCCAAAATATAATTTGTTTGGATTAGACGAGGTAGATTATGCAAATGCAAAGGTTGTAGCACTACCCGTACCATATGATTCAACAACTTCTTATCAATCTGGCGCAAGATATGGGCCACACGCAATAATTACTGCAAGTAGAAACCTTGAACTATATAGCTATGAAGTTGGTGCTGATATTAGCAAGATAGGTATATATACAACAGATGAGCTTGCCCCAGATTTCAGCTCTCCTGAAAACATGATAAGTAGAATAGAAAAAGAGGTCGGGCTTATATTAAGCGATAAGAAGCTTCCTCTGCTTCTTGGTGGAGAGCATACAATTACAATAGGTGCGCTTAGGGCCTTTAAAAGCTTAGGCGCTGATATTAGCATAGTGCAGCTTGATGCACATACAGATTCTAGAGATAACTTATTCGGAAGCAAATATATGCATGCGACAGTAATGGCGAGGGCAAAGGAGCTGTTTGAGAACATAGTGCATGTAGGTATAAGAAGCATCGATGAGGAGTATGCTAAGCATGCGAACATGGAGCGTATCTTCTTCGCTGATTCACTGCACGAAGATATAGATAATGCAATCAGTGCTATAAATGAACTCACAACAGAGAATATATACCTTACAATTGATCTCGATGTCCTTGATCCGAGCATTATGCCAAGTGTAGGCACACCAGAACCTAATGGGCTAAGCTTCGATGAAACTATAAAAATTATAAAGGGGCTGGCAGGAGAGAAGAAACTAGCAGGACTAGATCTTGTAGAGCTAAGTCCTATACCTAACCTTGAAGCACCAAACTTCACGGCCGCTAAACTTGCTTATCTTGCCCTGGGCTACTTCTTTTTGAAAGATTTAAAAGACCCTATCTGAAAAATGTAAAGAAATACGTTTTCTAAGAGGCTTTTTAAGCCATAATTCTAGAAAACCATATAGCTATACATGCCTGGCACTGTTGACATATACTCTTGTGGTGCCAGCTCGGACCAGCACAAGGCTTTTGATTACATTGTAGATGAACTTAAACAAAGAATTATGCTGATAGAAGTAAAAAATATAAACTTTAAGAGTGATGAAAACATGTGTTTTTATGTTAAAGTCTAACATTCTCATTTCTATATTTGCATTTTTAACATTCTTGAACTTAGTGCATGCTGGCACAGTCATATTAACAGGCAGTTGCAACGCTACTCTTGTAAACAGCTCAATTGTATTCTCTCTCTCTAATTCTGGCAATGACTCTGCATACAATCTTATTATTTCTCCGATAGTCGAAGGTGCAACCCCGCTTAACACCTCATACCCAATGAATGTACTGGCTCCTGGCCAAACAAAGACAATATATGTTAAACTTACTAACTTTGGGCTTAATGGCACTTATGCAGATACATTCGTTGTAGCATATCAGCAAGGGCCTTCATTCTTTACCGCCGTGTTCCCTTGCCTTGTATCTATAAATAAGCCAGCTGTTTCACCGATACGCGAGAATGTTGAAACGACATCTTTAAAGAATGTGGTAATTGTAAATGTTTCACTATTTAACGCTGAAAGAGCAAAAATAAATGGATCCTTATATCTGATTGTTCCACCGACTCTCTCATTTATATCAAATAAAAGCTACTCCTTCTCACTCTCCAATTACAGCGAAGAGAACTTTACGTTCAAGCTGGAGCCTCCTAAGAGTGGCGTATCTTACTCTTCTGCTGCTGTTGCAAGTTTTAATATGAGCAATCTACATTACTCAAGCATGGTGACATTCTCAATAACACCATATGTTGCAAAGAGTGCGCTTTTATCCCCATTGGAAATAACTGCAGTAATTATCGCAATAATACTACTAATAGCTCTATTCCTTTTGGCAAGGTCCATAAAGAACAAGAAAAGGCGCGGGCGCGAGCACATACACAAAGAGCGTATACAGGAGCAGGGGCATAAGTCCTAACTATCTCTAAGGTTTTTGAAAATAGTCTTTAATATCGAATAACCGTCTCTAAATGATCTTAACTTGCCAGTGCCAGCATTTCTCTTTTTCTCAAAGCTCGGCACCT
>Ga0208549_100680_pt1 | contig 13710 bp, 13 predicted proteins | sample BED_host_MetaG_FD_187135 | JGI IMG/M metagenome (GOLD analysis project Ga0208549, IMG submission 187135) | Hot spring microbial mat communities from Yellowstone National Park, Wyoming, USA - BED_host_MetaG (SPAdes) (version 2) | ecosystem: Environmental > Aquatic > Thermal springs > Hot (42-90C)... | reverse complement strand
TAGCATTGCTTTTTTCTGTATCATACGCGCAGGGCTACGGCAAATCAGTTATACTGGTAAATACTACCAGCATAAGCGCCCAACCTGGTGCAACTGTGCAGGTTGGCTATACTGTAAAGCTCTACAGCGGCTATACATGGGGAACAAGTATACAGTATTCAAATGCAGCCGCACTTGCAAATGAGGGCATAAATGCGCATTTCTCTACCTCAAACGGCGATCCAACATTCAGCGGCACACTATATATACAGATATCAAACAATACCAATCCAGGAACATATACTATATCTCTTTATGCTACTGGCGATGACCCTTCTGTAAACCAAACAAACATAACGCTTACGGTATTTAAGCCTCAAACACAGCCAACAACATCTATAAATCAAACAGCACCTGTAACGCAGGCAGTACCGCAGTTTATTCTCAAGGCAATAAGCACAGTGCATGTGAATGCAAGCAATGGTGCAAACCTATCTATACTGAACGGTTCAATAAGGGTTGTGGTAAGGCCAGGCACATACATAAAGTCTGGCAGTAATATATATAGTTCATATAACTTCTCCCTTGCATTCTTTAATGTTCAGAATGTTACCAGCCCGCCAAATTATACTGATTACAAGCCAAGTGGTGCATTTGCGTTTGAGGTTAACAAGCAGATAACGCCGACTATAGAATTTGTAAATTCAAGCGGCGCGCCATACCCAATAATAACGTTTGTGGCTGCAGGCTACAATACAACAAGCTGGACGTTCCTTGGAGGCACATTGGCACAAAATGGCAGTGCTTACATTGGAGGCAAATACGCATTTGCCGATTCATGGAGCCATCCAAACTCGACAACAATGGTAAATAATGCGTTTGTCAAGCCGGTAATGTGGGTTTTCGAAACAAAAGTACCTACAAGCATTTCAAACTCTACAACTGTGACAACTGTCCCTACTTCTACCACGCCACCGCCTGTAAGCACTTCAAGCCCAGCATACTCAAACTCTGGAAACCCCGTAACCTATATAGCTGTAATAATTATTGTAATAATCATACTTGTTGCATACTTTGCACTAAGGAACAAGAAGAAGCAGTAGATAAGTAGATAAAGCAATAATACCTTATAAAGGAGAAAGCGTGGGTAAATAAAATGTTGCTTTATCGCATTAAGTTCATTTTTTATTTTGCCATAATAAGCCTTGCTGCTTCTTCAAGTAGAGATATTATATTTTTAATATTTCCTTTATAGTATGGAGTGGTGCTGAAACTTCAGTGTACTATTATTCTGAGTCCTAACACAAGGGCTTTCCAAAAAAGTTTATAATTGTTAATTCTGATAAGACTTTAGCATTTAAGTGATTGTTTGATACTTGTATTCGACTTCGATAGATTCCTTATGGGGTTTTCTTTAGGGGTTCATATAATCCTTGCGGTTATAGGAATAGCCCTACCAGTGATAATAGTAACCGCAGAGATAACAGGTATAAAAAAGAAGGATCAATATTACACAAGGATTGCTAAAAGACTAACCACAATCTTCATAGTTTTCTTTGCGGTAGGCGCAGCCTCAGGTACATTAGTTGCTTTGGAATTATTGGTTTTATGGCCAAAATTCATGGTGCTAGTAGGCCACGTTGCCATACTACCTCTTTATATAGAGGTATTTGCTTTCTTCCTTGAAGCAGTGTTTTTAGGAGTATATGTTTATTCATGGGACAAATTCGAAAATCGCTATATGCACGCTTTAACAGGCGTTTTTGTGGCGCTAGGGGCTGTACTATCTGCGGTCTTCATAACAATGCTTAACGCTTTCATGAATACGCCAACGGGTTTCAACATAACCGAATATATAAAAACAGGAATAATAGCTGATGTACAGCCATTGGCAGTGCTCGCAACCCCATCAACACTCGTTGAAGTGGCACATGTGGTGAGCACCTCTTATTTCGCTGGCGGCTTTATATTTATACTTTATTTTGCGTACCACATGCTTAAAAGCACTGGCGATGAACGCTTGCATTACAGAAAAGGCTTGAATATAGCCTTCGGCCTTACGTTCATAGCTACCTTCTTCGCAGTGATAACAGGTATGCTTTCTATATCAGGACTTTATAGCTTCCAGCCTGAAAAATATGCAGCTCTAGAACTCGATATTTACCCGCAAACCCATGCCCCAGAGATATTGGGTGGATTCTATTCTAATGGTACAATAAAATGGGTTATAGCTTACATACCAAACTTGCAAAGCATTCTTGCAACAGGTACAGCCAACGGATCCGTTCCAGGATTATCTTCATTTCCAGAAAGCACATGGCCTCCTCTTATAGTACATTTTATGTTTGACACTATGGTATTTCTTGGATTTAGCTTCGGCTTGTTAATGCTCGTAATATTTATAATGCTTATATTAAAGATGCATCCATTTGATAAGAGGTGGGTGCTCAAATTGCTTATGATTGCGGCTGTTTTGGCTGTCTTCCTTTTAGAGCTCGGTTGGGCAACTGCTGAGATAGGTAGACAGCCTTGGATAGTATACAATGTTCTGCTTGTTTCGCAGGCTGCAAATACTTCGCCTTCAATAATACCTTTAGCGATATTTTTTGCAGCATTCTATATGGTGATAATTCCATTCACGGTGTTTGTTATAAAGAAGCTCTTAAAAGACAGGCCAATATCAAGCGAGCAGGTGTAGAAAAATGAGTTTAATGCTTTCAATTAATTATTTCATATTTTCCATATTCTTTACGCTTTTCGTACTTGAGGTAGGCATTGCTTTGATCCTGCTCCTTGAATATGAAAAATATAAGGACAACCTCAAAAGATTCCTTATGCCTTTATGGGAGGTAACTGGAACATTCGCAATATTTTATATAGTAAACCTTGAAGCTGTTGTGCCCTCACTACTTCTCCTCATAGGCACGATATTTGTGGTACCACTTTTAGTTGCTGCAATATTCTTTATACTCAGGAATGCATTCTTATCCTACAGCGAGTATATGGGCGATAAGATATCTGAAAAGCGCTATTTGCATGTATACGCAATTTCTACAATAATAGTGGCTTTCATAGTAATATCAGTGCTTGATTCTGGCATAAGCGGCATAGCTATAAATGCTTCATCTTATTCCATAAACCTGCTTATGATGTTTGTAAACCCATTCAATATTCTTATGTTCTTAGGTATAGCATTGCTCGCCGTATTCATCGCAGCGGCATTCTTCAGAATAAGAGAGTATAAATTGTTCTCGATATTGTCTGCAGTCCTAGGTATAATTGCGATAGCAATAGCGGTGCACAGCTCCTTAAACTATTTGTTTGATTCGGCCTTCAATACTGGTCTTCCTTACCTTTTAGGTTTGCTTGCACTTCTTACAGTTTCGCTATTTATGCATTATAATGGCAATAAATATGCAAAATATATATCTGTATTATGGTTCTTTTTGGCTGTAAACTTCTTCTGCTTTATGCAAGGCTCTTACATTCTCGGAGGAACGGTAAACACTAATAACTACGTAGCTACAGGTGCGATGGCCTTTTACATAAATGTTGTAACTATCATAGGAGGAGCTATATTAGCAGCATCCTTAATTTACATGGTTTATATAAGTTATATGAAGAAAGCACCAAAAACAAATGGAAATTACTGATGGACTTGTTTGGATCTACAGTGCTTATATCAAAATTTATAATAGCATTGCTCAGCGGAACACCTGCATCTTTCATGACCTAAGCTGAAAGGCAACAGGGCACAAAAAGCTTCTTCACCTTGCCATCTTTGTATACTTCAATAGATTTATAATCTGTTCGCATTATGTTCATCCTACGAATAAATTCATGAACTTCCTGCTATACATTTTGTAAGTGTTTCTATATTCTGCACAGTTTATGTCGAGAGAAGAAGTAACCTTGCTGTAAGGATTTAATTTATCATCGAAGAAAAGATTTTTAATTTGTCAGTATTCTAAACACTTTACTTATATAATGTGTTTATTATGAACAGCATAGAATGCTTTAATTTATCAAAGACTTATAGAGGAAAGGATAGGAGTAAAGAAGCGCTGAAAAATGTATCGTTTTCAATAAATTCAAATGGTGTTTTCGCAATAATAGGGAAAAACGGCGCTGGCAAAACCACTCTTGTCAGGATTTTGGCAACGCAACTTATGCCTAGTTCAGGCACCGCAAAGATAAACGGTCTTGATATAATAACCGATGAAAAAAAGATTCGAAGTCAGATTGCTATATTGCCGCAGGAAGCAAAGCCGGTACCGTGGATGAACCCTAGGCAGAATATCTTCAGCTATATGCTTTGGCGTGGCTTTACCCCAAAAGAAGCAATTGCTAGGGCTGATAAAGCAATAAAGTATATGCATCTGGAAAAGGTAGCAAAAGAGAAGAATGAAAGCCTTTCAGGCGGTATGAAGCGCAAAGTGCTGTTGGCAACTGTGCTAGCTTCAGAGGCGGAGATAATATTCCTTGATGAGCCAACAATAGGGCTTGATCCCATATCAAGAGTAGAAATATGGAATATTATAAAGAAGCTTAAAAAAGATCATCTGATTCTTTTGACAACACATTATCTTGAAGAGGCTGAGGAGCTTGCAGACAAAATAGCAATACTGAATAATGGCAGGCTTGTTGCAATGGGAACATTAGAGGAGCTGAGGCATAAGATACCTTACCAATACAGCATAATGACCTATACCAAAAATATTAAAAAGATTAGAGCAAGCCTAAGCGGGTGCAAAGTTGTCAAAGGAAAGGAGAAAACCCAGATACTTGCAAACAAAGAGATTGCTAACAGGATTACAACCCTGCTTGTCAAGAAGAATATGGTGTTTTCTAGAAGCCCTGTATCGCTCTATGATATATTCTACTATTTTGCCAGAACCGAAATAGGTGAGAACGATGAAGAGGAGTAGTATTAGCCAGATTTATGCGGGAGTGCTTGTAAATGCAATATACGCAATGGAAAATTATCCGATAATGCTACTCAACTCTATGCTTATGCCATTTTCAATGCTTGTAGTTATAACATTAGCAAGCAGAGGTGCACTGATCGGTGTTTCAATCCTTGGTGCATTTATCTCAGCACTTGTTTCAAATGGAATATTGCTGCAAGCAGACATCTCGCACCTTAAGAATGACCTTAAGCTGCAGGAGATGATAGTGAGCTCTCCTACCCCACAGATAAATTATGTATTAGGCATGGCTTTATCTGAATTGGTATATACTTCGCCAACCCTTCTGGTGCTTTTTGTGCTAGCATTATTATTCATACATGCAAGCATTGTGGGCGCGGCTATCGCTGCATTGGCGATATTGCTCATATTTGTAATCGCAACAGCGATTGGCTACATGTTTTCAACATTCAGCTCAGATATAATACAGACATGGGGCTTTGCAGGCATGATAAGCATTATCTTCTCAACCTTGCCTCCTGTATTCTACCCTATAACCTATATACCTATGCCTTATCGATACTTTGCATATTTATCTCCAACTACGTATGCGGCTGAAATAGCGCAAAATGCAATTGGCTTCATAAGTCTAACGCCATTAAACATTGCAATTGACTGGGCAGTACTTTTGGCTATACTTTTTGTTACGCTTGCAGTAGCAATAAAGATGTCAAGATGGCGCGAGATGTGACATCTTCCCATGATTAAAGGTAGTAGGCTTCTCCTGCAACGAAAGGTTGCAGAGTATGTTCCTGGTTCATCGACGCAACTTGCGATGCTTTCTGCATCGTAGAGGTCACATCTCCAGAGGCGTTACTTCCCGCCTGTCCGGCGGTAGCTCTTTTTAGCATCTCCATTCTCTTCTTTATTACCAGTGCAGAATTTACATCCCTATCTATAGTTAGTCCGCATACATTGCAGTGATACACACGTTCAGACAGGTTTAATCTCTCATCGCCTGTTTTTACGTGCCCGCACCTGAGATTGTAGTGAGTTGAATAACTACACGCTTATGAACGATTAGACTAACGGTTAAATTATAACCATTTTAATAAACGTAGAATAGGACAGCACTTTTCTTCGTTGTTAGCTTTTGCTTCTCAAATCGATTGCCTTCATTCCAAGCCTATCTAGAATATTTCTGTTATATTTCCTTGATGGTTTCTGCTAATTCCCTAGCGGTTTTTCCATAAGACAAATGAGTGGGGTTTGTTAAATGTGCTATTTAAGTTTATTTCGGATGGTTAACATTGGACAAAAATTCAAAATCTGAGTGGGAAGTATCTCTCTCGTTCTATTTCTATAACTCGAACCACTCGAGTAACTGAAAATTCTAAACCTTCAATGTGTTTTAAATAATCTTCTTTTGATATTTTTATGGCTATCTCTTTAAGCTTTTCAACAACTTTCTTGTCGTCTTTTTCATAATATTTATCTTTATAAATTCCCAGGTATCTGTAACCATCATAACTCGTTACCTTAGCATTGAAACCACCATCCTCTGCTATTTTAATTGCAGAATCTATGTCTTTAACCTCATTGATAGGGATTCTTAAGTATATTAAACCATACTGCTCAACAACTTCATGTACGAATTCGGGTATTCCTCCGGGGAGAATCTTTGCGGGCTTACCGGTGGTAATGAGGATCAATATTTCTCCATCCATCCCAACGGAGATATCTATTTTAGGAGGTAAAAGTATACATATGTTTGTTACACCTTTTTTATCTATATTTTCTTTTTCTTTTTCTATATTTTTTAATATATTGAAAATATTTTCAACATCCATATAAATGAAAACCTTTGCTCCTTCCAATATGCATCGCAAATATAGGTCTGGTACTTGTTGTTCTATAACCCAACGCTCATAGTCTTCAGCCAGTTCTTTGTTACCTTGCTTTAGAAGGTAGCTAAGAAAGTTTACATTCTCTTCTGGCACACCAATCGGCTCTATTTCAAACCTATCTTTATATTTTTCTTTCATTCTTAGAAGGAACCATAACTCTTCTTTAGGAAAGACGTTGTTGTCCATAAGAAACCTGAGCTTTTCTGGATCATTAAGGATATTTTTATAGAACGGGCCGGAACATGCTTTATACGCAAAAACAATTTTTTGGTTGCTTTTTTTCAATGTAGTACGGATAACCTTCTCTAGATATTCAAATTTAATTTCTCTGATTATAGAATCAGCTATCACATCGGGTGTTTTGGCAAAAAGAATAAAGTTTTCACATAATTCGTTTACATTTGAGAAGATCACTGGTATACCTAACTTTTCAGCTAACGCAAAAATATCTCTGGATTCTTCTTCTTTTTTATTTATTTCAACCACTTTATCAAGAATAAACTTATACTTTAACTATATAAATCTTTTCTTTAATTCTGAGACTGTTGAAAATTTAATTTACATAACGTTGAATCTCTAAAAATCTGTTGGTTTGAAGAGTTTTTCATTAGATTTGAATTATGATTTTTCTGTTTAAAATCGATAAGTTTTATAAATTTTCAACACCCTCTTTGCACTCAGGAGCAAAAAAGAAGCGGTAGATAAAGCAATAATGCCTTATAAAGCACTAAATCAGTGTTATTTTATGGCATCGAAGCCAGTCAACACAGAGCTTCTTAAGCTTGAATTTTTGGAACAATCGCATAAACTTGGTTGAGGTTGTGAACTAACAGAGGAAGATATTATTGATACCGTTTATTTTCTTTTAACGTCTTTTAATATTCTTTCATATTCGTTTCTTACTCGTTCTATTATTATTCTAGCAGTTCTTTCTGCTTCATCTTTTGGAAATTCTGAAAGCATTGCTATTCGCACAAGTTTTTTATAGTCGTTGGTCATAAAATTAGGAAGTTTCTTGAACTTTACGTCATAATCATTAAAGTCTTCTACGAAAAGTATTGGGTTATACGGATCTTTATTTTTTAACTCTTCTTTTTTAGCGCCCACTACTTCGCTTCCTAGGGCAACATAGTATAATGTATCATCAATTTTTGTTTTGAGTTGCTCTTCCCCATTTTTTACATATTCGTCTGTTGCTAATATGAAAAATCTGTTTAATCTATCTATTGTCATTGCCAACGGATTTATATAAGTGGCAAAAATAAATGATTTTTCTGGAGCGTTTAAGCTAAATCCTTTATAAACCACATTTCCTTCAATTTTATAAGTGTTTTTAGTAGCAGGAATAGCACAAACACTACCGACGAAAATGTCTGTTTCTTCATTTAACTTATAATTTTTGAATGGTAGATATATTTCATCTAATCTGCCCCGTTTATAAATAGTTTTGTAAACAGGGTAAGATTCAGTCAATTGTAGCAAATTACTTACATCTTCATTTTTAATCAATACGTCTGCATCTTTAGATACCGGAAAAATGCTAGTTTTGAGAAAATTGTTTTTATCATCTAAATATATCTTTCCTGCTGGGCTCCCAACAACATATATTTCGTCCGGATTTATTTTTCCAAGTAGAACTAAATACACCTTCTCTATATATTTTCTTTCTTTCTCATAAAATTCTGACTCTATAAGCTTACTCATTATAATCACAATTTATATTTTATTTATACCTTTTTATGGTATTTATACTTTCCTCTAGCATTTTTAAACTGATGGGTCGCCATATTCTTGTAGTGGCTTTTCTCTACTCTCTGCATGGTTTACGTCGAAGAGAAAAAGTAATCCTGCTGTATGGATTTACAGAATGCATAGCAGAAGCTATGAATTTATTTATAGGGATATCAGTGCTTGAAACGACCAAGCCTCCTCTTGAGCTCCTCTATAAGCGAAACATCGGTTGGATTAATACCTCTAATAACACCTAAATAATATGTTAGATAGTCGCCATAATGAAGCAGGTAGAACATTCTTGCTATATCGCTGCTCCCCTTTGGAGCTATAATCTTGAAATTAGATTTTGTTATCGTAGCTGTTATATCTATCCTTTTAGCTATCCTTTTGTTAGTTGGTTTAAATACCAGAAAATACAGACAGTCCTTCCTATATGTTTTAGCAAGGCTCATCGTATCGTTGTGATTCAGCTCAGGAAAGCTGTTAGAGTATGCCATTACCTTCGCATTCTCATTGAACTGGGTCTTCCACCTGTAGGCGATGCTCTTGAAAGGACTTGAACCGTATATAATAGGTATATACATACCTTTTGCAATATCATTTGCAATTTCTTTGCACTTGCCATTATTTCTATCTAGCTGCTCAAGTAAACTGTAACTCTCACTTATCTCCTTATCGCTTACAATTCCGAATCCACGAAGAAGAGGCATAAGCATGAAGCCTGTTGCAGATCTCGGCTGAAGATCATTTCTCGGAATTCTGATCTGCTGGTCGCCGTAGCCTGCAAGCTCGCCTCCTGAAGTTATTGTAACAGTATAGGCGCCACGCTTTATCGCCTGTTTTGCCACACTGACAGTTTCTTCGGTATTGCCTGAATAACTTATCGCCACTACAAGCGTTGATTTTGACACAAAATCAGGCAGCTTGTAGTCATCCACAAGGTATACGGGCTTTTTGGAGTAGAACTCGCTGAATATCTTTCCTGCTATTCCAGAGCCACCCATGCCTGCTATCACCACATTTTCTATGTTGTTTGGTACTTCCACCTTCTCTTTGAACTTAAGCTGCTCTTTAAGCATTTTCAATTCTTCTAGGAATTCTATTTCATCACCCAATCCTCAATTGCATAGTTTAACATATTGGAGCAGCCTAGCCTTGCCTTTTGAGGGTAGAACAGGCAGGAAGCCCAATAATAAATTATATAGGAATTATGAATAGCCTATTTATAAACATATTCCTGTAGGTTACCTTTTCTCTACTCTACGCAGAAGTTTGTCGCAAAGAGAAGGCAACCATTGCCGTAAGGATTGAAATATCAACGAAGAAAAGATTATTAATGTGTCATGATCATATGTTGTTATGTCTACAGCTGAAGCTGAAATCGAAAAGATAGATAGCAGATTTAAATATTTGCTATATTCTAGGGCATTGAGAAGCATAGCATTAATATACATGAGCCTTGCCTTCCCGCTTTATCTTGTAGCTCTGCATGTTAGCATAATAAATATAGGGCTTGTTGCAGCAGCTACAATCCTATTTATGATTTTCCTGACTATGCTACTTGGAGCAATAGGAGATAGAAAAGGTTATAAAACAGAGCTGGTAATTGCAGAGTTATTTGCCTTTATAGGTGCGCTGATAATTGCAATATCCACTAGTGTCACATACATAATAATAGGAATGATTATAGCAGGGCTGAGTGGTGGAGCAGGCGGCATGCGCGGGGCATTCTCGCCAGGCACAAACGCTTTTATAGCTAACAATTATAGAGATGAGAAGGAAAGGGTGAAAAGATATTCACTTGTTACTATGGTTGCATCAGCAGCCGCAATAGGTGGTAGCTTGCTTTTCAGTATCGTCACCCCATTAAGCTTGTCTGTAGGTTTACTAAATGCATATAGGTATCTTTTTATGTTCTCATCTGCACTGCTTGGCCTGTCTGTTTTGCTTCTATTGTTGCTTACAGATGCCAAAAAGCCTATAAAAACAACAAAGGTGATGAAAGCAAGCAGTGCAAAGTATTCACTTAAGGTAATTGCTGCCAACTCGCTTGGCGGCATAGGTATGGGTGTTTTCATGCCACTGCTCCCGCTATGGTTCAAGCTTTCATACGGGGCTGAGCCTTTTGAGATTGGGATTATATTCAGCGCAGTGTATATATTCACTGCACTTGGATCTTACATCTCATCAAGGTTTGCACACAGGTTTAATTCACTGAACATAGCTTCATATACAAGAATATTTAGTGGACTGCTCCTACTTGCAATGGCGTTTTCACCAGCACTAATAATCGCAGGTATTATATATGTTGCAAGGGCTGTAATAGTGGGTTTTGGAAGTCCAAGCAGGACAACTGTGAATGTCAGAGGGATAGATGCTGAAGACTATGGTACTGCAACCAGTGTGCAGGGCGTTGCATCTAGAGTTGCGCAGCTGAGCTCAGGCGCAAGCGGATATTTGATGGATTATGCACTTCCAATGCCATTATTAGTGGGTAGCGTATTCCAGTTTGCAAGCGGCATAAGCTATAAGCTGCTTTTCAAAGGAAGAGATGAAAAATAAAATTACAAGAAGCACGTTTCTATTACTGAGGCGTATGCAAGTATTACTTACAAGCAGATATTTCAATGCGTGGCTGGGAAGAAGTAGGAATTTTTCCTATTCATTTTTCCTATTCATTATTGTATATACAATGATCTGTAGTATTTAAAGCACGAAAGCAAGAAACGATGCATATACCAAATTTACTCTAGAAATAAAGGCGAGAAGCACTGTTGTAAAACCGATTGTTACAAGCGCTGCAGACTATATCTCATTAAGACTTATCGCATCAAGAAAAGTGTTTAAACAAAAAATTAAGCTAGGCTATTTAGGTATATTTTCTACAATCTTTTTAACTACGGACCTAAGTTGATCGAGGCTGGGCTTCGCTCCGTTGTGTCTTTCATAGGTTTCCAACAATTATTTATTTTCTGAATGCTGCTAGATTTATTTGCGTGCAACACGTACAAAGTTTTTAAAATTAATTTATAAAATCTATAAGATGCTATGTACAAAGGAGAAAGGGTAAGCGTAGTAATGCCAGTGTATAACGAAGAAAAGACAGTGGAAGCTATTGTGAGGCGTGTTCTTGCACAAAAGTTTGTTGATGAATTAATTGTGGTAGACGATGGTTCAACAGACTCTAGCCTTGAAAAACTTAAAAAGCTTCAAAGTAAAAACAGCAAAATAAAATTATTAATGAACAAGGTAAACAAAGGGAAAGGTGCTGCAATAATCAAAGGTATAGCGCATGTAAAAGATGGGATAATAATAATCCAGGATGCTGACTTAGAATATTTTCCAGAAGATTACCCGAAATTGCTGAAGGCTAGCGAGAAAAATGAGGTAGTGTTTGGCGATAGACTGCACAGCAAAAACATGGGCCATGAGTATGTGCTTGCAAAGTGGGGCAATAAGTTTATAAGCAAACTGTTCAACTTGCTTTATGGGCAAAAGGTTTATGACATGAATACTTGCTACAAGCTATTTCGGAAGAGAGACCTTTTAGGAATAAAGCTTAAGGAGCATGGATTTATAATAGAGGAGGAGCTTGCTGTTGCTTTTGCTAAGAAAGGAATTAAAATTGCAAATGTGCCTATAAGATACAAGGGCAGAACATTTGAAGAAGGAAAAAAGATAAATTTTATTGATGGAATAAAAGGTGCACTATATCTACTTATCAATGCGTTCAAGCGTTGATAATTTAGTGGTGAATTGAAAAATCGCTTTTGCCTAAGAATGCGTGTATTCTTGGTTCAATGGCGGTATTGAAAAGAGGAGCAATGCGCGATGTGAATGCAAAGCTTGTGATTATAGGCAATAGGCCGGAGCTAGAGAACCTAAAGGAGTTTGCCAATAAAGAGCATGTTAGGAACAAGATAAAGTTTAAGCAAAACCTTTCAATAGAGCAATTAATATAAAGAACTATGTACCTCAACTGCATTAATTATGCCTTCTGCGCGTGAAGGCTTATCCCTTATTAGCAGAGGTATTGGTGCTTGGTGTGCCTGTTGCTGTTGTAAATACCACTATGCTACCCAAGGAGGTAAAAACTCTTTGCAGCGAAGTAGAGGAAGGATTACTGAATGACATGCTAAAAATAGGCAGAAATACGAAAAGGAGTACGAAGAAAAAAGAAGGTAGTGAGCACGTTTTCAAGTGACGCCGCAGAAGAGGTGTATAAAAGGATAGAGGTGATGTAAAAATAAAGAAAATAAAAGCAAAGAAGATATAACCTTTTACAGGATGCATAGCAGCCAACGAATTTATTCGTGTGGATATGAGAAATAAAAGCTAGAAAAGGTATAATAGATTTTCCATAGATATTTTATTTGGTGATAACGTGGAGATGAAGACAGATGATCTGAAAAAGGTAGTAGAGCCCAAAAACACCGCATTAGTGGTCTGGGACGTGCAGAAGATTCTTGTTAATTATATATTCAACAAAGAGGAGTTTGTGCAGAAGCTTAAGGCCGTTATAGATGCAGCAAGGAAAGCAGGAATGCCGATCTTCTTTACAAAAATAACACCGTTGCCCGAGAGATTTGAATCTCAGGCAAGGAGGATGTCTTTCAGAGGCGGTTTCTCTAATGCTAAGAAGGAAGATTTTGATTTGTACTTTGAGCCTGCAAGCGAAGAAGTAGTATTCAACAAACACACTGCAAGCATATTCATAGGTACGCCTTTCGAGCTAATGCTCAATAATGCAGGGATAAAAAATATTTTATTCACAGGCATAGCAACAGAGATAGGAGTCGAATCGAGTGCAAGGGATGCATTAAACAGAGGCTACTTGCCTATCATAATAAAGGATTGTGTATCATCATCAGACAAGGATGCACACGAAAGATCTCTTAAAAACCTTGACAAAATTATGGCGATAACCGATTCTAGTGAAGTTATTAAGATGCTCAGCATTTAGCATAAAAATTAAGCTAAGCTATTTTAGTATCTTATGAGTACGAATAATCTATTCCTAATAAAGAAAATATATATAAATATTTTCTTTTTAATAAGCTCTGTAGAAATCCTTCCAGAACCGATATAGCATAGTTGATATATCGATGGATATTGTAAACAATATCGATTACCTTTATCTCCCTTCTCTGCGTTTTCAACAACCTGCTCCTCAGTTCATCGCC
>Ga0208549_100679_pt1 | contig 13715 bp, 12 predicted proteins | sample BED_host_MetaG_FD_187135 | JGI IMG/M metagenome (GOLD analysis project Ga0208549, IMG submission 187135) | Hot spring microbial mat communities from Yellowstone National Park, Wyoming, USA - BED_host_MetaG (SPAdes) (version 2) | ecosystem: Environmental > Aquatic > Thermal springs > Hot (42-90C)... | reverse complement strand
ATAGAGCTTACTGTTGCAGATGCTCTAGTAACAGATTCAGGCAGAGGCATAGCTAGAATAGACTCTAAATCTAGGAAGCTTCTTGATGTTGTTTCTGGCGATATAATAGAGATAAAAGGAAAGATAAAGTCTACAGCAGCTGTTGTATGGCAAGCACACCCTAGCGATGAAGGTCTTGGCTTTATAAGAATCGATGGTTATATAAGGCAGAATGTTGGCGTAGGTATAGGAGACAAGGTTTTTATCTCGAAGGCCGATGTAAAGGATGCGGACCGCATTGTTCTAGCGCCACCACCAGGGCAGAAGATGCCGCTATCGCCTGATTTTGCGGAGTATGCTAAAAGAAAGTGGGAAGGCAAGCCTATGTCAAAAGGAGATGTAGTTCCAATACCGATGTTTGGTATTGTATTCAATTTCCTTGTTGTGCAAGTGGTTCCACATGGAATAGTAAGGGTAACAAAAGAAACCGATCTAATTGTTAAGGAGGAGCCTGTCTCTGAGTCTCTAGTAAGGATAGGCGAGGTCCACTATGAAGATATTGGCGGACTTAAGAACGAGATACAAAAGATAAGAGAGATGGTAGAGCTGCCAATAAGGTATCCTGAACTTTTTGAGAGGTTAGGCATAGAACCGCCTAAGGGCGTTCTCCTCTACGGACCACCCGGCACAGGCAAAACACTCCTTGCAAAAGCTGTTGCAAACGAGAGTGATGCTAATTTCATATCTATCTCAGGACCTGAGCTTGTAAGTAAGTTTGTTGGTGAGAGCGAGGAAAAGCTTAGGATGATCTTTAAAGAAGCTAATGAGAAAGCGCCTAGCATAATCTTCATGGACGAGATCGATGCGATAGCGCCTAAAAGAGAAGAAGCAACAAACGAGGTAGAGAGAAGAATGGTTTCACAGCTTCTTACACTAATGGATGGTATTTCAAAGAGAGGGCAGGTAATTGTATTGGCAGCAACAAACAGGCCAGAGGCTATAGACCCTGCATTAAGAAGGCCTGGCAGATTTGATAGAGAAATAGAGATAGGTGTTCCTGACAGAAACGCAAGAAAGGAGATTTTGCAGATACACACAAGGAACATGCCTCTGGCAAAGGATGTTGACCTAGATGAGCTTGCAAATATAACGCATGGCTACACTGGTGCAGATCTTAGCGCCCTCGTTAGGGAAGCGGCAATGGCAACACTAAGGTCTATACTTCCAAAGATAATAGACAAGCAGCATATACCTGCTGAAGTCTTAAATGAGCTTCAGGTTACAAAGGAGCACTTCATGGAAGCGCTAAGGAATATACAGCCTAGTGCTTTGAGAGAGGTGTTTGTAGAAAGGCCGAATGTGCACTGGAGTGATATAGGTGGCTTAGATAGGGTAAAGGCGGAGCTTAAAGAAGCTGTTGAATTGCCGTTAAAGAAGCCAGAGGCGTTTGAGAAGATGGGCATAAGGCCTGTAAAAGGCGTTCTTCTTGTAGGACCACCCGGCACAGGCAAAACACTTCTTGCAAAAGCTGTTGCAACAGAGAGAGAGTCAAACTTCATATCAATAAAAGGGCCAGAAGTTTTAAGCAAGTATGTGGGAGAGAGCGAAAAAACAGTAAGAGAGATCTTTAGGAAGGCGAGGCTTGCAGCGCCTTGCATTATATTTATAGATGAAATCGACTCAATAGCAAGTGCAAGGGGGGGCGAAGACGAGTTTGATTCTGGAGTTTCTAGACGTGTTGTAGACACGCTTCTTACAGAGATGGATGGGCTCGCAGGTCTTAAGAATGTTGTTGTGCTTGCAGCAACAAACAGGCCAGAAGCTATAGATCCTGCACTTCTTAGGCCAGGAAGATTTGACAGAATAATTGAGATACCTATGCCTGATGCTGAAACAAGACTAGCCATATTCAAGGTTCATACAAAAAACATGCCTCTTGACAAGAGTGTTAGTCTTGAAGAGCTTGCAAATCAGACAGATGGTTATACGGGTGCTGAAATTGAGAACATTTGCAGAGAAGCAGGAATGAATGCAATAAGAGCTAACAGGGATTATGTAACCAGAGAGGACTTCCAGAAGGCTTTGCAAGAGGTTAAGCCCACAATACCAAAGGAGGTGACAGAGAGGATAAAGAGGTTCAAGGAAGAGCCAACAAGCATGTATAGGTAAGCATCAGGCTTTACAATAGAATTAGCAATGCTTAACAATAAGATAGGTGATTTTTTGAAGATTGTTTATTCTGATAGGAAGACTGGAAAAACAGCACAGCGCGATGTGCCAAAGGAGAAGGAAGCGCTTTTGATAGGCAAAAAGATGAAAGAGCAGATAGACGGCTCAATAATCGGCTTAGATGGCTATAAGCTTGAAATAACTGGTCTTAGCGATCAAACAGGAGCTCCTTCTAGGATAGAGATAGAGGGCACAAGGAAGACGTGGCCTCTTCTTAGCTCCGGTCCAGGAATAAGAAAGCCTAAGAAAGGGGAGAGAAGAAAAAGAATGATAAGAGGCAATACAATAGCCCCAGATACTGTGCAGATAAACACCGTTATTGTGGAATATGGCTCTACTCCTGTTGAAGAGCTCTTCAAATCTGCTAAGAAGGAAGGTGAATAGTTGGAGCTTTTGCAAGGTGAGCTTAATATAGGAACGCTAGGTCATGTGGACCATGGCAAAACTACGCTAACCAAGGCAATAACAGGTGTTTTTACAGACAGGCATAGCGAGAGTATAAAAAGAAGCATGACAATAAAGCTGGGCTATGCTGATGCTGTGATAAGGAAGTGTGAAAATTGTAATGGCCCAGAGGCTTATACCACAAGCGAAAAATGTGCTAATTGCGGTGGCAAGGCAAAGCCTATAAGAAGAATCTCTATACTCGATGCACCCGGACACGAAATGCTTATGGCCACAGCTATTGCAGGCTCAAGCATAATAGATGCTGTTTTATTTGTTATAGCTGCAACAGAGCCATGCCCTATGCCTCAGACAAAGGAGCACCTTATGATTATAAACATGCTAGGAATTAAGAATATAATAATAGTTCAGACAAAGGTTGATGTTGTTGGAAAAGAGCGTGCAAAAGAGCATTACAAAGAGATAAAAAAGTTTGTGAAAGGAACGAGAGCAGAGATTGCGCCGATAATACCTGTAATAGCAAGCAAGAACATTAACATAGATGTGCTTCTAAATGCTATAAGCGAGATCAAGATACCAGAGAGGGATCTTAATGCTGATCCACTGATGTATGTTGCAAGATCTTTTGATGTTAATAAGCCCGGTACTGATATAAACGCATTACTTGGCGGTGTGGTTGGCGGGTCTCTTATAAGAGGTAGGTTTAAGAAAGGAGACAAGATAGAGATAAGGCCAGGAATAAACATAAGCAGGGAAAAGAAGAAAGAAGAGTATAAGCCTATAATAACAACAATAAGGTCAATTTCAACGAGCATGGGCGAAATAGAAGAGGCTCTGCCGGGTGGCCTCATAGCACTTGGCACCGGGATTGATCCATCGTTTGCGAAGGCAGATAACTTAGTTGGAAATGTTGTTGGGTTGGTAAATAAGCTGCCCCAACAGACAAATGAGCTTAACTTAGAATACCACCTGATAGAAAGGGATGACATACCAAAGCAAGCTTTAAAGGAAAATGAGCCAATAATATTGGGTATAGGCACAGCAACAGCAATAGGCTTTATAAAATCTGTGAAGAAGAATAAGATTTATGTTTTGCTGAAGCATCCAGCATGCGTTGATAAAAATATAAAGATACCGATTCTTAGAAATATCTCACAGCGGTGGAGGCTTACAGGATATGCTGTTCCTATCTAAGGCTCGTTTTTGGGTTTGGTGGGGAAAAGGCCTGCTTTGGGGGTAAGCAGGCCTAGGTATTTACTGTGGAGGTGATATAATTAGTGTATTGATCGCCTTGCCAGCATCATATTTATAGTAAACCTTGTGGCCTAGCTGGTATCTATCCAGAAGGCCCAGCATATGAAGTCTATTAAGCCTTGCGCAGGCCGCGTTTCTTCCTTTATAGTGCATAAACTCTTTTACATCGTCTGCGCATGCCATACCCTTTGTTTGTACAAATTCAATTATTTTAGCGTCTGTATAAGATAACGGCACCTCCTTGGGCTTTTCTAGTTTTACTGCTCCTTCATCAAGTCCATCTAACCTTTCACTAAGCTCCTTTATCTTCTCTGCAATACTGGCAAGCATTCTGTTTGTTCTCTCCCTCTCAGCTACCATATATTTGATAAGTTCTTGAGCATCATCGGGAGAAGCGTTATCACCGCTATTAAGCCTGCTTATCTCTTTCTTGAGCCTTTCAAGTTCCTCCTTGATCTCTTTTTTATCCACAGCCACACCTTTTCATGATCCTTCTATGATACATGCACAAACCGTGCATGAAAGAATCATGATAGAATCACATATACTGTAATGATTAAGATATTTAAATATTTTGCTACTTTATATAACTTCCACTTAACAGAAAGAGAATAAAATTAATTGCTTAGCGTATCTGATTTGCTTCTCAAATCTTTATATATTTGTGCGAAAAATATATTAAGGATTGCATATGCAGCAGCTTCTTATACCGAGGAAGAGGGCTGAGCAGCTCAAGGCTTATTTAGACGAGCTTAGCAAAAGACTAAAGTGCAAGATAAGAATAGAAGAGGGGAACGAGATAATTATAGATGGCGAGTCATACGATGAGTACAATGCCAGAAATGTGATCACAGCATTTGGCAGGGGTTTTGATCTCAACAATGCATACAAGCTTCTCTCAGAAAATTATTTCTTTAAGTCAATAAATCTAAAAGAAATCTTTAAGAGTAAAGATAGGATTATGATGATAGAAGGTAGGGTAATAGGAAAAGAGGGAAAGAGCAAAAAATATATAGAAGAGGTAAGCGGTGCACGGCTGAGCATATTCGGTGGAACGATAAGTATAATAGGAACAAACGAAGAAATTGCAATAGCAGAATCAGCAATAAATGTGCTAATAGATGGCGGCACGCATAAAAAGGCGTATAGGGTTATGGAAGCTACTAGAAAGAAGCTTGGTGTTTATCGATGGAGAGCATAGCTGATGAGCTTTTTAAGGAGTTTAGGGAAAATTCGATAGCAGAATTCTTCAGGAAAAATAGGCAGATGCTGGGCTACGCAGGTAAGGTTAGATCACTAACAACAATAGTTCATGAGTATGTTACTAACTCGCTCGATGCTACTGAAGAAGCACGCACACTTCCTGAAATAAGGGTAGAAGTAAGGGAGATGGGAGAAGATAAATATAGTGTTCTTGTGAGAGATAATGGTCCTGGCATACCAAAAAATATCGTGGGTAAGGCTCTCGCTTCAATACTCGCCGGAACAAAGTTCCATAGATACATGCAGCAGAGAGGCCAGCAGGGCATAGGTGCATCCGGCTGCACTCTTTTTGCCCAGATAACAACAGGCAAACCGATACATGTAAGGTCTTCAACAGGAAAGGAGTCGTACGAATGCGATATCTCTATCGACATAAAGAGTAATAAGCCAGTAGTTTCAAATATGAAAGATGCCAGCCTTGAATTTAGGGGCTTAGAGGTATATGGTGAATTTGCAGATGTAAAATATGAAAATAGCGAGCATGGTGTTTTTGAATATATAAAAAGGACAGCGCTTGCTAATCCGCATGCAAGCATCTCTCTTCTTGATCCAACAGGAAAAGAATATGCATTCCCGCGCTCAGTAAACACAATGCCCAAAAAGCCAAAGGTGGTAAAGCCTCATCCTCTCGGTCTTGAGCCTGGTGATCTTGTTGAGTTTGCACACAGAAGCGAAAGCAGGCGTATATCATCTTTTCTTATGGATACATTCTCGAGGGTATCTGATACAAAGATAAATGAATTAAGGCAACTTGTAAACTTTGACTTTTCGAAAAGCCCAAAAGAGCTCACATGGCAGGAAGCGGAGGAGCTGATAAAGGCATTTAAGTCTATAAAATGGGTTGCGCCAGAGTTTGATTCTGTCTCTCAGATAGGTGAAAAATACCTGGAGCTTGCGATGAAAAACATAATAAATCCTGAGTTTATCTCTGTTGTGGAAAGAAAGCCAAAGGTGTTTAGAGGGGGCATTCCTTTTGTAGTCGAAGCCGCTATTGCATATGGTGGTGGCGCTGGGAGAAAGAACAGTGAAGGTGAAGAAGCTGGTGGCAATATTATAAGGTTTGCAAATAAGGTACCTTTACTGTTTGATAGCTCAACATGTGCTATAACATATGCTGTTAGGAGCATAGACTGGAAGAGATATGGTATTAAAGACTTTGAACAAGAACCTGTAAGTGTTCTTGTAAACGTTTCTTCCGTTTTTGTTCCTTATTCTGGAGTTGGCAAGCAGGCGATAGCACAAGAAAATACAATAATAGATGAGATAAAGCTAGCGGTAATGGATGCCGCGAGAGATATTCAGCGTCACATAAACATTGTAAGGAACAGAAGCCTTGCAGAATCAAAATACAAAACCATAATGCGTTATATAACACAGCTTTCAGGTGACCTTTCTGAGCTTACAGGAAATAAGCAAGAAATTTTAGAGGAGAAGCTTAAGAAGCTTGTTGATACAAAGTACAAAAAGCTTTTCGAAACAGATGAACAATCTAGCAGCACACAAGATGAAGAGCAAAGCACGCAAGAGGGAGAAGTGGTATGAATGGATAAAAAACAAACGGATAAAAAGGAGCGAATGATATATTTCTTATTCTCTACAAGCGAAGAAACAATAGAAAATGAAATAAAGAAAGTATGGGTTAGTCTTGCGAATAATCCCGCAGACTTAACAGAAGACAAAATAAAAGCAATAGAGGGAGCGATGAATAAAATCCTACAATCGAATTATTTTACGAATGATGATTTCTGGGAAGACTTGATAAAAGAGGCGATTGAAAAAGCGGGTGTGGCAAGAAGAAGGTGGGGATGAAAGCAAAGAAGAGAGCTAATCATATTATAAGCTGGTCAAGATGCTCTGTATCGATTAGCTTTATCAATCCGTTTGCTATAGCTGTCTTAAGGGCTTCACTTTCATCTCCGAAAGAGCTGTAGAGTGCTTCGATAAACTTGAGCTTTCTTTCTTCATCGAAGAATACAATAAATTTCTTTGTATCGCCACCAACCAATATTTTACTCCTTTTACCTGTTTCTGCATATATAAATATCTGTGCCTCAACACCGCTCTTTGTTATATCTATATCTGCACCCTGTGCTGCGCCCAGATCTGGTGTAAATGATATGCCTGCTGTTACAAAATAATCTCTAAGTCTCCTAAACGTTGCCAAATACTCTATGCTATAGCCAGACTCGTCAATCCATCTTTTTGGAGCGAAATAATCTTTTATATTTGCAAGATCACCTGAATTTACAAGCTTTGTTAATATTATATTGACATTCTGAAGCGTTATAGATATGGGCATGTTGTTATACCTTAAGTTTGATGTTATACCGCTCTTTATCTCCTCTGGCAATAGTGGCATGTACTTCCAATGATAATGCATGTTTATTTTATCAAACAGGCCCAATATCTCTTTCTTTGGCACTACAACATGTGTCTTCTCGGAATGCGGAATTTCAGGTATATCTATATAATATTCATCTCTATTTGGCGCTTTGAGAACAAGATTCAAAACAATGACTATTATTATTACGATAGCAAACTCTATGTAATAGACAGGAATATGAAATATCTCTTTTGTGTACTGCGTTACGTATGTATACTTGGTATTAAATATGTTGATATCAAATGTTTGGGTGCCATAGCCTATAACACTACCTTTGGGTAGCTTGTATACTATCTCGCTATCATTTGTTATTCCGCTTGTAAGGTAGCTGTTGTCTAAGCTTATCGAGTATGTTGAATTTGCTATCGGCATGCCAAGGCTCGATAAACTAAACACAAATGTTCCATTCCTGAAATTCAAATCTATTGGGCTTATCTCTATTCCCGCAAGCTCAAATAATGAAGCAGCATAAGGCCTATTGTTGAAGTCTCTAAGTATTGCTATATAATAGCCGCTCGGCATACCAAATGCCTCATATTTGATTATGTTGATTCCTGTAGAGGTATTAAAGAAGCCTATAGGTATAGAAGTAACGTAGGTCATGTTGCTCGTATAAAGATCAATGTGAGGTATAACGAGTCTTTTTGTTGGTGAGTTTATATTCATACCTATCACAATAGGCACTGTTTGGGTTTCTGCTATAGGTGAAGGTATGCTAAGGCTTCCATTAAGCTCAGCATATATACTGAACCTCTTATATGTTATAGAGTAATTTGTTGAATTGCTGAAAACTACATTTATCAAAGGGTAGGTATAGTTTATTCTACCAATATTGCTATAATTCATGAATTTCTGGAGTGCAAATACGCCAAGCGAGCCACTTGTTGGATTGCTAATTGTGTAGTTGCCATAGGCTATCTCTGGTATCCAGAACCTGCTATAAAGCGCAAACGCTATATCCCTGGCCATGTAACTAGCATTAGGCCATGCACTCGTTGGCTGGTTTGAAAAGGCTATAAGTGTTCCATTTAGCACATTTACATAGCTTACATTACCATACCTATTTGCAAGCGAAAATGTTGGGTTACTAAAATAAAATAAATTAGAGCGTGTTGAAGGCACGCTCCAGTTTAGCCCATACTGATTAAGCATTTGTATACTCTGAGAGCTTGTCTTGAATACTATAGAGCCTGTTCCAATGCTTCTTGAAAAATTGTCACCTACATAAACTACTGTGTCGCCCTTTGAAAGAAGGGTTAGAAGCGTTGTATTTCCATTATAACCACTGTTTGGCATAAGGGTGATTGGAAGCAGACCTGTAGCTAAGATAACAGTAGAATTTGATGGTATTGAGCCTATCGCACCAATGTTTACCACATTGAATGCGGCACCATTAAGCAATGCATATCTCTGTAGGTAATATCTTAATGCGGTTGTAACCTCTTGGTCATTAAAGCAACCTATGCACATAGCTGGGCTGCTTACATAATAAATATTTCTAACCGGATTGCTTGTATAAAAATTAACAGAGATTGTGGCGTTTATCACGTTAGATGCGGTATAATTTAGAACAACAAAAGGAACAGCATACTGATTATTTTCATAGCCCAAAACACCTTCTCTATATATACTGAAGTTGAAATAAGGCTTACCATAGCTTATATATGTTGGTGTAGGCATTTTGAACTGTGAGTGTATATATAATGAGAGTGCAAATAAAAAAGCCGCTATTATTAATATGATTGCGATACCGATAATTAAGATCCTTGAAACTTTCATAACATCCTTTCCATAATACTAGCTACTATAACTCCGTCTGCCCTTTCCTTTTAGCAATGTATTTATCCGCAAGCTTTGTAATAAATCTAGATATACTATTTGTATTTTCGTTTATCTTTTTAACAATTCTATAAATTCTTACATTCCTGACTCTTTTGTTAATGCTTGCATAGTATTTCATGCTTATCCCTTAAGCTCGATGTAGCCTAGAGAGACCATCTTGTTAAGAATCTGCTCCACCCTTGGCGAAGGTACCTTGTATATCTTTGCAAATTCGTCTATATCTATGGAGTTATTGTGGGATTCTATCCAGTCCTGTATCATAGCCATGAGTGACTCATCAGAGTACGTTTGCAATGCCTCAAGTTGCGCCTTAAGCCGCTTGTTCTCTTCGTTGAGCTGCGAGGTTTGTATTGTAAGGTTTCTATTCGATGCCGAGAGCTCAAGATTAAGTCTTTTTAGTTCCCTATATTCTGTTAGCAGTGCGTCGTATCTGTTAAATATTGTACTGTAGTTTTCTGAAAGGCTGTTTAATACATCATCTATAGAAGAGTCAAGATATTGGTAGAACTTCTTTTCATCTATCTTGAAGTAATCAGAAATTATGGAAAGCACAGAAAGTAAATTCTTAAGTACAAACAGCCTCCTCATCCTTACGCTTGTATCCGGTGCTATCGAGTATATAACCTCTACCCCCGATTCGCTTATCTTGAACACAAAGAAGAGAAAAGGTTTCTTATGTATGTCTTTACTTTCAACTCTTGCTATTACAAGCTTGTTTTCTTCTATCTTGGCTGTATAAGCGGGAAGCTGTGAAATCAGTGGTAGCAGATCATCTATCTTTCCATTAATTGTTCCTGCAAATACAATCTCCTCTACCTTTGGAGTTATTGCTTCTTCGGGCACTTAACCACTACTCTTATTTCTTTGTTAAGGTATAAATTTGTTTATCCTTGCGAGTTTCCTTAACTTTTGGCATATAGCTTAGAAGCGAGAGGAGGTAAAGAAAGAGAATAAGCAGAATGCCGATAAGCAGTGTGCTTAGCCTTGGTGAGACTATAAGGCCAAACACCAAAAAGAGGAAGCCTAACACAAGGTAAAGTATCTGCCTTCTTACAAATCTATTCCTATATTTTAAATATTTGGGATAACATTCTTTGCAAACAATTAGCTTGTTACCTTGTTCATTCTTTGTTACGTTCCTTTTGAACCATCTTATTGTCCTTATAACATAATCTTCTTCTATCTCTCTACCTTGCCTTTCCTTGCCGCAGATTATGCAATAGCTTCTTATCTAATCACCTACATCAAGTTCAACTACCCTGCCATAAGCTTCATTTATCTTTTCTTCATCAAGCGTATTCATTATATCTGTTATTTTTACGTCATCAACCCCTATCCTCCTAAATATATTTATTATCTCTTCCCTTCTTAGACCCGCTTTTTGTAAGAGTTCTGCAAACGCGACAGCATTTACATGCCTATGCCTTTTATCAAGCTCCGCCTCAAGCTTATCTATATTAAGCTCGCTTACTCCCAGAATAGTAAGGTTTCGCCTTAGTTCAATTCTGTTTACAATAAATGTCTCTCCCATTTGATCAGCCTGCAAAGATCCTGGTTATAAATACATCCTCTACGCCAAGATATCTGAAAAATGAAATAATGCTTTCTTTGTCAACCCCGTAGCTTAAAAGGAGTTTTGCAAAACTCTTTGAGTCTATAGTCCTGTCTTGCGAATCGAGTATTTCAAAAAGCTTATCAATCGCTTCATTTGGCACATTAACATCTATAAGCCTGCTCTTTAAGCTTATCTTCTCGAAGTAATATTCGCTCGATATATTTAGATTCTTAAGCTCATCATCGGTAAGTATATCTTTAATAAGGAGCGTATATACATCAAGCGGTACTTCACCTATAATCCTCTCAAGTAAGAATGTTTCAGGAAACTTTACAGATGTTTGGAACGACATGTCAACAGCAGCTTGGCCAACGCCGAACTTGCCTATTTCTCCTCTTATAAACGAAGAGAAGTTTAGCGAGTCTTGCAAGTAATCCATAAACCTCTCGAACTTTACCCTTAATATAATGTTTGTGCCAACGTTTGAGAATATAGCTTCGTTAATGTCTGTAGGATTTTGTGAAGCAACTATTAGTGCAAATTGATATTTTCTGCCTTCCCTCACTATAGTTACAGCATCGCTTCTCTCATCTCCAGCTATTTTCCAAGCCTCGTCAAGAACGACTATCGCCTTAATCCCCTTAGAGGCGCTCCACCCTTCTATCCTCATCCTTTCTTTTAGTGATTGCAATATGAACAAAGCAGCAAGCGCCCTAAATGTTTCATCAGGCAAGCCTGATAAATCAATATCTACGAGACCTGATGAGGCAAGCTTGCCTAGATCTAATGTGCTCTTTTTTGCAAAATAGTCTTCGCCTTCCCTTACGAATTGTCTAAGCCTATAAATCGCATTTTCAAGTTCTGCAGGATACTGGTATGTACCTTCTTGCAGCTTCTCCTGTAGAAGTGCTATAACATTTGTTAGGGTCGGTGGCTCTTTGCTAGGGTCTGGAATCTTTGCTAGATCGAAACCTGCATTCACATAAGCCTGTTCTATCGCCTCTTGTGTGAGTCTTCTTTGCTCTGGGTAATCTCCGATATCTGTAAGTATCTCAAACGAGTTCATAATTTGCTTTACCCTGTCTAAAGGTTTTATCCCTATTAAATCCATTATATTAAGGTAATCCCCCTTTCCCAGAGATACAACAGTGCCTCCACTCTGCTTTACCCACGCTTTATATTCTCCAGCCCAGTCTATTATTATCGCATTTGCATTCCATACATAGCTGGCCCTTATAAGGAACGTTTTAACAAGGAAGCTCTTTCCTGCTCCTGTTATACCTACAACAGCGATATGTGGGTTGGTAAGATTTGCGAATGTCCATGTAAACGGAACATTAAATATCTTTGTAAGACCGAGAAATATCGCGTTTGTGGGGTCATTTAGCAGATAATTGGCCGGCGGCTCTGGAGGTTTGCTTATGAATACCCTCTTTGCGAGTTCGTTGCTCATTATGTTTTGAATTCTTATTAGGCTCATAGCAACACTATTTCTGGTATGCAAATAAACTCATCAAATCTCTCATACTTACTGGAATAAAATAATTAAACTTAAAAAGATAATAAAGTTCTCTTCCGGTTATTCTTGTAATGCTTAAGTCAAATCCACTCATTACTGTCTGAATCTGCCTTAGCTGGTTAGAAAGTGCATCCATCGCCGCTTTTTCGCTTACTCCTGCTGCTGTACTTTCAATGTACATTAAGCTCTGAATAGGTTTTTCACCGCTAGAAAGTCTATCAATCCTGGCTTGCACTATTCTTATCTGCCTCTGAAGATCATCTATCGCCATTTGGCTCGGGTTGCCACTGCTCAGCTCCCTCGAAAGCTTGAAATTTAATAAGCTTAGCTTGCCTTCAAGCTCCTCTCTGTAGCTCTGTACATCCTGTGCTGCCACTATTAGATTATACTTAAATGGAAACTTGATGCTCATCATCGCCCTCTCCCATCTTGTTGGTGCATCAATAAGCAGGGTTTCATTTTCCTCGCTTTCCTCGCTTGTGAATACATAATTATATAGGTTTGCTGTAAGATAGCCTGTTGCATAATATACCCCATTTGCATTCTTTATAACACAATTCTGCTCCTTTGGGATATAGTAATTCTTAGCAGGTATTATCCTCATTTTTAATACTCTTGTTATAAGCGGGAATATAATGAAATCAGCATAATTTATAAGCAGAAGGGTAATTATGGCGATTATTGCAAACACAGCTATTAATATAGCAAAAATTCCATACGTTGTAGCTTCTACTAGCACAAGCAGTATCGCCATCGCAGAAACGGCAATATAGATAAGCGTGGTTTCATCCATTATCCCATACCCTTTATCTGTTGGTTTATTGTTGAGAACGGAATCATGTACTCTGGTTCAATAAGCGTTAGAAGTTCGGGGGTAGATATAATGTCTGAAACAACTCCGTATATTGAGTTAATACCCGCCATAATCTCATTTGCACTCTGCATTGCAAGGTTAACCGCCTCTTCATCATTCCCACCCATAGCTGTTACAGATACATAAGATATAGCAATGAGTGAATTAGCATTTGAAACAGTATCAAGAAGGTTATGCCACATTGTAACCTCGCCCTTTACCCTTTCTACCTCTTCTGGCTTTGCATCCTTCTTGCTAAGTATAGTATTATATCTTGTTTCAGCATCATTAAGCTTATCTCTTAGTTTGTTTATATAATCATCCTTGTTTAATATGTTGAGCTGTGTTGTTATCTTTATAGAGTTTTTGCTTAGCGAAACTAGCTTGCTAAATAAATTTGAAAAGTCATACCTCTCCTCTTCACTCATCTCTG
>Ga0208549_100676_pt1 | contig 13751 bp, 11 predicted proteins | sample BED_host_MetaG_FD_187135 | JGI IMG/M metagenome (GOLD analysis project Ga0208549, IMG submission 187135) | Hot spring microbial mat communities from Yellowstone National Park, Wyoming, USA - BED_host_MetaG (SPAdes) (version 2) | ecosystem: Environmental > Aquatic > Thermal springs > Hot (42-90C)... | reverse complement strand
ATTACACTCTTGTATTGAGGATGGATTCTCAAGGCAATTACACGTTGGCAAGTTTCACGATGGACTTGAGGAAGGTGATAGAATAGAATGTTTTCTTAAATTTTGTTTATTATCTGTTAGCAAGTTTCATCTCACAATAGTACGAGTTTTTCCAAATATTTTTCTATATTTTGCATTAAGAGAAGTTATAAGCCAGTTGCGGCTATTATAAAAAAGACTATAAAGGAATAAGTAAAATATATATATATTATGCCATCAGTTGCAGAAGTAATAATAAGAGTATTAGAAGATAATGGAATTCAAAGAATATATGGAATTCCTGGAGATTCCATTGACCCTTTAGTTGACGCGATAAGAAAATCTAAAGTAAAATACGTACAAGTAAGACATGAAGAAGGTGCAGCTTTAGCTGCCTCGGTCGAAGCGAAAATAACTGGTAAGCCTTCAGCATGTATGGGTACTTCTGGTCCTGGATCAATCCATTTATTAAATGGATTATACGATGCAAAAATGGATCATGCTCCAGTAATAGCGCTAACTGGACAAGTAGAGTCAGATATGATAGGTCACGATTATTTTCAAGAAGTTAACCTAACTAAGTTATTTGATGATGTGGCAGTATATAATCAAATTTTAATTAACCCAGAAAACGCGGAATATATAATAAGGAGGGCTATAAGAGAGGCTATTTCCAAAAGGGGAGTAGTTCACATAAATTTACCAGTAGATATTCTCAGAAAGTCCTCAGAATATAAGGGTAGCAAGAATACTGAAGTAGGTAAAGTTAAATATTCGATAGATTTTTCTAGAGCTAAGGAATTAATCAAAGAAAGTGAGAAACCAGTTTTACTAATTGGAGGAGGGACTAGAGGCCTAGGTAAAGAGATAAATAGGTTTGCTGAAAAAATAGGAGCACCAATAATATATACATTAAATGGTAAGGGGATTTTACCAGATTTAGATCCTAAAGTTATGGGCGGAATAGGTCTTTTAGGAACTAAGCCTTCCATAGAGGCGATGGATAAGGCTGATTTATTAATAATGTTAGGCGCATCATTTCCTTACGTTAATTTTCTAAATAAGAGTGCCAAAGTGATACAGGTTGATATAGATAATTCTAATATAGGTAAGAGGTTAGATGTTAATCTCTCTTATCCGATTCCAGTTGCTGAGTTCCTAAATATAGATATCGAAGAGAAATCAGATAAATACTATGAAGAGTTAAAAGGAAAGAAGGAAGATTGGCTAGATTCTATAAGTAAGCAGGAGAATAGTTTAGATAAACCAATGAAACCTCAGAGAGTAGCTTATATAGTTTCCCAGAAGTGCAAGAAAGACGCAGTAATAGTTACTGATACTGGAAATGTAACTATGTGGACTGCTAGACACTTTAGAGCTTCAGGAGAGCAAACCTTTATATTTTCTGCTTGGCTAGGTTCAATGGGCATTGGAGTCCCAGGAAGTGTAGGAGCTTCTTTTGCTGTAGAAAATAAAAGACAAGTTATTTCTTTTGTAGGAGATGGAGGTTTTACTATGACTATGATGGAAATGATAACTGCTAAGAAATATGATCTTCCAGTTAAAATAATCGTTTATAATAATTCTAAATTAGGAATGATAAAATTTGAACAAGAAGTAATGGGGTACCCAGAATGGGGAGTCGATTTATATAACCCAGATTTCACAAAGATAGCTGAATCTATTGGATTTAAAGGATTTAGATTAGAAGAGCCAAAAGAGGCTGAGGAAATAATAGAAGATTTTCTAAACACTAAAGGACAGGCACTTTTAGATGCAATAGTAGATCCAAATGAGAGACCAATGCCACCTAAACTAACTTTTAAGCAAGCTGGAGAATACGTTCTTTCAATATTTAGAGAGAAATTAGAGGGTATTTAAATGATACTTATCTTAGGTGGAGGATTCGCAGGAGTTTCAGCTTATAATCAAAATAAAGAAAATTCCTTAGTAGTCGACAGAAAGGACTATTTTCTTTTAACGCCATGGATAATTGATTTTATATGCGGAATGAAGAAATTGGAAGATATTATAGTAAAATATAAGAAAGTTATACTTGGAAATGTGCAAAAAATTGATTTTAAAAATAAGAAAGTTATACTTGATAATAGTAAGGAATTAACTTATGATAAACTTATAGTAAGCTTAGGTCATCATCAAAATCTTCCACGATTAAAAGGAGCTAAAGAGTATGCGCACAAAATAGAAACATTAGAAGATGCTATAGAGTTAAAGAGAAGATTAAATGAAGTTAAGGATATAACTATCATAGGGGGAGGTGCAACTGGTGTAGAGTTAGCTGGGAATATAAAGGGGAAGAAGATCACTTTAGTTCAAAGAAGAAATAGATTACTACCAACTATGTCCACTGCCTCGTCAAAAAAGGCTGAAGATCTATTAAGAGAGTTAGGAGTCAATCTAATGTTAGGAGTAGAAGCTATAGAAATCAAAAAAGATTCTGTAGTCACAAGTTATGGTGAGATTAAAACTGAATTAACTATTTTCGCAGGAGGCTTAAAAGGACCACAAATAGTAGGCAATTTACATGCTAATAAAAACCATAGACTACTCGTAGACAAAAATCTTAAGTCAATTGAATATAATGACGTTTATGGCGCAGGTGATTGTGTAACATTTGAAGATAAGGAAATTCCAATGACTGCAGATATTGCAGTTGCTGCTGGAAGAGTAGTCATGAAGAACATATTAGGTAATGAAATAGAATTTAAGCCTAAAAGATTAGCTACGACAATCCGAATTAGAAATGAATTCTTTGGGGACTTTGGGGAAAATTATGTAGAAGGCAAATTTGCTAAAATACTTAAAGACATTTCTTACCTGGAATCATTACTTTTACCTAGACGTTTGAGAGAATAAACCTTTTAAAAATATTTATAAATTCTTATAAATAAAAATACTAATTAAATTTAATAATTATTAGGAATTTTTTCGGACATTTAAGCTTCATAGAATTTAGTACAGTGATGTTTGAGAGTGTCGTTATTAAGCTAATAGCAGTTTACGGGTTTCCCTTCCGTTTAAAAAATTTTTGATCCCTCCACCTCCTTGATAAATTCTTTTTATCAGTCGAGAGCCAACTCGCCCACTAACTTGTACCGCGTGAGTTGATCGAGGTAGTGTGAACTATGTTGAAAATTCTGTTTTTCTCTATATTTGGTTATTTTCTCCTACAATATAAGCTTAATCTCTCGTTATACTGAAAGATATAATTGCATTTCATTCCTTATAATCCATAATACTATATTTCTCTCTTGTTATTTATATTCAATTATTTACATTAGGGACAGTCTCTTGAGTAGATCATTAAAGAATTCCTGAGATATTTTATTATTTTCATTAAAATACTTTATGATATCTTATATAAAAGAATCATCTTAGTTGCTACAGTAGCTATAATCTCCTTCTTTAACTATTGAGGAGTTAGTTGCTTAAGTGATAGCTTTAGCTTTTCTCTTTACTATTTGGCAATTATCTCAAGAAATCTGACTATCACTATTCTTAAAAAGGCTGAAGCTTCCTACTTGATTCTATGATAATCACTAAAACTCTTAATAATACTAATCTTAGGATCTGATAAAAAACTGACTTCCATTTTTAACGAAAATCTCACGTGACATCTTAAGTTTTTTCATCATCGATTTCTGAGCTCTATTTTTCCGGGTCCGAGATAGGATAAAACTTACTTATTATTAAACGTACTAAATAGGGTATTGGATTTAAAAAGTCCTCCTTTAACATTGTTTAACTCATAAAGTTAAAATCTAATGAACAACTGTTGATAGAAAAGTAGAAATATTTAAAAAATTGTATTTGGGATATGGATGAAGAAAAAAAGAATGTAAGTGAATTGAGAAAAGGTGTCCTTGGTACTTGGCTTGTTGCAAGTTATGGAATTGCAGCTAATGCCCCAATAGCTGTTGCCACACTCTATTTTGTGGGCCTTGCTGGATTGGTAGGAGGAGCTATGCCACTCACTGTGATACTTTCGTACTTGATCTATGCTACTACACTTATTGTTATTTATGAGTGGAGCAAGGAGATTGCAGCTTCATATGGCTATGTTGCTATGATAAAGAAGGGATTAGGCAGTAGTTTGGCTTCCTTTACTGTAGGATATGGTTATATTTATCAATATCTTGTTGCTGGAACAGCTGGATTTGGAATATTAGGAATTGCGTCTTTCATCTACTTGATCTCTCCCAGTATTGCTTCTTCAATGCCTTGGTTATGGGCAGCAATAGTGATTATAGTTACAATTGAGATTACGACAATAATGTGGCTTGGAGTGAAGCCAGGAGGTCTACTAAATCTCATAATAGGATTAATTTCAATAGGTTTTCTAATCGTAACTTCTATAGTTTTAATTGCTGGAGCAAAGAATAGTATTTTACCATTTACTGTTATTCCAGTTAATAATAATTGGGCGTTGGTACTTACGGCAATGATTTTCGGTGTTACTACCTTTGGTGGTGCTACAACTCCAATAGGAGTAGCGGAAGAAGCTAAGGTTCCAAAAAGTACTTTGCCAAAAGCACTTCTCTTAACGTTTGGATTACTTGGAGTTGGATTAATATTGAATTCTTATGCACAAACCATAGTATATGGAATAAACAATATGTTTAATTACGCCAATCTACCAGACCCAATGATAGTGATTTATAGTAAGTATTTCAATCCCGCGATTGTGTATCTGTTAATAATACTTGTGGCGTTTATGTTTAACTCTTCTGCATTGGCATTTGCTACTAGCGGGAGTAGAATGATATTCGGTATGGCTAGGGATGGTGTATTATATCCTAAGGGTTTTTCAAAAGTTAATAAATACGGTGTGCCAGGTAATGCAATAATACTTACGGGTATTGTTACAGGTGCTCTTAGCCTTATAAGTGGTTACATTCTAGGTCCGTTAGAGGCTAGTATATTTTTAATAACGTTTGGCTCATTCTATGTTGCCTTAGGTCATTTATTTGCTGCTTTAGGGTTAATTGTACGTAAGGTTAAGGTGGGTAAGGCTAACATAGTGAAACATGTAGTGATACCGATAATTTCAATAATATTATATATTGCTGTAATATATTTTGGCACTTACCCTGCGCCAACTTTCCCATTAAATATAGCAGTTTATGCAGCCTGGGCCATTCTTTTGATTCACATAATAACGTATTATGTAATAAAGAGCAGATTTCCAGATAGAATTAAGAAGTTTGGCGATTATAGTCTTTAAATATAGAAGAGAAGTCTTATATAATTTTTAAACCTTTTTAATCACTTAAATTTCATATGCAGGAACTGCTATTCTATAATTAATGAGGAGATTATCTTCTCTATTGATTTTCGCAAATGATAGAGGAAATCTTGCTTGGAGATACTTAATTTTTCAGCAATTTCTTTAGCTTTTATTTGCCTTGGATAATTGAAATATCCCATAGCTATTGCGGTTTTTAGTACTAGTATCTCCTTTTCTGTCAAACCATTATAGAACATATCTGAAAACTTTATTTCTTTAACTACAAGGTTATCTATGGGAAATCTTTCTGATAATTTACCTATTAAGGATTTTGCTAAAATTGTTACTTCCCACTTTTCTATTCCTTCCCTTACAATGTTTCTATATTCCAATACATTATTGCTCGAGAGTATATACCCTGCAATTGTAGTACTTAGGTCTTCAAGGAAGTCAATTACGTAGCCTCCTTTTACTTTTCTATATTTTAGAACTTCGTAAACGTTTTCTGACCTTTTTAGGTCCGTTACTATTAATTTTACTGAAGCTATTGTGACTCTAACTTTCTTATTATTATATTTTGATACATTTAAGGTAACAACGCTATCTCTTATTTTGCTGGTCCAGCAACCCTGGTGCGATATTGAAAAGTTAATTTTATAAAGATTCTTCATTCCACTATGAAGGTGTTTTCTCACTTAATAAATTTTTCAAGCTAAAACATACATCAAAAATTTTTAATATTTGAAGACAGACGCTACTGAAATAATTAGAATGTTTTAAGAAAGTTAAGGGTTTTATCGATAATTATGAAAATAAATCCTTTTCATCACACATTCGTAAATTACACTAGTTTTCTCTATGTTATCTAATTCAACATATTCATTAGGTACATGAGCTTGATCTGGATTACCTGGACCAAAATTTATCGAATCGGAATTTTTATAGAAGACTGCATCATATCTTATATTACTTATTAGCTCTTTAGGTACCACGTTAAGAGCTGAAGTGATACAAAATTTAAACGCTTTAGCTATGCCAGAATCTGGGTTAGAAACTGAACTTGGAATAAAAGATTTAATCTCAAAATTATATTCTATCCCTATTTCTCTAGCTGTAGTGTCAATTACATTCTTGTCAAATTCTGGAGTTCTATTGTCGTGTGGAGGAATAGCTCTATAATAACTAAAGGCAAAGAAACCCGGTACTATTCCATCACTATTAGTGGGATTAAGCGTATATCCCCCGAGGTTAACTATTTCCTTTCCTAATTTTTCTTGTAACTTGAGTGCTAGTTTAGAAGCTAGCAGGAAGGCATTAATACCATCTTTTGGGTTGCTTGCATGAGCTTGTTTGCCAAATATTTTTATTACACCCCTCACTATACCAAAATGCCCTACATACAAGTTAGGGAAACTGGGTTCACCAAATATCACCATGGTAGGGGTAACACGAGTTTCCTCTGTTAAGTATTTAGTCCCTATACCTCCACTTTCCTCATCTGGGACAAAAGTTATCTCGATTGGTAAATCGTTAAATCTAGAAAGGGCTAAATATAAGCTCACAATTGAACCTTTCATATCTGAGGTTCCCCTTCCGTATGCCTTATTATTAATAATTTTAAGCTCGAAAGGATTTGCTAACCAACCATCCCCTGGTGGGACAACGTCATAGTGAAAGTTGAAGTGAAGTATAGGATTTGGGCTGTTTCTTACAATTACTATTAGTCTTTTGTTCCCTTTATGTGATGGAGAGTAAATGTAGTATTTGTCCATGTATTCCTCTGGTATTTCGATTAGCTGTATTTGAAAACCTAACTCATTAAATAGGTATTTAAGATAAAGTGCAATATTCTCGTATTCTAATCCAGGTGGATTAGCTGTTTTGATTTGTATTAGGTCTTTCAGTAGTTTTGCTGGATCTACCATTTCAATGATTACCTTCTTTTAGCCTTTAACAAATTAGACTTTCCTAATCTGTTCTCTAATTCTTCTAATTCTTTCTCTTCATACATTTTCCCTCCATTTTCTATATATTTAAGGAGTTCAATGCAAAATCTTGACGCGTGTTCTAACATTTCAATGTTTAATACACCAGTTTCATATCCCGGTATAACTTGTTTGGAGACTGTTGCAATTCCAATCACTGGAGAATCTGTATATAGCCATGGCGAGATTAGAGTACTAATGTGATATACATTATAATCTAGAGGAGTTAGATCTCCAGTTGTCAAAGGAACCATGTAAATTTCGTGACCAGTTACCTTATTGTAAATGTCAATTACGTTATCGTGAAGTTTTAGGATATACCCGTCTTTAACTACATGAGTTATTGCGAAATCGTCGAACTTAGCTATTCTGTTTCCTTTAGTTGAGTCAATTGATACAACGAATGAGGCCGAGGGATCGACTTCAACTTTAAGTGCTTCATCTAATCCTAAAAGTGGGACCATGAAGTCAAATGGTTTATGGGGAATTAGTTTAGCCTTAACGGACAAGTTAGTTACAAATAGTACATTGAGATCAAGTTCTATTCCTTTTTCTCTTAAATTGAGAAGTTCTAGAAGTGTGGTTAGGCTTACAATTGCTCCATCAGCGTCAGAGACCAAACCCTTATTTACCCCAACCATTTGTATTGCCCCTAATCTTCCTAAGATCTCTACTTTGTCCTTTCCTCCGCCTTCATAAAGTGCTTTTATAAAGGTTACTTCTCCAGCTTTTACTTCCTCGTATTTGACTTTACCTTCTAACTTCTCCTTTATCTTCTGTAATGGGTCTTCAGATTCTAGAATGTCTATAACCTCTAATAACTTTTTTAACATCATACTCTCAGCTTCCCCGGATTTAGGATATCGTGAGGATCTACTATCCGTTTATATTTCTTCATTAGTTCTAATCTATATTCTTCATCTACTCTATCATTTACAACTAAGGAGTGTATTTCAAATGGTATCCCTTCCTTTGTCATTATTGAATCTATTATGTCAAAGTTTAGTCTATCAGAGATGAAGACTGTGTAAATTACGGTTTCCCCTCTCAATGTCATAACATCGCCGTGTATTAGTACATTAGAACCTAAAGCGTCTTTAACTTGGCTTACTACTTTAAGGAAACTGTTAAGAGAGAGCAATCTAACCTCGTAAAAATAATCGGAGAAATTGGTTAGTCTGCTCATGGTAACGTAAATAGCCGCAAATGCCAATTCGTCTAAGAATTTCATATCTACTTCTTCTCCAAAGCTTTTTGTACTTGCGACTATTACATTCCATTTACCCGGAGCTACTCTATTTTTAGCAACTAATGATAAGGCCTCTTGATCCTCTATAGTGATTCTCCTTATCTTATCTCTTTCATTCTCTGCATCTTTTAGGAATTTTACCAACTTACCTAGTTCATCAAATCTTATTATTTGATCTTTCCAGTCTTCATAATCTACAGTAGCTATATCAGCCCCGATTATTATGCCAGTTGTCCCAGCTGCTTGAGCTACTGCTAAGGTATTTTCTCCGGTTAGTTCAAAAGTTCCAGTAGGGCCAACAATTTTTACACGTCTAATTCCGCCGTTATGGAAATGATAGCCATATTGATATGATCCAATCCCTACATCTCCTCCTGCAATATATCCTCCTAAAGTGGAAATGTAAAAGCTACTAGGATATACCTGTAATTCTTTTCCCCTCTTCCTAAGGTAATTCAGAGCATCTAGAACCTTTACTCCGGGGGATATTTTCAAATACTTCTCGTCATATTCCATAGTTTTATTTAATTTCTGAATATCCAATACAATAGAGGGATGTATTGGTAGTACTTGTCCTATTGTAGATGTTCCTGCACCCCTAGCTAATAAGGGGATTCTATGAATATCGCAAAATTTAACAACGAATTCAACGTCATACCTATCTTCAACAATTACTACCCCTAGCACTCTCTTACCCATTTTCGATAGAATTGGAGAGACTAAATAGGGAGATTTGGAGTAGTGATCTATGACGTTATCGTTCATAATAAGCTTTGAACCAAGTTCTTTCTCAAGTTCGTCTAATTTCATCATAAACATTATTTATAAATTAATATTAAAGGACTACCTTTAACAATGTAAAATGATTATGTTCTTGACAAGGAATAGGCAATAAGGAGAGCTAATGAGTTATATCTTAGGGTAGATTGTTAAGGGTATGTTTATATCGGTTTTAATAAGAAAATAGACATATAAGAAAAGATATTTTGGGAACATTCACAATAATTTTTCTATTCTTGTGCCAGTTGTCCATCATTATATTTTCTATATTTAATTATTTTAAACCTAACTTCTTGACCTACATCATAAAATTCTTGAGAAAGGATAGTTATATTATTATTTTTGAAATTGCATATTAAGTATCTTGACTCCCCTGAAGCTTCTACTGATTCTACTATACAAGATAAATTGCCTTTTCCTACTTCTACCCATTCTGGCCTAAACCCTATTTCTTGCGCCTTTTCTTTCATTAGCTCACCAGGTAGAAAATTCATTGGGAATTCACCTACGAATTGTGCTACCCATTTTGTTTTTGGATATTCATATAGTGTTTTTGGATCACTGACTTGTTCGAATTTGCCTTTATGAAGTACAGCAATCCTATCTGCTAGACTTAAGGCTTCCTTTTGATCGTGGGTTACATAAATGAACGTACCTTTCAATTCCTTTTGTATTCTCTTCAGCTCTCCTCTACCTATTGTCCTTACTCTAGCATCTAGATTACTTAATGGTTCATCCAACAAGAAATAGCTTGGATTTCTTACAATTGCCCTAGCCAGTGCGACCCTTTGTTGCTGCCCTCCACTGATTTGTGTTACTTTTTTATCTAATATTTCTGATATACCTAAAAGCTTTGCAGTTTTTTCCACTCTTTCCATTATTTCCTCTTTTTTCATTCCCCTCATCTTGAGTGGGAATGCTATATTATCTCTCACTGACATGTTTGGGTAAAGTGCATAGTTTTGAAATACCATAGCAACATTTCTCTTCTCTGGGGGTTTGTCTGTAATGTCTACTCCATCTGCTATAATTTTCCCCTTATCTAGTTTTTCAATTCCTGCCAAGATTTTCAATAATGTTGATTTTCCTTCTCCACTTGGTCCTAGTATTACAAAGAACTCTCCAGTCTCTATCTTCTCTGTTATGCCATTAATTACAATGTTTTTGCCATATTTCTTTACAATATCTATTAGTTCTACCGTCATCCTTTTATCCCTCCTGCTAAATATTCTCCTCTTAGATATTTTTGTAATGCAAAAGTTAAAATTATTACGGGAATTGTGAATATTAGTGAAAATGCTATTCCTGCCAATAAGTTTCCCCTGGTAACGTCTTGATATATTGTTACTGGAAGTGTGGAGTGATAGGGAATTAATAGGATTGCATAAGTAAACTCATCCCATGAGAACATCCATGATATTAGGAATGCTGCTGCTATACCAGGTGCTGCTAGTGGTAAGAGTACTGAAAATAACCTATTAAATAAGTTTGCACCATCAACTCTAGCTTGATGTTCGAGGTCAATGGGTATTGATGAGAACGTGCCTTGTAAGATGAACGTAGCTAATGGTAGTGTTATTAGTGTTTGTGCTAAGGCTAGACCTATTACGGATTCAAAAAGGTGAAGTTTAAGAAAATCTACTGCTATTGGAATACCTATTACTATTGCTGGCATCATATTGGTAACTAATAGAAGGATAATTATGGAATATGCTATGGCTCTTGGTAATCTACTTAAACCATATCCCGCTGGAATAGCCAATGCTATGGTAATGATTCCCACTAATGTCGCTGTCTCCAGACTTTTTATGAATGGATCAATAAACGCTGTGCCTTGTAATGCTGTTATTAGGTTATTTAGTGTTAGTGACACTGGTAATAGTGAGGGAAATTTGGCTAAGACGGTATATTTTGGAAAATTGAATGCGAGTAATACTAAAATGTAAAGTGGAAATAGGAAGTAAATTCCTACTACTATTGCACCTAAATATGTCCACCATCTCATGTTATCTACCTCCGGAGAGTTTGATTACTATGCCAGAAAATACTAGGATGAATCCAAGAAGTATCGTTGCCGAAGCTAATGCTAATCCAACTTCTGGAAAAGTTGTAGTATATAAGTCGTATATTAAAGTGGTGAGGAGAGGGGGATGCTCACCAATCAGTATTAAAGGTAAAGCGAATATGTTGAATTCTTGCACTCCCCTTAGAATAAGTGATATCCCAATGAAGCTCCTAAGGTTTGGTAATGTTATGTAGAAAAATCTCCTAATTGGCCCAGCTCCATCTATTGCAGACGCGTAATATAACTCCTTTGGTATTGAGGACATTCCAGCCAATAATATTAAGGCTACAATGGGTGTGTTTTTCCAGCTGTCCGCAATCATCACTACCAATAATGATGACATGGAAGATTGGTACCAGTTTACGTTAAGACCAAAAAGAGAATGAAGAATTGTATTTGCGTATCCTCCAGAGGTTTGAAAGACAAAGCTGAAAGTTACTGCTGCGACAACTGTTGCAATACCCATTGGTATTATTGTTATTGTAGATAAAGCTCTTTTCCCAAAGAATTCTCTGGCTAGAACTGATGCAACTAGAAAACCTAGAGCTAGTTGTATTGCTAATGCACCAATTGTAACTACTATTGTATCAATTATTGCGCCAGGCAAATTAAAATAGGATAGTTCTTCGTAATTATATAAAGAGAAACCCCCATGGGGGTCTTGAAAACTTAAATAAACAGCCTCAATTGTGGGAAAAAAGGCAAAACCAATTACGTATGCCAATGCAGGAAGTACTAATAAAAAATGGGTTAACTTCACTTTACTCACCCATATAGTGGCCCAAACACCCCTTCCTCATACTCTTGTGCTACCGTTGCATTATAGTTTTGTAAGAGATACTGATACATTTCCTTATTTGCTTGGCTCAATATTTGAGGTATCTGCGAATATGGGGCATGATTTACGATTATTTGAGTAAACACGTTGTCTGCTATCTGTCCCCAGACAGTTATCCACGGTACTGGTTCTCTAAAGAATGCGTTCTGTAAGGCTTCTTCTTCAGCCTTGTATAGTGAACTTATATTACTTGGAAGGTTTTGATAAGCTTGTTGATTTACTGCTGGCCATGAGAGGTATATGATAAATTCTCTTTGAACTTGTGGAGATAGTAAGAATTTGGCGAATTCTATTAGTGCATTAATGTGCGTTGCTCCCTTAGGTATTGCTAATACATCACCACCTACTAAGTGATCACCGTTAACAGGACCAGTAGGGCCGGGATAGAAGCCTATGTTGCTCATATTAACTCCTTCACTTGCCATAACGCTATAGATATAGGGCCACTGATAATCGATCAAATAGTAACTACCATCTATTAATCCCTTATAGCTTCCCCAATATCCGTGAACGTAATCTGGGTTAAAATATTGTGAGAGATTGTACAAATATTCAAATGCAAGTACATCGCCAGAATCATTAAATAAGAATGGATTTCCACCAGCCTGGACCATCCACTGGTAAAGCTCAGTATAGGTACTTGCTCCACCATGCCCTTGGAACATTATTGGTTTTAAACCAGTTTTATCATAAATTATCTTTGCGTATTGCAGCAATTGTGACCAATTTTCTGGTGGAGAAGTCAAACCTATTTGCCTAAAGAGACTTGCGTTATACCAGACTAGAGGAATGTTAGCTCTTAGAGGAATGAAGTAAGTACCATGATATACTTTTTGTTCATACTGGACTAATGATTGCATTGATGGAATTAGACTAACATTCTGTAAGATTTGATTTACATATGGGGTTAGGTTCATTAAATAGTTACCATTGAGCAATTCTCCTATAACTAGGTTGTCTTCACCGATTATAACTGGACCGACATTACCACTCATTACTAACTCTTCAACACTTTTTACTATATCATCGGCATTTTCGTCAACATAATTAATTTTAATATTAGGATGTGTTGCCTCGAATTGTGGAATTATTATTTTCTGTGTTATGTTGGCTTCAGATGGCGATAGATCATCGAAATAGGTTATAGTAATGACTTGTGATGGAGATGTTGACGTAGCTAATTGCGAAGTAGACGGAGAAGTGGTAGATACTACTTGTGACGGCTTATGACTAAGTAGAGTTACCGCAGCAAAAGCTCCTATTACGATTATTACTATTGCTACTACTATTCCTATTATTGTGGTTGTAGATAAACCACGTCTCATTTTCTCTTTTTTGGAGAATTTATCTGGGCGAGACATGGTATTATATAGATAGTTTATAGTGTCTAATAAACTTTTTTAAAAGTTATAGTCAGATAAGGGTAGTGTCGTCGTTAAGTTATTTATATTTGTATAACGAGTATTACTTATGGGTAGGAAGCCTGTATTTAGGCAAGACGTTTCTTGTCCCTCTTGTGGTAGTCATCATGTTGTTAAGTGTGGTAGGCCTTTGGGTAGGCAGAAGTT
>Ga0208549_100675_pt1 | contig 13756 bp, 15 predicted proteins | sample BED_host_MetaG_FD_187135 | JGI IMG/M metagenome (GOLD analysis project Ga0208549, IMG submission 187135) | Hot spring microbial mat communities from Yellowstone National Park, Wyoming, USA - BED_host_MetaG (SPAdes) (version 2) | ecosystem: Environmental > Aquatic > Thermal springs > Hot (42-90C)... | reverse complement strand
AAAATATAAAAAGTTTTGCAAATGATATTATATATAAATTTATAATATATTAAATAAAGATAATCAATCACCCCTATATAACAGACAATATAAATTCATGAAGAGATCTATTTAAATGTCGGATAACAGAAATTATCCGTCATGGTTTTAGTATGGGTTGGGGTGGGTATGGGTGGGTATGATTTTTGGAGATAAGTTTTATGATTAATCTAACATTAATCTAGATAATTTTTATTTTATTTTAAATAATACATATAGATTAATATTAAAATATTCTTCTTACAGTTCTAAAAGTTTAACACTAAATTTATAAAACTTTACTAAAATTTCTACTTATGATGGAGTATATTTTTTGGAGTTCTATAGATTTGTTATTAATTAATTCTGATCATAACAATGTTTTTGATTCTTATAGGAAAATGAATTTAATTGTTATAAAATCAAAAAGTAAGGATTTACTTAATAGTAAAAATGGGAATGAAAATAAGGAAAGATGAAAGAATAAATGATGTAAAAAAATATTTAGAAGGTAAAACAATAGAAAAAATAGATTTATTTTTTTCTAAATTAGAATCTAAATCTTATATATTAAATATGTTATACCTTATTAGTATCGTTTTAATAATCATTTCTATTTTTCTAATTTGGAAAGTCTATAAAGATATATTAACGAGGATATTAACTATAATAATACTGATTTTGCAAATTATTTTGTATAAAGAAAAAAATAAAGGTAAAGAATTAGATATAATTAAACTTAAAAGGAAAATTGAATATGAAAATAAAAAAATATTAAGAGAAATAATAAAGAATCATAATCCTTATTTTGAAAAGTTTCTTGAAATATTAGATAAAAATAAAATTTTAAGAGTTGATGAATTAGAAAGACAATTGATTCAAGATTTAGAAAAAATAATTTTTATTGTTGAATCTGGAGAAAGTAGTCCAAAAGGAAAGACATATTTTTCTGAATTTATGGAGGAAAAGTTTAAAGAAATTGTTGGTAGTAGGGTAGAAATATATAAAATAAATATAACAGGAACAAGCAGTTTTTTAATTTTTTATGATGATAAGAAAGAAAAAGGCTTTGATATTGATAATTTACGTAGTAAGATATACAAAGGGTATATAGATTACATAGAATTTAGAGTCCAGAAAGAGATAAAAGAGTCAGATAATGAAGAAGAAATGGAAAAATTAAAAAATTGGTATGAAGATTTTAAAAAACAGGTGGAAAAAGGATTAAAACCTTTAATACTTATTTTAATACCTTATAAACTTTCTATAGATAATTTAATTAAAAAAGTGGTGGTGGATAAAGATAGAGAAAAGCTAGAAGAATTAATAGAAAATAAATACTATGAGATTACTAAACGCGAAATAGAATTAAATAATACTGGAATAAAGTTTTTATATTTATTTGAAGCAGTTGGCTTTGATGAAGAAATATTTAATAGATTTAAAGAATTAGAAAGTCTTATTGTAGAAAAACTTAAAAGATATTATGAGATCAAAAACAAAAATTATTTTTCAGAATTGTTGAAGAAGGAAAATTTTGTAGAAAAATTTAAAGAAATGTTAAAAGAAGATATGGATTTTTATAAAAAAATTAAAAAAGATATTAGATATAAAAGATTAATAAAACTAATAAAATATATTCAAATAAAAGTTTTTGGAATGTCTGTGTAAAATATATGAATTTAATTTTTAAAAATTATTTATTTTTTAGATAATAATAGCAATATTTCAATTAGATATTTTAATTTAAAAAATAAAAAAGATTTATGCAGTCATTCGCCAACTATAAAGAATATATCTCAAATTATATAACTATCATCATTATATTATTATTAAATAATATAAAAATGTGATTAAATATAGTTTTGATATAAGTTTAATATGGTTAAGTAAAATAATTAATCTTTGTTGAATACGAATTTGTATGCTATAGCATATGTTGCAGAGTTATTCAATATAAAAGGAAGATAATTCTTTTTAATGTTTTTAGTGTCTTGATATTTTACTAATAAGTATTTAATGGATTTTTCAGTATGTATCATGATTAAATAATTTAAATAAATTTTGAAATTTTGATGGAGATTATTTTAATTTATAATAAGACTAATTATCAGATTTTAATACTTTTATGTTTTATTCTTCAATTTTGATTTAAGAAAATCAAAAATCATACTAACATAAGTCCATATATCACTAAATTTAATTTTTCCGGAAAGACCGATTATTATAATTACTAATATATTTATTATATAATATGCATACATAAATAATGGAGTAATCTGGTACATTCCCGCTAGAACGTTATTAATATAATAAAACGTAGATATTATAAAGGTATCATTCAAGATTCTTCCATAAATATAAGATTTCAGTTCGAAATCTGTCATAATGGCTGCTCCAATCATTGGCAATAATGCTGAATAAATTATGTTAAAATATAAAATAAATATTCTTGTTCTATTTGATAATTTGAGGCTTAAAACTGTAATTAAAACAATAACTGGTAAGATTACTAATATTAAAAGTATTAATGGATAGTATACTAACGATGTAATATTTGGTACTGTGATCGTCACATCATAAATAGTATAATTGGAACTTATATTGGATATCATGGTTTATTCTTTCTTATATTTATAAGCTTTTTAAATGCCTCCAATATAAATATAATAGTCATTATAATAAAGATAACTACCCAAAATTCTATTTGATGTACTATATGTTCGATAGTATTTATGGTAAATAAAGAATATTCATTCATCGACGATATTGTACCCCATGATAGTGCGTCTATAATACTTGTGGTATTGGCGGTTATATTTAGTTTTTGTAATATCAAAGTTTGTCCTACCATAAGTTTTGTCAATGCAAAATCATATGTTGGCATAATACCCTCTGCTGCTATCGATGATATCCACATTATTAAAACTGCTACTAATGAACTCAGTAACAATTCAAATGTTGAATCATTCATACTACAGAATTATAAACTATATTTTTTTATAAATTTTAATTTAAAACATGCGAGAAGAGAATTAAGATTATGTATTCCAATTTTTCCTCCAATCAATCTTCCAATTAATTTGGCAATAATATAAATACAAGAGAAATATTAGAGAAGCTAAAGGAAAATCAGGATATTTAAATTTAGATATAAAAAATAAATATTATATAATATTTGCAAAGAGTTTTAAAGAAAGAATTAAAGAGGATAAAATATATTTATTTGATTTAAAAGATTTAGAAAATATAATGTATCGAATATAAGAATTACATAATTTTATTATTATTATTAATTAATTTCATAATATTTTATTAAATATCTTACAAAATTATTAATTAAGAATTTTTTTAATTTTCTAGAATAATGTAATTATTTTTGAAATAAAAAACTAATAAAAGTCAATAATTTAGAGTGGCTATAAAAATTCCCAAGTAATCTCAAAATTAGATCTATTATTGTTATATCTAAATTTATTAATACTAATGTATTTATGTACTGTTGGATTCTCATCTGTTGGATTTTTTAAATTCATAAAACTATACAATCTTAGATGTATATATTGATTACCTATATTCGTAAGTACTTCCGGCTTTAACGAATTAAATGTACTTAGAATTGAATTTCTTACATTTTCTTTGAAATAAATAGTTTGAGAAGAATCGTATAAAGTAAATAACTTATCACTGTGATTAGTGCATACAAAGATAGGTGAATATGTATTTGATATATTTACTGTGTTTAACTTACACTCAAATACTTTATCGTCAATAATAATGTATGTTGTAATATTATCTCTACACCGTATAGGTTTATTATCTAATTTAGTGCAATACGAATCTGCTACCGAGGTTAGTATTTCTATTTGGGATATACCGATCCTTTTCCTTTACATTTTTATTCTCTTTATTTAATAAATCTCATAGTTCTTTTGTATTAGTAACCTTTTCTTTTACATCTTCAAATTCTTTGTAAAATAAACCTTCTAGTTCACTCATATGATATTTTACTAGTTCTTTTATAGAAGATCCTTCTTGCTTTTTCTTACTTTCTTCTTCCAGCCTATTATTTTCTATACCGATATTCTAGCCTATTATTAACTTCTTCCTTTTCAAAACTTTTATCCGATGGTTGGTCGTCCATACTATTATATCATATTAGAAAGATTTATAAATTTATCTTATACTATAGTTATTTAATTATAATAAACAAATATTTTTAAAAAATAAAATATTTATGATTATAAAGCTAAAAATAATTATTTCGTAATCTAATTGACTTATATTTAAGTCCTCTAGGTATAATACGTTAAATGATTTAAATATTAGAACTTGATATAAAATTCTTAAAAATTTTTCATTAAATATATACTATTCTTACAAAGTTAATTTAAAATATGTTCTTTAAATCCAAAAATGATTTAAAATCTTTATTTTTTATTATATTTATAAGAGCTTTAATAATATTTATTGATTATAAAAGAAAGAAATATACTCTGAACGTATTATAAGTTATTGAAAATTAAAGAAAAACTAGTATTTTTTCTTTAGGCAAATGTACAATTCTTTAAGCTTATAATAATAAAGTAATATACCACTTATTATTATAAATATTATTATAACAAATGTACCAAAACCATATATTCCTGCTAAATCTGAGCTAATTATTGAAAAATAACTAGTTATATGGTTATTATTCAAGATTACCTCATAAATATAAAATTTTAACTCAAAATCTCCCATAATGGATATTAAAATGATTGGCAATAATAATAAATAGATAATATTAAAAATCAATATAAATATTCTAGTCCTATTTGATATGTTAATACTTGGGGTTATGATTAAAACTATTAGTGGTAAAATTAATAACACTAAAAATATTAAAGGATAATATGATAACGATGCAATATTACTTACTGTGCCTGTTATTATATAATTAAAGCTAACGTTTGTTATTGCCATATTATGTTAATATTAGTAATTCAAACTACGTTTATACCTTTTGACCTTTAGATAATAACACAATATATCCGATATTACGAAGATAAACACTAGTGGATCGAATAATATAGGAATTATATAATGATGTAATACAACATTAAATGTTATTGTGCTATTTGTGATAATTACAAACTCTGTAGTAGTTAGATTAGCCAATATGTTTTGTTGATTGAATGATGCTACTTGTAATACCTTAATAGGTGCCAATGCAATTACATATGAGGGCAAAATGAATTGTACTAATAATGTTATTGAAATTATTAATAAATCTTTTAAAATATTTACTATGATGTCATCCACGTTTTTTTATTATTAGATAAATTTATAAATTTAGAGATCTACTATTAATAATAGCAAGATCTTTGTATCATTTACATTAATGCCGTTATTATCGGTATAACTTTCTGATGATAAATTTAAAATATTTAAGGTGCGATTAGTTTATATACTCCAAATATGTTTGTAATTTTATAATATTTCAATATATTTGAATATCTTTTAAGTTACATTATGAACATTTTAAGTTTATTAAACATACAAAAATTACAATTGCTTAATAAACCAGTTGTAATAGTCCCATATATTTATGGTTCTGGCTCTTTGAATTAGATTATAAAAATCTAATAAGTCGGACATATTGGGATATACAATTAAATTTTGACTTTCTAATTCTTTTACTTTAATAGGCTGTCCATTTACTTTTTTAGTTAAATTTAATAATTTTTTTATTTTGGGAGGTTTAACATTAGATAAGTTCATTAAAAGCCAATACATTCCAGCTATATAGTATATATATTTATTAGATGAATTTTTTAAATCCTCTAAATTTGGGATTTTCGTACCTGGTATTTTATGTTTTATTAAAGGTAATCCATAATATAGTAGGATAGCCCTTACTTTACATTCTTGGTCATTATCTTCGATAGTCCATTCATCAATAAACCTATAAAACCCAAATCCAGTTAACAAAAATTTGTTTAATAAATTATCTGCAATATCAATATATATAGATGGTGGATTATAACAAATTAGATAAATTTTGTTATCTTTAAAAACAGGTTTTTTTCTATTAAGGATATCTCTAGAAAACATTTTAGTTTGAATTATTTGATAAATCTTGTTTTTCGTTGCTTATATTTCTTATTAATCCTTTATAAATATTTTTCGTTGCTTTATATGTCTTTTTTAATGAGTCGATTTCTGTTTTTATAGATATTATAACTTCTTCTAACAATTCTTTTGTAGCTTCATCTTTTATCTCTTTTGAATTTAAGTAGCTCCTAAGTTTCAAATAATGTTGATTCAAACCACCCATAATTTTTGATAATTCCCCCAAATATAAAGTTAATGCTCCTATTAATAATCTTTCATCATTCATAAATATTATATATTTAAATTTGTCTTATATATTTTATTATCTGAGCGATTTCTTGCATAATTATGTTATTACATAATAATGTAGGGAACCCTACTATATATAAATTATCAATAATATAACATTATATTATAATAATTTTATTTTCTTCTTTAATAAACCTTTTAATCAGATTAATCCTTATAAAACTTATTTATCAGTAAAAATAAACCTTATTCAAAGATTTTTATAAAAAATATAAATCTATACTATAAGTTAAGAAAAGTAGTTTCTTTTACACTTTCAAAAACTATTAAAGATACAGTTTCTTTTACTCCTTTAATTTCTCTTATCTTATCTAAAACTGCTTTTCCTAAACCCTCAACATCTTTTTCTCTAACCTTCGCAATCATATCCCAATCTCCAGCTATTATATGAACTTCTTGAATTTCTGGTAAGTTTGCAATTTTTTCCGCAACTTCTCTTTGTTTAATACCTGCAGAAGGATCGTATTTTATTAAAATAAAAGATAAAACATTTTTACCAATAGCTTTAGGATCTAAAATTGCTCTATATTCTTTTATTATTCCTGAATTTTCTAATCTCTTTATTCTAGCAAAAATTGTTGTTTCTCTCATTTCCGTAATTTGAGAAAGTTCTCTTAATGAAAGTTTGCAATTCTTCTGTAAGAGTGAGAGTAATTGTTTATCCTTTTCATCTATCTTCATAAAAAATTAATATTTTTTAAAAGTTTAAGTATTTTATTCAAAGGACCTTCAAATTTTATGAAATTTATACATACTATATCCTATCATTATATAAATTAAGTTTTGAAAAATATTCAATTTTAATATCAAATTTAAGTAATTTTTTGAATACTTTTCAAAAAATTTTATAAAAAATTTAAGAACGGGTAATACAAATAATAACCAATGGCGGTAGAAGAAATGATATCTCATCTAAAAGAAATGAAGCCAATACTAAGAATACAGACAGTAGTACTGAAGGAAATGCAGTCATTTATGGTAAGTAAAGGCTTTGTACAATTACTACCAATAGTAACATCAAAATTTACAGATCCATTGGCACCAGATCCAGGATCCAGTGTTACTTTTACACCATCATTTGAGTATTATTCACAGAAACTAGTAATAACACAGAGTATGATTTTGCATAAACAGCTTTCTCTTATAGCGGCAGATAAAATATTTATATTTTCACCAAACGTTAGATTAGAAAAAAGTGAAAGAGGTAAAACAGGAAGGCATGCTTTTGAATTTACGCAAATGGATTTTGAAATGGCATATGCAAAGATGAAAGATGTAATGGATTTAGTAGAAGATTTAGTAATTCATGTAATCAAAAAAGTTAAAGAAGAATGTAAAGAAGAATTAGATCTTTTAGGTAGAGAATTGAGAGTTCCTTCAAAACCATTCAAAGTTTATAAATCTTCAGAAGTTTTAGAAAAATATGGTAGTGATGATACTTTAAGTGAAAAAGAGAAAGATCCATTCTGGATTATTGATATAAAAAGAGAATTCTATGATAAGGAAGATGAAGAGCACCCAGGTCATTATTTAAACTATGATTTAATTTTACCAGAGGGATATGGAGAAGTCTTATCTGGAGGAGAAAGAGAATATAAATATGAGAGAATTATGGAAAAGATGAAAGAATTAGAAAAAGAAGGTAGAGATTATTCATCATATAAAAACTATTTAGAAGTTGCTAAAATGGGATTGTTAAAACCAAGTGCTGGAGGAGGAATTGGTGTTGAAAGATTATTAAGATTCTTAACAGGAAAGAGACATATAAGAGATGTTCAATTATTCCCAAGAATTCCTGGCGAAGAAGTAGTTTTTTAGATTTTTTCTTTAATAAATTTTTTAATAAATATTTTAGAAAAATCAAAAAGGTTAGAAATTGCAATTTATTAAACTAGATAATGAAAAAGGTTTATTAATAGAAAAGCTTTTATATAAGTAAATACAAAAAGTCTCAATTAAAATTTTTAAATACATATTCATTAACCGTAAAGAATAATTCTAAATTTGATATAAGTTTTAATATGATTAAGTAAAAGGTTAAATGAGTAATTCTTAATTAAATAATATAAAAAGTATTATCGGCATAATAAAAGTTATAGATTATCTCTGTAAATGTTTATTTTAATAACATATTCGATCATAACAAGGATTTAGTAAGACATTTAGCAAATAATTTACTGTGATATATACTATAATAGTAAAGGTAAGCCAAACTAAAAGATTTGCAAATGACATAACAATAGCTACTCTTAAATTCACATTGGACAGATATTTATAGGCAATTAAACTTGTTATAAAAGCTGGAACTATAATGGCTATAAAATAATCTATTGTAGTTACATTAATAGAATATGAGGAAGATAGAAAGATAAGGATGAGAATTATTATAAAAGAGGTTATTCCTGAGAGAAAGGTAATAGCCCAAGTTCTAGAAAACGATATATTTAAATTGAAATAACGTTTAGCAAATGAATAAATAAGTTTTGAAAATATATATGAATATAAGATCCAACCTGATATAAAAGGTGACAATAATATAAAAAGTTCTATTATTGCAAGAATTGTTGATGCTATTATACTTAGACCATCCATTTTTTATAATACATTATTAACTCATATAAAAATATATTTTGATGGTTATCAGAGCATTATTGTTATAATTGGAACATTTATATTTCGAAGAAATTTTATCAAAAATAATTTAGTGAGAGTAATATTATTTATTTATATTAATTGAATAAAATTGGTTATGAAAAATATTTATGTTCTTATAATTAATAAAATTTATTTTCCAGAAAGTATATCCATTAATTCTTTAAATCCTTCTAATTCTTCTTTAGTAATTCCATATAATTCAGCAACTGCTAAATCAATGTCATCTTCAACTTTTTTAAGTTCTTCATTTGCATTAATATTTTTACAATCATCAGGTCTATTATTGGAATATATATATTTTGCTAATTCATGAGCTTTTTTAGATAAATCAGCAATTTTCTTATGTAAATTATTATTGGGGTCGAATTTTGGTATTTTGATTGTATCTATAATGTGAGTTGCTTGTCCCAATTCATAGGTATAAACTGCTATTATTGAGCGAGCTATAGTTGAATTTAAAATCCCAGTAATATAATATGCTTCCTCGAGAGATCTGGTTTCTATTAATATAATCTTATCATTAGGTATTATAGGTTTCCCATTAATAAGTTCAATAACTGCACAAGCAAAATCTGTTGCTTTACCGCTAATAGCGCCGGCAAATCTTTTCCATACAACTTTATAGGATGCAAAAGTATACGTACCTATATCATATATAGAATAAAACGGATTATCTTTTCCCCATAATTTATGTATAGATCTATTTCCCAATTCATTCTTATAATTAAGTAAATAATTATATGTGAAAGGCCATTTAACTTTCATATCGCTCTCTAAAATAGGCTTTGATGTTTTTGGATTATGGGGTACAATAATATATCTATCTTTAAACTCTACGTACCATTTTTTTACATCTCTACCCCTAATTAATGGATAAATAAAGTCAGGTTCTACTTTAGCTTCAATTTGTTTGACTTTCTTTTTTTGTCCACTTTCAGGTGGATTTGTTATGATTAACATGCCATCAGGAGTCTTCCCAAGTACTTTAACATAATAAATCTGGTCAAGACCTACATAAACTCCTGCATGAGCTTCATAATATTGGTTTCCACTTATTACTTTTCTAATTGCATTTACTATATTGGGTTTAACTTGCATCCATGGTGATGATGGATCATTGGGAATTAAAGGCACCATTGTTATTTCATAATGTTTCGTCATCTTAATGACATCTTCTAAAGATTTATTTGGATCTATTTTCTTTCCATCCCATACAACATGTTTAATATCATTCATATTTTCTTTTCTTATTTCTTTAATAATTGTACATTCATTATCATTCATATTATCTAATTCGCATACCTTTTCAACAATAATAATTCCTGTTCTATTTATCGCGCCTTCGAATGGTGCTAATGTTACTAAATCGTGAACAACTTTTATTTTTGTTTTTGTAGCTAAGAAATTTCTAAAGCTAGCACCTGCCTGTGTTTTAAATACTGTAAATGTTATTAAAAATCCTAATTTTCCGCCTACTTTTAAATATAGATCAAAACATCTTGCTAAAAATAACATAGATAAATCCTTCTTAACTTTTCCCAGACCAGTTTTTCCCTTAATTTCTAATAATCCATATTTTTTCCAAAGCTCTTTACTTGATTCTCTATATTGTTCAGGTAGGCTCTCCCAATTTATCCATGGTGGATTACCAATTACATAGTCAAATTTACCATTTAATATTGGAGCAAAAGCATTTCTAATTATAGCTATCCATACATCATCTTTACCTTGCAATCTAAGATCAAGTAATTTTTTATAAAGATCAATTAAACTTTTTTTCTCTGAAGATTTTAAATTATATGGCGAAATTCTAAATTCAAATTCTTTAGGTGTATATCCGTTTTCTAAACACATTTTCATTTCATCTAATATCTTTCTTAAAAGATTTGTATTTTGGGCAATATTAACAGGTATTTTAAACTCGCCAACTGCAGTTCTTAATATATAATATCTTTCAGTAATTTCTGCTTTTGTTTCAATCATTATAGAATCTGCCAAATAAATTGGGATTTCAATGCTTCCTAATCTACTGTGTTGTATAAGTTCTGCAATGGCTAATAAATAATTTGTTCTTGCAGTTAAAACTGCTAACGGATTTAAATCATAACCAACAACATTTTCAAGTATATACTTAGCTAATGTATCTGTTAAGTAATGTTTTTCTGCATATATTCTTAATCTACTAATATATAGTATAAGAAAAGTACCAGATCCACATGCAGGATCTAAAACTCTAATTTCTAATGGTTTTAACGAATCTTCCTTTCCCATATTTTCTAAATTTTCATAACTTAATCCAACTTCATCAAGTATTAATTCTGCTAACCAATCGGGTGTATAATATTCGCCTAAACTATGCCTAATATCTCTTGGAACAATATTTTGATATAAATCTTTTAATAAATCTCGAGCATATTCTGGTTCTAATTGTGGAGTTGCTATTTCGTAATCGGAAAGCCTTCTTGCAATTTCAGCAATAGCATCTCCTAATTCTTGATCTATTTCTTCAACATACCAAGAAAAATAATCTCCTTCTAAAAAGTTTTCAATACCCAATAATTTCTTAAATATACCTCCACTTTCTAATTCCTTTAATATATTTTTTAAACCTTCAATACCTTTAGATGTATAAGCATCATCAAGTTCAACAACATACGATTTAAGAAACCTACCACTTCCACGTAAGTAAGCTATTTCGGCAGCAAGTAATTTCATTATTAGCGCATAATATGTATGTATTGCAAAAATAAGAATATCATAATTAATATTGGACTTTTCAAAGCCATAGTCCTCTGCTAATTCTTTTAATTCTTTAAATTTATTAGGATCATAACCTGTAGCTTGTTTAAACAACCTCATCCAATCTTCAAATAATATTCTTGTTTTTTCATTTTTTGTATTTAATAATTTTGCATAAAGTAATTTTATTGTCCTTTTAGATATTTGAGAATTCATACCAAAATCTTTAACAATCTCTTCAGCACTTAAAATTTTCCTTCTTAAACCTCTTAAAGCTTCTATTAATGTTATAATAACTTCTCTTCTAATTTCATAAGGTCCTCTTAATATCCAAATATCGTTTCTTTTATCATATCTAACAAAAGCAATTTTATCACTAATAATTATACCTAAAAATTTATCATAATTACTATTATCTCCAGCTTCGGTGATTATATATTTAATAACTTGCTCCTTTACTTTTTGAATATCCGAATCTGTTGATAATTTACCGGGGGCTTTATATTCAATAATAACATGTCCATATAAAGCATCAATTCTCTTACCAGAAGCTAAAGTATATTCATATTTACCCTCAAAAGGTATATTTAATGGTTTTAATATTTTTTCTTCAATACAGTGTGATACTCTAATTCTCAAATCTTCTTCTGTACGTGCTTGAAGAATTCCATTTCTAATACATATTAATATGTCATCAATATCTAATTGATTTAGAGAATTATTATTAGAAGGCATAATATTATAATTTATAAATTATTTAAGAATTTTACTTTTAGTTTTTAGTATGAAATAATAAGAACGTTATATTAATTTTATTTAACTATTTTCATTATCTTAAATAGTATGAAAAATATTTCAGTAATTTGATAGTTTTTGTTTTATTCAAATATACTGGAAGAAGCATAAATACATGCTATGTTAATAAAATTTTATTCAAATTTATATTAATGGTAAAATGTCCTTTTTGTAATTTTGAAGATTTAACATTTATTAGTTCATGGAAATATAGCGCTTTTGATGTATCTAGATATAAGTGTAATAAATGTGGAAATAAGTTTAATTATTATAAAGGAGAAAATACAGAATTTTATATACCAAAGCCAAAGGGTCAAGAAATGAATAAAGAAGAAAATAAAGAAGTTGATTATAATCATGAAGAAGTAAAATCTTGGTTACAAGAGATTGGTGAAGTATTAGGATATTATGTTTATCCTGAATATGCAGATGATCAATACAGGTTTGATATTGTCTATAAATTGTTTAATAGTGAAAAACAACGACCTGTGGCAGTTTTTGAAGTTGTAGGTAGTAATACTGTTGATAACTCCCTTTCAAGATTATTTTATGTAGATAAAAATTTTTGACCTAAGGGATTATATTTGATAGTTTTAGATAATAAATATCAAGAAAGGGCAAAGAAATTGTTAGAAAATACATATCCAGAAATAAAGGATAAAGTAGAAATATTAGATGCAAATAAAATAAAAGAATTAAGAGACATACTAAATAAATATGGAGATGAAATAAAGAAGTTAATAAATTTGAGAAAATAAATATTTTTCAGTAACATAATCCTCACATTTGTGTATATTTCAAATATTTCAATAATAGTCTTTAATAAGTTTAAATTGTTTTTCATCATCCATATGATTACTTAATTTATTAGACTTTATAATCTATCTAAAATTATATTTCTTCTTTAATAATTATAATATAATAAAAATTAATATTTAGAAGATTTATAACTTTAAATATCCTTCTTTTACATTATTTGTAAATTTTTCTAATCTTCCTAAATAATTTTTTATCTCTTTCTTAGATTCAAGATATTTTAAAACGTTATTTTCAGCTATTTCTTCTCTTATTGTTGATGATTCAATATAAATACGTTCAGTATTAATAGCCTTTTCAATATCTTTAATATTACTTACTTTTTCTA
>Ga0208549_100673_pt1 | contig 13775 bp, 16 predicted proteins | sample BED_host_MetaG_FD_187135 | JGI IMG/M metagenome (GOLD analysis project Ga0208549, IMG submission 187135) | Hot spring microbial mat communities from Yellowstone National Park, Wyoming, USA - BED_host_MetaG (SPAdes) (version 2) | ecosystem: Environmental > Aquatic > Thermal springs > Hot (42-90C)... | reverse complement strand
TTAAGATGGTACGGGAAACAAGGTAGGCTGGAGGTTTATTACGATGAGGCTAGGAATGCGTGGTATGCCTCCATCCCAGTGGAGGTTGGTGTCGAGGTAACTAAAACGGGAAGAAAGAGTAAGCATATCCTTCGCGGCGAAAGGAAGTCAATACAAGTTAAATCGCCTAAGGGGAGCAAAATGGCTTCAATAGATCTAGGCATTAATGTCTTGGCGAGCGTGGTGATCGATGATGGTACGTGGTTGCTTTATAAGGGGGTTAGGGCTAAGGAGGACTACTTCTACTTGGGGAAGAGAATAGCTGAGGCGCAGTCCTTGTCAGACAAGATGAAGAACCTAGAGGAATATGAGGCGTATTATGAGCTTAATAGGGAGAAGAGGAGACTTTTTGGGAAGTTGGCCAGGAGGCTTCTTCACCTCTACCGTAACTTCGCTTCTCACCTGTTGAGGGAGTTGCATGAGCGAGGAGTCTCAACGATCTATTTGGGGTACCCCTTCAATATTGCTCAAGAGAAGGGGAATAAGTTCACTGTGAACTTGTGGTCTTATCGAGAGTTGATGAATATCATTGAACTGAAGGCCCAGGAGTATGGTATTCGTGTGTTTGAGGTCATTGAGTATAATACGTCCAAGTACTGTGCTTATCATGGTGTTCAAGTCGAGAGGGGGCCGAGGGGAGTAGTTAGTTGCCCCTTGGGTCATAAACTGCACAGTGACTTGAATGGTGCATTGAATATCTTGAAGAAGGCCACCGGCATAACGATCTCAGCAATAAAGAGGCCCCTCTCCTTTATCGTGGATCATAATCGAGTAGCGCCCTTAATGGGGCGTAACCCTCTAGACCTCGGGGAGCCCTCGCCAAATGGCGGGGAGGAGGTCGGTTAACTCATCTTTCATGACATCCTCACCGCCCTGAAGGGCGAGGTTAGTCGTTCTCTTTGTCACACTGGCATAAAATGCATTTATGGAGTGGGTTATAAGTGCCTTAATGAATGAATAATCATGGAGCGGCTCAGTAATGTGGTTAAGTGCAGCGACTTATTGCTGTTTCCCCGGGTCTGCATCTCAAGGCTATATGTGGAGCTCGGGAGGAATTGCACAATGCTAGAGGGCAGTATAGATGGTGCCTCTATTACCGCTTCTGGACAGCGAGGACTTAGAGGCGAGGCCCTTCTCGATTAATTGCTTAAGGGCGGCTCTAACGGTTCTGGGGGGCATTGCTATTTTCTCGGCTATCTCGCTCGGCGTCAGTGGACCCTCATACTCTAGGACCTTATAGACAAGTTTAGCGCTTGGAGTTAAATCCACGGTTAGCCTAAGTTTTTTCCTATACCTCATCAATGCATTGCTGAACCTAATTATGAGGAGTGGTTCGCCCCTCGCCACCTCTATTGACTTGGAGGAAACTGGGCGGCGCGCTGAGCCATCTACGACCACCTCTATTCTATGGGGTGAGGATAAATCGCTTAGCACTATTTTTGATGAGAGGGGAACAACTATGGGGACGCGATTAATGTTAACGCTATTAACTGGAACCACCTCCACTGCCTCTATCTTGGAGTGAAGCAGGACGCCTCCCGCGCTTAAGGCGTAAGCGGTGGAGCCCGTGGGGGTTGATAATATGACGCCATCCGCCGTATCGCTCCAGGCATATTCATTATCTATATATAGGGAGTAATCCATGACGGTTGCGCTCCTTGCTGGAAAAACCGCCACCTCATTAATTGCTTGAGGCAAATCAATGCCGCGCACAATTAATCTATGCAGTGGCTCCACGCTATAATCGCCCCGCGTGACTCTGGTTATGGCGTCGCTTAATTCCCAGGAATCAATGCTGCTCAAGTAACCATTACGGCCAGCGGTGAATATTGGTAAATCAATGCCCTCCAACCTATGTATTGCTCGAATTATGAATCGATCGCTGCCAACTATGCCTATAGCATCGAATCCCCGTATCTCGTTTCTGGGTGGAATGGAATCAATATCCACAATCCTTGCCGCTGCATCCAGCTTTAACCGCTCATTACTTATTATTAGGATCACGGGTGGGAAACCCCTTGATGCATTTTTAATCTTTATAGTTGATTCTCCCCTGCACTGGAAAACTTTTCTCATTCCCCACCATTTCCCCTCGATCTCCCCAGGACTTGAGCGATTCCTTTTCATTTTTCATAGGCCTGACGCACCATTGTGCTAGACAACTTGTTCCCATAGCCATCCTTTATTATTGGAACTATTAGGATAGTTAATGGAGGCAGGCCCCTGGAGATCCTTAACTCATTTATCTCAAGTGACCGGGAGTAGGTCTCTATGCTCACCACTATCGCGTCAAGCTCCGGGTCGCTTATCGCTGGGCCATAGGGGTCATCGATAACCCTTAATTCGAATCTGCTTCTCTTGAGCCCTAATTCCCTTGTTAACAGTATCTCCAGGTTCCTTAGCCTCTCCTCCACATTCCTCACCTTGTACTGCTTATACTTCTGGGCAAAGGCGTCGCTCGTTACTCCTATCAATACTTTATCCCCATGCTTCATCGCCTCGAAGAGGAGGACTATGTGCCCGCTGTGCAGTGAATCGAATGTACCCCCCAGGGCAACCTTGGAGAACCGCATTGATATATGTATCCATATCCATTTAAAAACCTTACCATGTGGGAGACTTGTGAAGACTGCGTCTAGTCTGGATGAATTGCTTGGATTACGGGTTTATATAACGAATACGCCTGGCAGCGGTGGATCAATAAGAGAGACCCTCGAGGACTTCCAGGTAAGAGAGGTATTAATCGATGGCTCCATCCTGCCCGATCAACATCCAGTTCCCAGGCCTGGACAATGGACTTGGAGCATAGTTAGGAAGAGGGGCATAGATACGTTCACCATGATTGATAGATTATCGTTGAGGCTAAAGGTGCCTCTAGGCAGGATAAGTTATGCTGGACTGAAAGATGCTAAGGCAGTCACTGTCCAGGCAGTATCAATCCTCGGCGTGAGGCCCCAGGACTTGCTGGGCTTGAGGGATGATGACCTCGAAGTGTTGGATGCATTTACAATGGATGAGCCATGCACCTCAAAGTCAATATACGGCAATAAATTCGATATAGTGATTAAGGGAGGAAACTGGGATATTATTCAGGAAACCCTAGAGGAGATTCGCGAGAGGGGTCTCCCCAACTTCTTTGGGTACCAGAGATTTGGGACAAGGCGGCCCAATACCCATATCGTTGGGAAGAAAATAATTGAGGGGCGCTTTGAGGAGGCCATTGCCGAGATAGCTGGATCCCCTAGGCAGGAGGAGCCGGAAGCCGCTAAGGAAGCAAGGGAACTATTTGATTCGGGGAGGCTGCGGGAAGCCATCGACTCATACCCATCAAGCTATAGGGCCGAGAGAATCGTGGCTAGTTACTTACTGAATCACCCAGGCGACTTCATTGGCGCATTGAGGAGATTACCCCTTGAGTTGCTGCGGCTATATGTTGAGTCCTACCAATCCTACTTATTCAATAAATCGCTCAGCGAGAGGATAAGGAGGGAACTACCGATAAATTCAGCCATTGAGGGAGACAGCGTTTTGCTGCTTGATGAGAAGGGCTTGCCAACCATTCATAGAATGATAGTTACCAGCACAATTAAGGATAGAATTAATTCATTAATAGCGAGGAATAGGGCAGCGGTTGCCGGTGCATTGATTGGATACAAGACTAACGAGGCCGCATTAAGAGAATGGGAAAATGATATTCTCCACGAGGAGGGAGTAAGCCCCAGATCCTTTAAGTTAAAGGCTATTCCGGAGGCGTCGGCAAGCGGTGGATGGAGAATCCTAGATGCAGCGCCTCGAATAGAAAATATTGAATTTAATCCTATTAAACTCAGCTTCCTGCTGAGGCGCGGAATGTATGCCACAATATTGATTAGGGAATTAATAAAGCCAAGCAATCCGATTAATTGCGGCTGCTGATAAAACGAACGACAAGTATCGTCCTTTAGGGCGGGGAGGAGGTCAGTATCGGGATTAGCAATAGAAGCAAACATAATTTCAAGCCATTTCAGCCCTAAAGGGCGAGGCATTGCAATTTTAGGGATGCGAAGCGCTTAAAACTTAGACGGGGAGAGGCATTAGCGTGAGGATAACGTATGCGGGGAGGAGGGCGATCTATGAAGAATTACTGGAATTAACCAGCGACACCATTGTAAGCATTGAGTACATTGATGACCCTAATAATTGCGGTTGCGGTGATTTAATGCTTCTTGATTATTATATTGATTCGAACTGTAATGCGTACAGGATAGATAATGACGTTACGCGTAAGTTGGCTAGTTTCATGGCTGGCGAGACCAATGATTTAATGGTGGGGGCAGACGCTGGAAGCAAGAGGTTCGGCATAGTGCTTATGAGCGGCAATGAATTGCTCATGCATGCAACGCTGACTCCGAGGAGGGCGGTCTCCATGCTTAAGGAGCTTAGAGGATCACTAGCAATAGGCAATAATGCATTGGGGAGAAGCTTTGTGAGAGAGGTAAATGCATGCGGCGTCTTTGACTCTGTTACTCTGGTTAATGAAGCGGAAGCAGCGGGGAAGCGGGATTGGCTTAGGGATAGGTATCCATCCCTTGAGTCCGATGAATTGGATGCTGTTGCCATAGCCTTATCAAGCGCTGGCGGCATCGATGCGTGTCATAGGCAAAAAATTAAAATTACCTGATAAAAGGCTTTGGTTAGATGTCTCAACAATCAACAGAAAGCGGTGGAGAACTTGCCATAGTCGGCGAGAAAGTCAATAAATTACTTGGTAGACGGGAGCTAGTTATCAATATTCAACACATGGGTGGCTCTACCCCCACCAGACTGCAAGTGAGGGAGAGGGCGGCTTCAATGCTGGGCGTCAAGCAAAGCCAAGTATATGTAGTGGAGATCAGGACTAGTTATGGCCTCGGCAAGTCAATCGCCAAGGTGCATGTCTATAACGATGAGAAAATGGGCGAGGCAATTGAACCCCTCTACATTAAGTTAAGGAATATGCCGCCCGAGGAGGCTAAGAAAATCCGTGACGCAATTAAGGCGAAGAAACCCAAGAAGGGCGCGAAGAAGGGTGGATCCAAATGACCGACGTGAAGGCCAGGGCTCATCTCTGGTATACCATTGATATGGAGAACGGCGTCTTCAAATTCAACAGGAGGTACTGTCCCCGATGCGGTTCCGTCATGGCATTCCATAAAGAGCCAACCCCGAGGTGGCACTGCGGCAAGTGTAACTACACTATTTTCGAGACGGGTTCACGGGGAGGAGCGGGCGGCGGCAAAGGTAGGCGCCACGGCGCTTCCCAGTGATAGTCATAGGCATCGAATCAACGGCGCACACCCTAGGCATAGGGGCAGTAAATGAGGAGGGCGAGATTCTGCTGAACGAGTGGAGCACCTATATCCCGCCAAGCGGGGTTGGCATTCATCCTCGAGAGGCAGCTGAGCACCATGTACGGGTTGCGCCGGAATTACTTAAGAAAACATTTACTGCAATCAACGCCAGGGAAGTAAGCGGAGTAGCTTTCTCCCGGGGGCCTGGACTCGGGCCTGCTCTCAGGGTTGGCGCGACTATAGCTAGAACGCTGGCGTTGAGGCTTGGAAAGCCACTGGTGCCCGTTCATCACGGAGTAGCGCATATAGAGATAGCTCGATTAGCCACGGGGGCAAGGGATCCCTTGATTTTATTGGTATCAGGAGGACACACAATGGTGCTGGCTCACTCCGGTGATAGATATAGGGTTTTTGGGGAGACCCTGGACGTGGCCGTGGGCAACTGCATAGATATGTTCGCTAGGGAGGCTGGATTCGGGTTCCCCGGCGTTCCTAGGGTGGAGGAATGCGCGGCGAGGGGATCGCGGTACATTGAGTTACCCTATAATGTTGTTGGCCAGGATGTATACTTCGCCGGCATATATACTAAGGCACTCGATTTATTGAGGAGGGGAGAGAATATTGGGGATGTGTGCCTCAGCTTCATTGAGACGATTTACTATATGCTGGCGGAGGTAGTTGAGCGTGGAATCGCCTTGACAGGCAAGAAGGAGCTCGTATTGGCGGGCGGCGTTGCTAGGAGCAGGCGATTAATCGATATCATGAATAACGTTGCGAATGAATTCAATTCAAGGCTCCTCGTTGTGCCTCATCAATTGGCTGGCGATAATGGCGCAATGATTGCGTGGACCGGATTATTGGCGTTGAAGAGCGGTTTACAGATAAGCATTGAGGAAAGCATAGTGAAGCAGCGGTGGAGAATCGATGAGGTGCCAACCCCATGGTTTAATCGCTCAAAGCCATTCATTAATGATGAGGCGGAGAACCGGAGCCGGGTTCCAGAGCCCCATTAATCAGTAAGGAAAAAATAAAAGGAGAAGGGGACTTAGGTTATTCATGAATAATAAATTAGTGATAGCGATAATAGCCGTGGTCCTAGTGGCTGCGGCAATAGTCTTAGTAACCACGATTAAACCTAAGACTAAGTCACCAACTCCTCCAACCATTACAACTCAACCCATTAATACAACGACTCAAGTCAATGCTTCTCAAATACTCCTCACCGAGTTCCGGTATGGGGTGTCGGATTGGCTTCAATGGACCTGCATATATAATAATTACTCAGCCACTGATGCCCTCTCCGCCATTAATGAATCATACGTGATTAACCTGTATTATAATGTTAAGTATGAGAACACGAGGAATATAACATATGAATTGCTTTACCCGGGATTAATTCATGAATATCTAGCCAACAAATACCCAAGCTGTGACTCAATGCCTAGCTTGAATAAGTCCCTAAGCATAGTTAGCGGGGCATTGAGTTACATTAATGAGACTGCCTCAATGATGGGAATACCGAGCAATCAATTGGGAACCCCCCTCTTCCTGATATTCAACAATGCTACAGGTAAGTTCGCGTACGTAATAGGCGCCACTCCAAATGCATTGAATGCAACGCTCGAGGTGATTCATGGTGGTGGAACCAAGGCAAGTGACTCGCAATTAGCGTTTCTCAGAAGCATAGTTAAGTCGCGTTACTCGCTATTCTTCTCCAAGGGAAGCAATACAACCGTGGTAGAGATGCTGGATCCCGTGTGCCCCTTCTGCGCAGTGTTCTATTATCAATATGGCGGAAAGATGGGTTCCCTTCCCGTGAACCTGCTTTTCTTATACTTCCCAACGCATGTAATGGATTATTACTATGGCGCACTTCAATCTAGGTAATCATAATTACCATTCGCGAAACGTATTTATTTAAGAATCAATGCTAAAAACACATGCGGCAGGGGCTCGGCGCTCTTGTGATCATGATCCTGGTCGGTTACTTATTAATAATGGTGAGCGCCGCCCCAAGTAACTGGGAGTCCATGATGCTGTTCACTGCTTTTTTCCTGGGGACACAGATACCGGCCATATTATTATCGTCGAGAATCGGCAATAGGGATGCCTTGGCAATATCAATGGCCATGGCAGGCATTGGGGCCTACCTTAGACAGGTTAATCCCTACCTTAACTCAGCCATAATTGGAGCCGCCATGGGCATATACTTCACATCAATGGTATCAGTGGTTGGATTGGCCCTCGGCGTAATGGGCAAGACCAGGCATGTCATACCATCTTACGTATTTCTACTGTCTACTGGGCTACTCGTTAGTTCCCTGGCGTCTAATTGGGGGGATGAATATGGATACATGATGGCCGGCGGATTATTGATTACCGGCTTAATAATATCTCTTTCGCCAAATATAATAAAGGTGCATAACATTCACTTAAGGCAGGTAGCGAATAATCGGGATCTGCTCCTGGTCTCCATAGTGATGTCCGTATCATGGGCATACCTAATGCAACTGGTGCCGAAGCTTCATGGAATTGACGCAGTGCTGATGCTACCCATGATACCGGCAGTGATTCTTACCAAGTATCTAATCAAATTATTCGGAATTAGGCGGGTAATGGCCGTATCATTTATTGGACTCGGGGCCTCAGGCATATATGCTTCCCTTAATCTAGGGGCAGCAAGCATTGTAGGAGTTTTCGCCGTGATGGTCTATATGTCGATACTAGTCATGTTGAGCACTTTGATAAGTCCGATGCTGTTCACGACATCCCTAGCATATATATATGAGGTCTCCATACCAATCTCAATACTCATGGAGTATGCCATGATAAATATAATAGGAATGATTGGGGCCGCCGGAATGAGCTGCATAGCCGCACTCGTGGTTCTCCGGATGAAGGAACCATCCAAGGTATTCGAGGAAAAGATAATCTAACCCATTATTAAACGATTAGAAACCGCATTATTTGGAAATAGAAAAAGATGGGGAAGGCGATGTATTGGAAAATCAATTTTTATTTAATCCTTTTAAAAATAGAAAAATCTTTATTTTTAAATAAAGATCATTCTTTGGTTTGTGGTATTAATGGTTTCCTGGCTAGCTCCTTTAATGCATCGTACTCCCGCAGTAGGTCCCTTATGGATATTACTCCCCTAAGTTTGTTATCGTCATCAACCACCACCACGTGCCGAACATTTCGCTCAGCCATTAGTGCAGCCACCTTGAGTATTGGGTCCTTCTCATGTACCTTAACTATGGAGCCCATTGTGCCGATGCGATCAACCGGCGTGGATGGATCAATTCCATTAGCCATAGCCCGTATTATGTCCCTCTCGCTTACTACTCCGGATACCTTGCCGGTCTCATCTATGATAACCACAAGGCCGGTATTGGCTTTGGACATTAGCCTCACGGCCTCTATGGCTGGCGTTCCTTTCTTTACATATATCGGCTCTCTCTTTACTAAGTCTATCGCATTCATAGTTATAGTATACTGAATAAACCTTTTTATATCTTTCGGGCACCATTTTATATAAGTAACCATAATATATTTAGTTAACCATAGTCCAATCAAATAAATGGCTATGCAAGACTATTTGAAACATGGCTAGCTCCGCCTGAGCGTGTAGCAATAACTACACATATAGATTAGTGCTAAATAAATAATTTATTTATAGAATTGGGTTAAATATTTACTTGCTGAGGAACCGAAGCCAGTATCTATTATCATGCACCACAAGCTCAACCTCACTGCCCGGCCTTGCTGAGTTCCTTAAAGAATCCGGCTCCCCCTCAATCCAAGCAACTACCCCTATATCTCCAAACCTAGCAACGCCAACTGCATAATCAGAACCATTAAACGTGGATGGCTTCACATTTATTATGGTGAAGGCAATTAACCTGCCCGGTCCACTTATGGGGAGCCACTCCATGTCGCTTGAGCCGCATGATGGACAATCGGCCTGCGGCGGGAAATACTTGGCGCCACACTTCTTGCACCTAGTATAGTAAACTTTCCCTTCGCTTAATCCATCAAAGAACTTCTTGATTCTATTAATTGAAATCACGTATCTCAACCTTAACTCCCTTTCGCTCTGGAGCATGACATTCCCATCCTTATCAACCACAATCATGCTGGGGTCCCCTCGCGATCTAGGGATAATAGGGTAATATATGCATAATGACCGGTGCCGCCAACATTGTGAGCCAAAGCCCATCCCCTCCTAATATCGGCCTGCCGCTCCCGGGGCTCCGCTCTCTGAAGCAATTGATCAGTTAATCCAGCAATCATGCTTACACCCGTTGCACCTATTGGGTGGCCCTTCGCCTTTAAACCTCCATCCAAGTTAACCGGAAGCAAGCCTCCCTTATATGTCTGACCATCCCTAATCAATTGTATCCCAGTGCCTCTCTCAGCTATTCCTAAGTCCTCGTACGCCATGACCTCAGCAATCGTGAAGCAATCATGAACCTCGGCAACATCGAAATGCCGCCACACCTCCCTCCTCTCCAAGCCAACCCGCCTAAGCGCCGCCTCCGCTGCTCTACGAGCCGCCTCAAGACCGGTGAAGTCAAGTCTCTTGGTAAGGTTAGCGGAGCCAGTTGCATAACCTATCGAGCGTATCCAGATTGGCGTATCAGTTATTTTTCGTGCGATTTCTCCACTTGCAAGTATGACGGCTGCGGCGCCGTCAGTTATTGGGCTAGCGTCATATAGCTTAATTGGCCACGCGACGTACTTGCTTGATAGGCACTGCTCCACTGTTATTTCATTTCTGAATTGAGCCTTAGGATTAAGTGAACCATAGTGATGAGCCTTGACAGCGGCCTTGCAGAAGTCTTCCTCCGTCGCACCGTATTGAGCCATGTATGCATTCATGTGTAGGGCATAATAGCCTGGAAAAGTTAAGCCAAAGTTCTCGAATTCCCATAAGTAGTACCCGGCGCGGCCGATTAACTCGACCACGGTATCGGTTGGCGATTCATTCATTTTCTCAATACCTATGGCTATGGCTATATCAACGGCACCGCTGGCAACCATATTATAAGCAGAAGTAATTCCAGCACTACCAGATGCGCACGCGGCCTCCACTCTATGGCTACCGGTTGGCGTTAATCCACAATACTCATTTATAGTAACGGCGGGCAACTCCTCGGCGGACCAGAGACCCATATTACTAACCACTGAGTACTGAATATCCTTCTGGCTTAACTTGGCATCACTCAACGCCTCCCTCACGGCTTCCCAAGCCAGTTCCTGTAGATTTACATCATTTCTCTTGCCGAATCGGGATTGACCCACCCCAACAACAGCAACGTCCCGCATTAATTAGCTGGATTAATTAATGTTAATAAGCATTTTTCAGGAACCTAAATCCCCAAGATTTAAATGTGGATCCCTTTGACCTGATTAACCAATCAAGCATCGCCCTATTGAAACACCCACTTAATTGAATTGCTTTTCTCATTAAGGGGACTCATACATACTGGGCACATGTATCCCCATTGCTTTTTAATGCTTTCATGAGACTTAATCTTGGTATCATCATTATAAAGCACGAAGCCACAGAACTTACACTTATATGTGATGGGCATAAACGGAGGAAGCACTTCCAATATTTAACATTAACGCAATACCTGACCTTCTCCCCCGCACTGAAGGGCGAGTTTTTACGCCCCCTTGAAATCCCTCTTTTATAAGTGATGAGTTCTTCGAATGCATGATACATATATCGGGTTAAGCTGATGATTCGCCGAACCCTAAGGAACCAGGATTCTTAGTTTTTAGGTGAAGTCCTTGAATTATACTACATTTATTGCATACATTCCTGGTTTACTTAATCCGAGGGATTTAGCCATGCATGACTTATCCGCGTCAATTACTATTATTAATCCATTCCATTCATTACTGAAATCAGTGGAGCCGCAGTTTGGACAAGTTTCTGCATCGTCTGGAACAATCATTTTACAGTTCCTACAAGCCTTGTAGCCGGATAAGTGTCTCTTGCCGGTGAATCTACGCCTCGACACATTAATCACCGTTGCTGCGGCTTAATTTTCTTCTTTTGAAGCTCCTCATCTATCCACTCCAACTTACCCAGAAACGGCTGTCTAGCTGTTAGCGATATGTTTACCCTATTACCATCTGACGTAGAGAAGTAACTGACGCCAGCTATTTTAGCCCTAACTATATCGCCCTTTCCAAGTCTTCTAGGCGTTTTTTCAGGAGTTTTCTCCCCTATTATGAATATCTTGCTTTGCCTATCATAATGAATCACATTCTCATCTGCTATTTGTGTTTTATGCATGAATGCAGTAGCTGGTCCAATCCTGATGAATGCCCCATAATCATGCGTATCCACGACCTCGCCCTCCACGACTTCATTAATTAACGGAACAAATGCGAGTGCCTTGAATTCCACCCTATGATAGGCACCTCCATCTCCAAACATAACTATGCCCCTCTTATTTATCTTTATATCAAATACAGTAACGAATATTCCTAAGTCACGCTCGACCCTCCCCTCATATAGCTCCCTTAACTGCTCCACAGCTATCTTGTCTATTGGCTCCCCAAACTTAGTTGGGGGTACTCGTATATAATCCCTGACAGAAACTATCCTGAACACTTGCCATTCTTGAACCTATTATTTAAAAATTTTTTGAAGAAGAATAGATGAGGCATTGTGAACGCCTAAAGATGGCCTATCCTTAGTTACCAAAATGGGGGTTAAGGGGGGCGGAAAGCCTCGCCCTTCAGGGCCGGGGATGAGTAGTCCCTTATAGAAAAGTTTTTTTAAGCCTAAACACCTCTCTTCAGGATGCCCTCCCCCGGTCAATTCCTTGAATGAGGAGCGGAGGCCGATTCCCCCCGCAATACCGGGAGAGGACATCAAAGAAATCGAATTAAAGAATAGGAGGACTAACGTGGTTCGCCTCCTACCAAACGGCTTCCAAGAAAGAAAGCTAAGGAGGCTAGCCAACATCTCAGCCAAGTTGTTTAATGAGATTAACTACGAGAGGAGGCAACAATTCTTCCACGGAGGGAGAGTTGACTTCGAGGGGACGTATAATAAGTATTATGGGAAGTATAGGGGTGAGTTGGGCAGCGCCAACACGCAGCAAGTAATTAATAAGAATAATGAGGCGTGGAACTCTTTCTTCTCCCTCCTAAAGCTGAGGAGGGAAAACAAACTACCACTCCACATGAATCACGTTTCGCCGCCAAGTTATTGGAAGGATGAGAATGGGAGGAAGCTAAATGCTGGTCGTGAGGGAGGATAATTATGTGGTGGATGAGCTGAATCATAAGCTAGTCCTCAAGTATTTTAAGATGGAAATTAGATTCACGGGTAGATTAAGGTGGCACGGCAAGCAAGGCAGACTAGAAATATACTATGATGAAACGAGGAATGCTTGGTACGCCTCCATCCCCGTGGAGGTTGGCGTCGAGGTAACCAAAACGGGAAGAAAGAGTAAGCACATAGTGAGGGGGGAGAGGAAATCAATTCAAGTTAAATCACCGAAGGGGAGCAAAATGGCTTCAATCGACTTGGGCATCAATGTCTTGGCGAGCGTAGTGATCGATGATGGTACGTGGTTGCTTTATAAGGGGGTTAGGGCGAAGGAGGATTACTTCTACTTGGGAAAGAGGATAGCACAAGTGCAATCGCTAGCCAGTAGAGCTAAGAATATCAACGAATATGAGGCGTATTATGAGCTTAATAGGGAAAAGAGGAGGCTTTTCAAGAAACTAATTAGGAGACTTCTTCACTTGTATAGGAACTTCGCCTCCCATCTTATGAGGGAGTTGCATGAGCGAGGCGTATCCATAATCTACTTGGGGTACCCCTTCAATATCGCTCAGGATAAGGGCAATAAATTCACGGTGAACTTGTGGTCTTACCGCAAACTCATGGAGGTCATAGAACTGAAGGCTCAGGAGTATGGCATTCGTGTGTTTGAGGTCATTGAGTACAATACTTCACGTATCTGTGCTTATCATGGCGTTGAGGTTGAGAGACATCCAAGGGGAGTAGTTAGTTGCCCTATGGGTCATAAACTGCACAGTGACTTGAATGGTGCATTGAATATTTTGAAGAAGGCTACCGGTATAACGATCTCAGCGATAAAGAAGCCTTTGTCGTTTATCGTGGATCATAATCGAGTAGCGCCCATTAAAGGGGCGTAACCCTCTAGACCTCGGGGAGCCCTCGCCCTCAAGGCGGGGAGGAGGTCAGCCTAACCCCTATCACATCGGTGAAGAACTTTATTGCCTCATCCTTGGATACCCTCTGTTTCCTGCCGACTTCATGCCTCATCCTACGCCTGTATTGAACTCTCATGCCGGGCCTCGCCAGCACAGTAGTTACGGTGAAGCCCCAAATACCCACGGCTGGATCATAACGAGCGCCAGGCATTAATA
>Ga0208549_100665_pt1 | contig 13860 bp, 9 predicted proteins | sample BED_host_MetaG_FD_187135 | JGI IMG/M metagenome (GOLD analysis project Ga0208549, IMG submission 187135) | Hot spring microbial mat communities from Yellowstone National Park, Wyoming, USA - BED_host_MetaG (SPAdes) (version 2) | ecosystem: Environmental > Aquatic > Thermal springs > Hot (42-90C) >... | reverse complement strand
CTAAGAGACATGCTGGGAGAGTCACCATGTCTTAAAAACACACTCGACGCAGACCCATCTCCACGAGGCGTGGTTCCAGTGAGCTGCTCCTCAGCTGAAGCAATTGAGTTTCAAAAATTGGGGGTTGAGGGGGCGGAAAGCCTCGCCCTTCAGGGCGGGGATGAGTTCAAGCCCGGCTACCAACTCTTTTTAAAATATTCTACGTGAAATAGCGAACATAAATGGAGAAGCGATACGCATACCTCGTACCCGTAGCCGTGGTAATCGTGGTTTTAGTCGTATTCGCCAGCCTACATATACCTGAAAATGGTAAGGGAAGCGTCCCCACTGGGAGCCAGATTCCGACAGCCACGAACACGTATACGCAGACGGTGACGGGAGCAACGACGGCCACCCAGCAGAACAATACGCGCCAGACGAATATGACGGCGGCCTCGAATCAATGCACGCTTTCTGGGTCGGAATCAACAAGCATAACATATACACTGTACCCGTTCAGCCAAGCAGCAGTGGGCAGGCAGCCGATTAACAACACATACTTCTATGTGCCCTACGGCTCGAAGGCAAGCGTGGACCTGACGGTTCAGGGCTCGTCCCCGGTGCTCGCCGTAATCGTGGCCAACATCACTGGGAGCACGCCACCTACCGTGGTCTCCTATACGCCAAACCTGACTTCGACCTACACGTATACGAATTCCAGTCTTGGACCCGGCGTATACCAAGTGGCCGTCGAAGATTCTGGGAACACCTCCGTCCAGGTTGGCGAGAAGCTTTACGTCACGTATTCGCCGAATGCGGCCCCGCTTTGCACATGGGTTTGGGGGCAGAGCCTGCGCCTGGTTGTTTACCCGCCGGGCTCGAATCCCAACCTGACTGTTTCATGGCTATTCTATTTCTTCGTCCCGCAGGGCGGCGTGGGCGACCTGAATGCCACATACTATTCCAACACCACCGTGCAGGTAAGCCTCTTCCCGCTCAGCGGCGGCCTTGGGAGGTCGTCGATTGGGGTGAGTGGAACCCTCGATGAGAAGGGGCTCAAGCCAGGTGTATATGAATTCAGCGTGCTCGATGCCTCAAACTCGCCAGCTTCACTGAGAATTGATTTATACGCATCCTACACGGTCTCTGGAGGCTGAGAGTTCCATAAACGCTTAAATTTTTTCTTTCTAAACAGAGCATGCCAAGCGAAGCCGTAGGCATGATTATATTCGCCGTGATTTCGCTACTCGCAATCGCATCCCTCGCCACCATCCTCTCATCGAATAGCTTCCTTGTCTCTCAAACACTCGACGCGGGTCAGAACATCCTTTCGGCATATGGGGGCAACGCCCTCCTCACAGCCGGGGGCTTCGCCCCGGGAAACTGGCACCCAGGCGTACCCGGGGATGAGGCCAACGGCGGCCCGCTCAGTCAACCCGTAACCTTGCCGGCGAGCTACGACTATCAGTCATACACCACGCAGACGGTGACTTACACATACCAGTACCCCGTGTCGAGTCAAACCACGTATACTTATACCTACCCCCAAAACTACCAGACGCAGTACACCTACTATGAGCCTCAGACTCAGACGTTCACTGGGCAGTATGTGAATACATACCCCCAGTCAAACACCTACACTTATACTACATACACAGGTCAGGGGACGGCTTGGTATTATAGACCAGTCCCCTTATATGAAACCGAATACGACACCCAGCCGTCCGTGCAGAATAGTTATGGCACATATATTACACATTGGACGAGCTATGGTTGCTACTCTAGGTATTATCACTGCTACCCATACCCGCATACATATTATTATCAGGCGACATGCCAAGCCTCTTTCCAAGCCACCACGTGGTCATCCTCAATGGGCTACCAGAGCTACAACCAGCCCTACTATGTGCAGGAGCAGGGTAGCTATACGGCTTACACCGACTCAGTCTCATCTGAGCCATACACCTACTACACTTCGACCCAGACCCCCTACACCTACTATATATACACATCACAACAGGAGCCGTACTCCTACACTGTTTATCAGGCAACCCAAGCGCAAGTGCCATATACATACACCACAAGCCAGGCGGAGACGTATCAGTATACGGGTTACCAGAACACCCCGAATAAGGCTACAGTGACGCTTAACTACACAGTAATCGATGACGGCAACTACACGCTCAGGCAGGTGAACTATACGTATACCTACTACACTTCGACCCAGACCCAAGAGACCGGAACCTATTACGTCCCACAGCAGCAGACAGGGTATGCGACAGTCGAAGAGTCGACTCCGCAAACCGTGAATACATATGTATATGGCCAGCCACAGCAACAGGCGGTTAACACATACGAGTATGAGGCCCAGGCCCAGACCGGATACTATGATGTATGGACTCCGAGTCCTACGACGCAGACATACCAATACACTGGGACCGAGTACCAGATAGCTTACGCCCCGTGGTATACTCCACAGCAACATGTGTATACGGAGACCGTGAGCTACCCATGCAAGAGAGCCGGGGTAACCTACTGCCTAGGTGCCTGCGCACCGTCATATGGCCAGCTCGATCAGGCAAGGGTGGTTCAGGAGAGGGTGCCTGTGAGCGTGCTGTACTCACAGTGGAGAAGCGTCCCCTACACAGTCTATGATGAGCCAGTGACTCACACGGGCACATATTATACCACTGGGTACACGTACACGGATTACACCTACTATTCCTCAACCGCCACGCCGCAGACGGGGTACTATTACACCACGACGTATATACCGGAATCTGGCACCGAGTACACACTTCAATATATAAATGAGCAGGGCACCTACTTGGAATCCACGCCTGGGAGCTCCTCGGGCACCTACTATCTGGCTATCCAGGCCGATAACTATACTTACTGGAACGCCACGATAACCAACTTGGGACCTACGCCGATGATGGTGGCGGCCGTCACCTACAACACAACCAACGCGTCGTACACAGTTGGACTTATACCAGGCGGGACACCCCCGGGCACCGCTGCATGGCTCATAGGCAACGGTTGGGAGCCTGAGCCCGCATGGTCTTCATGGGCAGCCTGGAGCCAGGGTGGAACCCAGCTCAGCAACGGGTACACGGGCTACAACTGGGGTGGCTTCCCATTTGCGCTGAACGCCCCAATCCAGGCAACGGGGAATGGGATAATCCTCGCCCCGGGGGAGACCCTCGCCGTTCCCTATGTGCCAGGATACGCGGTCGGGTTCGTGGTAAGCGGCGGCGAAACATGGTGGGTATATTGAAGCATGAACGACGAGGAGCTGGGGTACCAATCGACTGATGAGGGAACGCCTTTAACGGTGTGGGTTGCGTGGACGCGGCATCCCTCTTTTCTCCCTCAGCCGTCCCCAACCGCCTAATCAATGCATATGCTTTTTACACCGTGACGGGTAAGCCACCCACGACGCATGGTTTTTAATATTTACCGATTGTTTGGGTATCATGAACACCAAACTTTTAGTCCTCCTCTCCGCCATCTTGTTTCTAGTGCTCGCTGTCGCCGGCGTGGCAGCCATGGGGGTGCCCCAGAGGGACAGTTTAGGCGGGGTCACATGCCAAGGAACCCAGTGCTGCATCCCTACATTCCCTCCTCAGACATGCTGCCTCGGTACGCCCGAAACATGCTGTGGACCTTCATCGCTATTATGTACACCCTGTGGATATTCACCGCTATTATGTACACCGAATCCGCCTCCACACCGCTACCCCATAATACCCATCAGGCACATCGGCGAATGCGGTCCTTTCCTATGCCCGAGGAAGCCCCCCTTCCCCTTGAATACGGCGAGCATTGGTAAACTGTTTAGGTAAAAACCGCTTTTATTTTTTTATCGCAAATAATATGAACCATATGCGCGCATATGTGAGAAGTGGGAGAAGGGGTATAAGCGGTTTCATAGCCGCCCTCATCCTGACAGTGGCCGTCCTCGCCTCCGCCTCCGTGGTCTTCGCCTATTACTCGGGGGGAGCCGGCTCAGCTGGTGCTGGCCTAGTCGCCCAGCAAGTAAAACAGGGCGTGCAGTTCGGCCAAGTCATCATGGTTTCAGGCCTCTACCGCTCTGCGAACGCTTTAACCTACATGGTTCAGGACGTAGGTAACCTTCCAATACAGATCTCACAATGCTTTATTCAGGGCCAGCAGACACCATGCGGGCTGACGACACAGAGTGGGCAGCCGGCTTCGGAGATGACCATAGACAAAACATACTACCTCACGGTTTCATGCCTTGGGGCATGCAACGGGATGAGTGGGGTCGAGGTGTATACGACAGTGGGGAACATAATAGCCCTCCCCGCAAGCGGCATTGCGTCGGTGGCATTCACTCTCGACCCAACATCACCGGCATTTACACCCACCGCGGCTTCCTCTCCTGGTACACCCACCGCGGCTTCCTCTCCTGGTACACCCACCGCGGCTTCCTCTCCTGGTACACCCACCGCGGCTTCCTCTCCTGGTACACCCACCGCGGCTGACTCGACAACATTATCCAACTGCGGCATCTACTGCTCGCTTACGACCATCACTACGACCAATGGATGCGGCGATGTTTGCGTGGCCGCCTCAACCTACACCTGTATAGTAGGTAGTAGCCAATGCTGGGGTACAACGACATGTTACGTCCTTACACACTACTGTTACACGACCCCTTCAACATTGACATGGCCGACCAGGACAGTGGGTCTGTCATGTAACGTGATAGTGTCATATTCGATATCATGTAACGGGATAGTGCCTCCATTAGGTTGTGCGACAAGCTCATGTACAGGCGGCTATACAACGGATACTACCCCATCCGCGCCCGGCGTAGGGTGCGGAAACCCATTTATATGCGGCACATCGATTGTGAGTAAGCCGACTGTAGGTGGAGGTGGAGGGACAGGTGGCGGTTTAGGTGGAGGTGGAGGGACAGGTGGCGGTTTAGGTGGAATTGGTGGCAATGGTGGTGGCGGCGGTTTGGGTAAGCTCTGAACCCCCACTTTTTAAAAAGAGTTGTTAGGGGTAGGGGAAGCTAAATCTCAGTTGCTTTTGCGGTGAGTTATACGCACTTCCTCTAGCGGCTCCACCTGTGGAGATGAGGCCTCTACTCCTTGTGGGGTAAGCCTTGTCGCTGAAGCGGGAAGCCCACTTTTTATGCTTCGGGCGCCCACGGGGCACACCCGGCTGAATGGAGCAGGGCAAACGACTTTCCCAGTCCCAGTATAATTTATTTTTATTTTTTACTGGGACTTTGGGCGGCGATTTATTTGAAGGGGAGAATCTTCCTTCGTGGGCGTCGTCGGAAGGAAGGGCAGGCGGCGCTTATTGCGGCCGTGTTCATTCTGATCATGTTTATGATGATGGTCTACGCATTTATGTATATCAATAATGCACATGAGTTCTACATAAGGCAGGCGCTCTACGAAGAGCAGCTTTTCATAATGCAGGCGAAAGAGCACCTCGTCGTATGCTATTTTGAGTCCTCAAATACTATAATCGTGACCAACACTGGGCCGAATCCTTCGCAGGTAACAGCCATAGTGGGCCAGCTCGGCTCGGCTGCCGTGGGCAACCCGTCGAAGACTGTGGTGGACGTGTACCAGCCGCCATTCTTCATAAACCCTGGTGCGACTGTTAAAATACCGGTCAGCGGCCAGAACGGGCAGAAGCTCAGCGATGTGTTCTTGGTGACATCGCTGGGGGACAGTTTCCCCTCTAACACAACCGATACGGAGGAGTGCTGATGTACGTGAGCCGGTTTCTAAATGTTGCCCTCGGTGCCTCGGTGATTCTGATCCTCGTCTTCGCTTCAATCGTCACGGGGGTAGGGGCCCAAGCGCGGGTGGGAGCGCCCTACACTCCGCCCGCATCGGTTTACGGTGCCCCAACACCTCCGCCGTCGTCGGCCTTCACAACCATTCCAGAGCCGTGGGGGCCCTACATCGAAATCCTCCAGTACGCGTGGTTTGGCCCCTCCGGCAACCCCCTGGGTGCCTTGTTTTCAGGTGAAGTCCAGTACGATGCGGCCGGACTCAACCCAGGGGACTACCTCTACCTCACATCCCATCCGAGCGGTTTCGCTGTCAACCTTACCCCGGCTGATACATTCTATTTTATCGGGTTCAACATGCGCTCCGCCCCCTTCGATAATGTGTTTTTCAGGAGGGGGATCCAGCGCCTGATCAATTACAACGCGTTGGATGGGGTGCTCGGCGGCGGGGCATCCGGGTTTCCATCACCTTACTTCCTCTACCCCGGTATCTTCCCCGGGTACTTTTCACCCAACCAGTCAGAAGCGTACAGCGAAGTCGGCTCATATAATCTCTCCGCCGCTATCGTTGACTTCGAACACGCGGGGCTCAAGTACTCGGGCGGTGAGTGGACTTACCCGAACGGCACACTTGCGCTCTTCACTATATACGTGGGTACTACGGCATCCGAGCAGATGGAGGAGGAAGTGCTCAGCGTCATATCCCAGGATGCCCTCGCCATAAACCTCACAATCGAAGTCCAGCCAGTAAGCGACCTCTATTCACTCATCGCCTCCGGTTCATTCGGCATGTTCATGGCATCTTACACGACAGGTGCCCCTCTCAATGTATACTGGCTTTACACCCTCTTCAACCAAAACGGGATCGCCGAAGCAATAGAGGGGTACGCGAATATTACAGTTGAAAGCCTGGCTGAGAAGATCGGGGCCGCTTCAACCCAGCAGGAACTATACACTGATACCGAGCGCCTGGCGGTAGACCTTCAGCAGGACTTACCGTTTGTGGTCGTGGCGTGGGCATCCGCCGCCGACCCCGTTAACATAATGCAGTGGAGGGGGTACGTACTGGAGCCACCCTTCGGGGTATCCCTATTAGATGTCAACCCGGCACCAGGTAATCAGGGCGGCATATTCACTGTGGGCATCGGTGGGGAACCCGATACCCTGAACCCCTACTCGGCGGCACTCGCCTATTCATGGGCAATACTCTCCAACATCTATGCGTCCCCGCTCCAAGTCTCGCCGGATTCGCCGAGCCAACTTGCCCCGTTTCTTGCATATAACTACACCTTCAGGCTATCAGCCGGCTACACGCCTGGCGGCCACCCATATAATGGGAGCGTTGCCACATTCAGTTTTCTACCAAACGCGGTGTGGCAGGACGGTGTCCCGCTGACCGCGCTTGATTATAACTTCACCCTATGGTACCTGGACGTGGCAGGCTATAATTCAAACCCATATGGGGGCCAGGCGGTCACGATAGATCCGGGGGTCTCGGTTAACTATGCGGTAGAGCCATATTCACGCTTCTATGGAAGCGTCCCCGGCCTGGTATATTCATATGTATCGCCGAGCGACCCGTATGAGATAACACTCTACTTTAACACGACATCATTATACTCCTTCACGGCAGCGTCACTCATCCCCGTGCTCCCGGAGCACATATTCGCTGGAATCCAGCCTGCGCGCCTAGCTGCGATGACACTGAGAGGCTACTTCCCGCTTCTCGTCGGCTCCTCGGCTTACATGGTCTTGGAGTACACGAACCAGAGCGTGTACCTCGGCCGGTTCCCCGCATATTTCCTAAGCAACCCCTACTCCGATATCGTGACGGCGGCACCAGGGTTGAACGCCACGTGGGTGGTGCAAGCATATACATGGAACTCCACTGTTAATGTATCCAGTGAGGGCGCAGAGGAGACTGGTCAGCCAGTGAAAGGGGCCACGGCGACGGCGTATCTGCTCAGCGGTGGAAGGGTGCTCATGGAAGAGCCAATGAGGTGGTCAGGCGGGGGCAACTACACTGCGGAGATACCCACGTTGGGCCTCCCCCAAGGCAACTACACCCTGGTGGCGCAAGTCAACTGGACGGGGAACACATACCCATACTTCTTCGGGGGGAGCACAACTTCCAATAAATATTTTCTACAATACGTGGCCGAACTCAACGTAGTGGGTAACAACCAAACCACTGGTCCTCAGACAACCCAACCATATACGGCTTCTACACCCACCGGAACACACATGCTTGTGGAGTACTCCATACTCGGCTTCCTCGCGGCGGTCATATGTGCGGTGGCGATATATGTATGGGAGAGCAGGGACGTTGACCAACTCGCTGAAGTATGAAACCGTTTAAATTTTTTCGCTACAAGAACACTGAGACCTCATGGCTCCCCAACAAGGACATACCCCATACAGAAAAAAACATCTGAGGCTGAAAAATGGGAAGAGGGGTATAAGCGAGGCGGTAGCCGCGCTCATACTTATACTCATTGTCCTAGCCGCCGCGTCGGTAGCCTACGCATATTTCACGGGCGGCCTGAACAGGGGGACGGTGGGGGTGGTGAACCAGCAAGTAACCGGCGGGGAACGGGCTGGGCAGATAATCAAAGTCGTCTACCCGCCTCAAACCAAGGGCGACACCACCTACTTCCTCATCGAGGACGTAGGCGACATACCAGTCCAAATCGGATACTGCATGCAGGGTAACACGGCAGTTTCATGCACCCTGGAGACTCCGCCGCCGAACAGCCAGCCGGTGGCGAGCCAGGTGATGCAGATAGACGAGATATATCAACTCGCAGTTAACACGAAGACCTCCAGCGGGGTCCTCATATACGCCTCCAACACCGGTGCCCTGCTTCCCCTCACCTACCCCCTTCAACTTTCATCGGATCCGAACCCAACCAACACAGGGCACCCACTCGAACTGACCCTCAAAACAAGTTCTTTTGGAATAATCTTCTCCGCATATTATAATGGAAAACTCCTAGGCACAATATCCCAACTCATTCCGACTTTGCCGGTTGACTTCACAGCGACGATGAATGGGGAAATGCTCGCTAACGCAACCGCGACGATACAGTATGGGAACAACATTTACCCGAACCTCACCTATCAGCCTCTTCAAGGCAACTCTTTTTCAGTATGGTTCACCACAGATTTTGGTAATGCGGAAATAGCTATCATTGCAAATCATCAGTCGTCGGAGGTCAACACATGGAATTATAACGGCAACCCGGGGGCGACGTGGGTGGTGTACTTCCAGAGTTTCAACCTGACAGGCTCCGTGTGCCTCTCCTATGGAACATATCCGCTCGGCTGCGTCTAGGTTACGACGCGTTTTAGCCTCATTAGCGCTCACGCCAAGACTGCCCCTTACGCCATTGGCTAGGCGACCGATTTAAGGTATCAGTCTTCATGAACCCGAATTACGGACAAGCCTTTTTTTTTCCTTTTTCGGCATGAGTAATCATGCGCTGTCGGAGAACCGTCTTCCTGTTCCTGCTCTGTTTTTTCATCCCCTCTTTATTATTAATACATCAACCGTGGCCAGCGGGGGGCACGGTCGCGGCCACGGGGCATACCAAAGTTCCCTCATCCGCGAGCCATATTGTGGATGCCGCCGGCTTAGGTAACTTGACGCAGGTGTCTGGTTCCCGCCTCGCTGGTGCGTTACCAGCTGGGGGGCGGCCGCCCACACCCGGCTCCCCGGCAGGTGATCCAGTCCCTGTGTGGGATGAGCAGGTCGCCCTCACCTTCACTCAGAGCTTTCTAAGTATGGCTTGGAATGTCACCGCTGTGCCGCAGAATGACAGCTACGGCTACGGTCCAGCCTACCTCCTGAACGGCCTAACAGATAAGGGGTGGTGGTACCAGGTCGGGGTGTCTTTTGACTGGCCGTACTCAACGGGCGGCTTCGCCGCTGGCTTTAACATGAATTACGAGGTGTTCTCACCAAACGGGTCTTCGGTTTTCCCGGCTTCAGGGGGCGGTCTTATCCCGTTCTCCGGAGCGGTTTATCCATATGATACAATCGAGCTCACCCTGAGCTTTTCGGGTTCCAGAGTCATCATGTCGGCATATGACTGGGGCACTGGGGCACGGGCGTCGGTTTCCTACGCGGCCTTCGGCTCGCTCTTCGTTGGCTCCGGCCTCGGTGGGTACGCGGCGGCCAACAGCAACGGGTTCTTCACCGGCCTCATGACGGAGGAGTATCACGTCGACCAGTATACAGGAGACGAGAAGCCGGTTCCCTACTACGCGCTCGGCTTCCAACTGCAATCCGCCTGGGTCTCAGCGGATGAATACGACCCCTACTCGAATAGTGTCTTATTCGCTGACACCGAATACTTCAGTGCTGGCGGCTCATCAAAACCATACTTTTTCTCCACGGGCGGGGTCACCCAGGCCGTGTCTGGCTTCTACGCCGGGCTCGGGGGCGCACTGTATGTAACTGGCGGCGCAGGCATCATTTCAGCCGCAAGCGGCCTGGGAATCGTGAGGGCATCCTACACGGTGGCGGATGGCGGGCAACCGCCAGAACCCCCGGTTTTCACGGTGAGTGAGGGTGGCACCATTGTTTTCGACCTGAGACCCACGCCAACGATATATGCCGTCCCAGGAGGAGCGACGTGGAGCGCCCTCGACGAATACCCCGCTCCGGGGGAAAGATACGCGGCGTTGAGCCCAGGGGGCACGCTTCCCCAGGGATACATGCGCATCAGCGTCATATACTACAAGCAGTATCAGGTGGGATTCTATTACAATGTTGAGGGCGGCGGCCAGGTAAGCCCGCCGATAGTTACATACACCCAGTTCGGCGTGATGGAGAACGTGGGCGCCGGGGTCACAGTGTGGGCTGATGCGGGGTCAGTGTATTCATACGCCTCCCAGCTTCCCGGCTCAAACAGCATGGAGAGATGGGTCGCCGAGAATACGACGGGGAACGTGGAGGGGGCAGGCACTGTAACCGTGGTCTACTACCACCAATACCAAGTCTGGTTCAACTTCACCGTGACTGGCGGCGGATCAGGTTACTCCCCACCCCAAGTATTCTACGTCGGCTTCGGGTCCAATAGGACGACTGTGGCCGACACCTCGGTGTGGGTGGATGCGGGAACGACATACGCCTACCAATACCTACTCCACGGCTCCGGTGTATATGAGAGGTGGGTTGCCGGTGGGTCACGGGAAGGAACAGTCACCGGGGCAGCCGGGATAGACGTGCACTATTATCATCAATTCTACGTCGAATTCACGGTTAACGATCCCGAGGGTGGAGAGGTGGGCGATATGAGTGGGTGGTATAATGCATATAGCACGGTCAGCCTGAGAGCATCGCCGGGTAACGGGTGGATACTGCACGGCTGGGTTGGTTCAGGCGACGGCTCCTATACAGGCGCCCCCGGCGGTGTTATAGATGTGGATGGGCCGATTAACGAATCGGCCGTGTTCTATGTAGGGCTCACACTCTCGGTGACGGGCAGTGGCTCGGTTTCCTATGCTTCGGGTTCCGTGAACGGTCTAGTAGTTGGGGGCCATGAGAACACGGTATACATCAGCCCTGGGTCCGTGGTGGAGGTCTCCATATCTCCAGCTTTCCTCTACTCGTTCAGTGGTTGGAGTGGCTCCGTTACCTCTAACTCGAAGAGCTTGGCGCTCACGGTTAACTCGCCAATGACGCTTCAGGCAAACTTCACCGTCGATTACCCGGCGGTGGTACTCCTCATCGCCGCCCCAACAGCGGTGGCAGCCGCATCCCACATATTGAAAGTGGGAAGGAGAACCAGCCGTCAGGCGAAAACAAGGTGAGCTACCCCAGCTAAAAGCCTCGGGGCTTCCTGCCTCACCGCCCCACCATGCTTTTACAATAAACTGAAAGCCTCGACCCTTCCAGGGCGGGGAGGAAGTCAGAGCTACTTCTCGCTAAAGCTTCGGAGCTTCCCCGCGCTATTTATACGTCGTTTATTATTCAGTTAAAGGTGACTAGCATGACTAAGCAGTATATTGAAGAGGGAACGGTATATTGCCCTTCATGTAATCGTAGCGAAAGGGTTCAACTTATTGACATATATGAAGCGGTAGACTCTAGAGTCTATGGTGATTCAGATACACCTAACGTATATCCTGTTTCAATATTAAAATGCGGTTATTGCAAAACCGTTTTCGAGCTTGAGCGAATAGACCCGCGCACACTTGGGATATCCGAAATTTCTTTTGGCGAATTTACGGCTTACACCACTCTACCGTGTAAAGTAGCAATACGGAAAGCAAAAGAGTGGTACTACCAACATTTTGACGATAAACTTGAAAAACCAAGTGTGACATCAATAGGTAAAATCATTTTTACGTTAGACCCTAGAGTAATTGTTTACGAAAGAGAGTTCGATTAACCCTATTTTCTTTTTCGTTTTTATAAACTTTCCAAAACCTCGCCCCTTCTAGGGGCGGGGATTCTAAAAGGTATAAATACACGCTGGGGAAATACTCGGTGACGTGTGTGAGAGCATACAGATTCAGGGCGTACCCATCGAAGACCACGGCGAGGGTGTTGGAAACCCAGCTCGAAGTAGCCTGCAAACTCTACAACGCGCTCTTACACGCCGAACAAGAAGAGTATGAGGAGAACAAGCGCACTATGAATAAAACCGAACTCAGGCAGCTCGCCTTAGACCTGAGAAAACAGAACAAAGAGTTTCAAGTGTTACACTCCCAGGTTGCGCAACAAGTAGCTGATAGGTTCTACGAGGCGCGTCAGAGGTTCTTCGATGGGCTTGCTAACAAACCGAAGAAAAAGAGGTCGCACCAATACCTCTCCTTAGTGTACCCTCAGAGTGGCTGGAGGCTTTCTAACACGAGGGAGGTCGGACTAGGCAAAAACAAAAGGAAGAAGGCTAGGCTCTACTTGAGCAAAATCGGCTTCTTCACTTTGATAATATACAGGGAGTTTCCTTTGGAACGAGTGTCCCAAGTTTGCATTAAAATGTACCCCTCAGGTCGAATCTACGTAATCTTCACAGTGGAGGAACCCGAAACCCAAGAACAAGCATTGGATGAGCCTGCAAAGGTTGTGGGTGTTGACTTAGGGATCGAGAGACTCGCAACACTCTCCGATGGCAGGTACCTAGAGAACCCAAAACCACTTGAGCGTTCACTTGAAAGGATTAGGTTGCTCCAGAGGAGGCTTTCAAGGAAGAAGTTTCTTTCGGGAAACTGGTTTAAATCAAAGAGGAGGCTAGCTAAAGAATACGAACACGTCAAGAATCTCAGACGTGACCTGTTCTTTAAGCTAGGGGTTCTACTCGCACAGGAGTACGACCTCTTAGTGCTGGAAGACCTGGACGTTCAGGGCTTAATCCAGAGAGGCGTAACCAGAACAAGAAGGATGAGGCTCCACGACTCACCGTTCTCAGAGATCAGGACCTTACTTGAGTGGGAGTTCCGAAAAAGAGGGAAACTGGTTTTCCCTGTTCCAGCATACAACACGTCTCGCGAGTGTTTCTTCTGTGGTAGGATTAACAAGGATTTAACTCTGGCTGACCGTGTGTTCGTGTGTCCTAAGTGTGGCTGGACTGTGGACCGCGACCTGAACGCTTCCCTTGTTCTCTTAAGAAGAGCAGGGTGGGTGCCACCCGCTGCGCCTGCGGTTGAGCTCCGCCCAATACCTCCCCCCAGGGTTAAAAAAGAGGAGGCAAGGCGGGGCAATGATTCAGGAGGCTCCCGCTTCCAGGCGGGGGTGGCTCACTCGTGAAAAGCGGATGAAGTACATCGTGAGGGTTGGAAGGCATCGCCGGGGTAGACCTAGACCAGGAGGTGGAGTTCGAGGCGGAGAACGTGTAGCAGCTCATGGATCCAACCCTTTTTCCCCAATCGAGCACCCGACCCTGCTTTTTCGAGCCGCCGATCACCGCAGGTGACGGTTCAGGCCTGAACCCCCTGCCTTGATGCGTCGCGCTCAAGCGCCTCTAGAACGGGGATGCCGTGCGCCTCATAGTAGAGGAACCAGAATGCGCAGGCCGCCGTGTACCCTTCAAGGTCGAGGCCGAGCTTGGCGGAGCGCTTCTCCGCCTCCGGGCGCCACGCCCCACGCATCA
>Ga0208549_100664_pt1 | contig 13894 bp, 10 predicted proteins | sample BED_host_MetaG_FD_187135 | JGI IMG/M metagenome (GOLD analysis project Ga0208549, IMG submission 187135) | Hot spring microbial mat communities from Yellowstone National Park, Wyoming, USA - BED_host_MetaG (SPAdes) (version 2) | ecosystem: Environmental > Aquatic > Thermal springs > Hot (42-90C)... | reverse complement strand
GCGAACTATTTCTTTTGAAATTATGCCATATTTTAAAGATTAATCGCAATACAATTGCTAGTAAGGTCTTTCATTTTTTTATAATGAAGTTTCGCTCTGTATATTCTATCTAAAGAATTTGCGCAAAGATGGTGTCCGGATAAGGCTTAAACGTGGTGGGCGCCACGGTTCGGAATTGGTGACTACCCGTGGAGCCCACCACGGATGTCTTTACATTCTTTAGGAATTTAAATGTTTTCGTGAGGAACAAGAAGAGGTTCGAACTCAAGGTGATGGCTGTGCTCCTAAACGCCTTTGGGTTAAGCCTCAGAAAAACATCTAGCTTCTTTAGACTACTCTCAGAGCCAGTCTCGAAGTCGAGTGTTGAGGAGTGGACGAGAAAGGTTGAGGAGAAGCTGAGCTTCAACCCAAAGCCACGCGAATATCCAGTCATCGCTGTTGACGAGACTGTGGTGAAGTGTAGGGGCCAACCACTATACGTGTGGGTTGCTGTGGACGCTGTAACGAGGCAACCCATCTGGTTCGGTGTTTCACTAACACGGACCACACAGAACGCCCTCAGGTTTCTTCGTAGGTTGAGAAAAAGATGCCTGGGTGACCCTGTGATCCTAACGGATCGGGGACCATGGTACCGTGATGCTGTGAGCAGAGCTGGTTTTAGAAACCACGTTCACCAGACGTTTGGGTTGCGTAGCTCTGTTGAGCGATTCTTCGGGTACCTCAAGGATAGAACAAGGGTTTTCTACAACAACACAAACCCGAAGAAAACACCCTTCACACCTCTTCTCGACTTCCTAGAACTATTCATGCACTGGTACACTGAGTGGAGGTGACACGGATGAAGTCTTATCCGGACACCATCTGCGCAAAATCGATAGAAATATAAAGATCGGTTGATTAAAAGAAAGAAAAAATGAAAAGCGTTCAAACGCTTGTCATAGGTGGGGGCAATGCTGCGTTAACTGCAGCAATAACATGCGCAGAAAGTGGATTGAAAACCTTAATTCTTGAGGCCGCACCTGTATACGAACGCGGAGGAAATACGAAATATACTAGAGATATAAGATACATGCATTCGCAAGATAAATTTACGTCTGGAGAGTACACAAAAAAAGAGTTCCTAGCTGATTTAAGAAGTGTTTCGGGGAATAAATTGGACGAACACATGGCTGAAACCGTAATAGAAGATTCAGAAAACATTCCCAGATGGATGGAGAATCACGGTGTTAAGTTTAAGAAAGGAGAGATAAAAGGAACTTTAAGTCTTGCTCGTACAAACGCTTTCTTTTTAGGAGGTGGGAAGGCGCTTATTAACTCATATCATGAATTTGCCAAAAAAATAGGAATAAAAATATTATACAACGCTGAAGTGCAAGATTTAAGGTTTAAAGAAAAAAGGTGTGAACATATTGTTGTTCGGTTAGGAACAGAAAGGATTCAAGTTTCTGCTGATTGGGTGATTATTGCTTCTGGAGGGTTTGAAGCAAACCTTGAAAAGCTTAGGGAATACTGGGGTGATATAATCAACAACTTTATAATAAGAGGTACAAAACACAATAAGGGTTTCCCTCTTTTTAGTATGATTAAAAACGGCGCAAAAACTATAGGTAGCCCGTATGAAGGTCATATGGTAGCTGTAGACGCAAGAGCTCCAAAATTTGATGGTGGCATAGTTACAAGAATAGACGCAATACCAATGGGCATTGTTATAAATAAAAATGGAAAAAGATTTTATGATGAAGGCGAAGATCTTTGGCCTAAAAGATATGCGATTTGGGGGCGCTTAATCGCCGAACAGCCTGATCAAATAGCTTATGTGATAATTGATTCTAAAATGTTAACCGATTTTCTTCCGACAGCATATCCACCATACTTTTCAAATGATTTAAAAGATCTTTTTCGACAACTCAATTTGCCAGTAGACTCTTGCATTGAGACTGTAAAAAAATTTAATGACAGCGTAGTGATTGGAAAATTTAATAAAACAACTCTAGACGAATGCCATACAGAAGGGCTTAATCCGCCTAAATCACATTGGGCAAGAAAAATAGACACACCGCCATTTTATGCCTATCCACTTAGGCCAGGTCTTACTTTTACTTACATGGGCCTAAAAGTAAATCATGAGGGCCAAGTGTTGAGTAGTGATGGTGAGTTTGAAAACGTGCTTGCAGCAGGAGAAGTGATGTCGGGTAATGTGTTAACTAAAGGATATTTGGGTGGTTTTGGGCTTACCATAGGAACAGTATTTGGAATGAGGGCTGGTCGATTTGTATCAAACAAAAAATGATGAATTAGTAAATGAAGCTGTTAGACAACTCACAATATGCAATGCGTGCAGATATTGTGAGGGCTTTTGCGATGTATGGGATTCTATTGAAACAAGAAGGAATTTTTCTAAAGGTGATGTGTTTCATTTAGCAAACCTTTGTCATGATTGCAGACAGTGTTATTATGCTTGTCCATATACACCACCTCATGAGTTTGGTATAAACATTCCTAAAATTTTAGGCGAAATTAGACAGTTTACGTATAAAGAATTCGCTTTTCCAAATTTCATGAGAAGAATTATTGACAAATCACCACTGTTGTACGCCATTCTAACTATGCTATTCTTTTTCGTTGGATTGTCATATGTTATATTTAATCATGGATTAAACTCCCTCTTTTCTATTCGTTTGGGTATAAGCAAAGTTTTTCCAAGCTATTATTTCTTTTCTATTGAATACTCACTTTACGCTTACTTACTTATTTTATGGTCAATTCAAGGATATTATTATTGGAAGACAATATCAAACGGTAAAAAAATTGATTTAAATGCAGTGTTTAAAGCAGTTTATGATACACTTTCTCACAAAAACTTTAAAGGAGGGGGAGCTGGTTGTAACTATCCATCAGAAGAAGCAAACTATTATAGACTCTCTTTTCACGCATTAGTGATGTATGGATTTCTTTTAGACTGGATTACCATATTATTTTATCCCTTCAAAAACTATCTATTACTCTCGTTATATTTTATTGGCTCGCTAATGATGACTGCAGGCTCGGCAACAACGCTTTTCCTCAATGTAATAACTCACAGCGCGCCTGAATCAGAAAACACTTCAAAATTTGGTAACAGCCTACTCGCGCTTCTCTTAATTTCTGGTATAACGGGAATAGGGTTCATCCTTTTATTTTCACAACCTGAGTGGGTCATATTCTTTCTGCTCAGAGATTCTACTATAATTACAATCTTTTTAACCGCACCTTATAGCAAATTTGTTCATCCAATTTACAGGTTTCTATCACTTGTTCTAAATAGAAAAGAAAGGGTCGGCCAAAACTAAATGTGAGCTACCCCCCGCTCTTAAGGTGGGAGCTTCGTCATCATTGCTCCGCTTTGCCTTCTTGCCAAGTCTAAGGATGGAAGATGAGGTGAGACGGAGCTTTCTAGGCTGCCGCGGTGGCACCCTGCACGTTTTAAAACAAGCGTTCAAGTCGCGGTCAATAGCAAAACCACAGAAGGCACAGCGAAACACTCGGTCTTTCAGAGTCAAACCCTAGTTGATTTCACCACAAACATTCACGGGAAATGTTGTAAGAGGAAACTGGTAAAACCAGTTTTCTGCGTTTTGCAAACACTTTCTACTGAGCTCTGAAAACGAAGAATTGTAAAGTCTCATACTTTTCTTGGTTTCGCTTTTTTGGACCCACGTTAAATCCTTCAAAACCAAACGTCGTACTCTTGCGCGGGGAGAACCCAGAGTTTGAATTGTCTAAAATGCTTGACGCGCTCTTTGTGAGTTTCGTGTTCGTTTTGAACCTTTGAGAGAAACCCCTTTCTTGAGTTCTCTGTACCACTTTGATTCTTTCAAGAGAGCACTCAAGCGGTTTTGGGTTCTCAAGGAAGCGACCGTCTGAGGATGGCAAGTCTTACGATCCCCAGGTCCACGTCCACCGCTTTCTTGGGTTTGCGTGTTTTCTGTGTTTGGGTTTCGGGTTGTTCAACCAAAAACACCACATAGATTCTAAGGGGTAGAGCTTGACGCACACCTGGTTTTCTTGGAACACCCTGTGTAGAAAAGAAGCCGATTTTGCTTAAGACGAGCCTTTTTGTTTTTACCTAGTCCCACTGCCTTACATCCGAAAGCCTCCAACCTGATTGAGAGAAAACCAAGCACAAAAGCTTGTGTTATTTCTTGGGTTTGTTCGCAAGTCCAAGAAAGAAGCGCTCCCTAGCTTGGTAAACTCAGCAACCTGAGAGAGTAAAGCTTGCAATTTGTTCTGCTTAAGTGTAAAGCGAGTTGTCGAAGCTCGGTTTTGCTCATCGTGTGTTTGTTCTTTTTATATTCTTCCTTGTCTGCGTGTTTTGCACAGTTTACACGCAACTTTAAGCTGAGTTTTTAACATGCCATGGTCTTCGACGCACTCAGAAGCTGTAGGCTATTACACGCCGAATATTGCGCGCGTATTTTTGGAATCCTGCTAGACGATGTTTTGGAGCCTTATAAGACATGAGCGATAATGGGTGAGGCAGTGCTAAATTAACACACTCAATTATTAGACATAATATGATTTTTATAGAAAATAGCGTTCGAAAGGGCAGAAAACCTCGCTACCCTTTTACAGAAAAAATCTATTCGATAGAGGGTTGAGGGTCAAAGACGTCTTGGTTAAGGCGACAATTGACAAGTGTGACTCAACATAATGGGATTAGAGCTACCCTCAAAAAGAGTGTTGTTTCATCTTCTACCCTTAAGCCAGGGTTATGAAATAGAAGCTTCGTTTTTTAAAGTATGGCAACTCACAATTTTGGTAAACAGATTTCTTTAAATCATAACATTGACTTTTTTACTTTGGGTTGGCGCATCCTAAAACATTTTGTGAATGAGACTACAAAAAATTAGATGCTCTTGTATGACAAATTGCATTAATAGTGTTTGATTTTTCAAAAGCGTGTATTATGATTTGGATTAAACATTGTAAATTCGTGTTTTTTAACTTATCCGCTTTCACATATCCTTTACCGATAGAAACAAGGGTTATACACAAACTTGAATTAAACATTTTTTCCTTAAATAGCTTTTAAAGCAACTTTTAAATTGTGGAAATCCGCTTTTATAACAAAAATGGCCTCTGAAAAGCCGATGCTCTTTGTGAGAGAAAGCACCGGTCTTGTGAAAAACGTGTCGTTACTAGACGCGATCGCGATAAATGTGAGTTATATGTCGGTTGGCGCAGCGCTTGCGCTCGTAGGTTTTAGCGTTTCTTCTCTTCCAACGGTTTACGGTCTTAACCTTGTTATGGGTTCCATAATCGCGTTTGCGCTGATTGTACCACAAATCGTGGTTTACACCATGATGTCACGTAGAATTCTAAGAACTGGCGGAGACTATGTGTGGGTTTCAAGGTCACTTGGTGGGTTTATCGGTTCGACCTTTACCTTTATGGGAATAACCGTTGAAACCATGCCTTATCTTGCGCTCATCGCGCTTTCCTTTGTTTTCGCGCTTTCTTCGATAGGACTAATTCTCGGAATTCCTGCGCTTCAAGCGCTTTCATCTCCGTTTCTCGAATCTGTCGTTGCGTCTTTGACTTTTGCATCACTCATTGCGCTAAACATCTTTGCGCCTCGCGCAGGCTACAAGCTCATCACCACGCTCATGCTTTACGGCGTTTTTTCGCTAGTGCTTTCTCTTGCTTCGCTTGTTTACGCTGGTAGAAGCGGCGTTGAGTCCTACATAAACTCGCTAGGTTTGAGCTACTCTTCTATCGCTTCCTCCTACAAAGGGCCTTTGTTCAACTTTTACACCACGCTATTGTTCGTGCCTTTTTACGCGATCTTTTCTTATCCTTGGTTTAACGCCGCACCCTCTGTGGGCGCGGAAATTAAAGGGGAAAGGGCTACTAAGTGGAACGTTCCGATTTCCGCGCTTCTCACTTTTCTCTTTTTGACGATTCCCTTTGGTGTGATGTACCTTGTTGCGGGTTTCGACTTCACAACCGCCGCGCTTTCAAACCCAACTATCACACAGCAGTACTCTTTCAACTTCTGGACGCTTGCGATGGGCGTGAGCCGCTCTTTTGCGCTCAAAGCGCTCATAGCAACAGGCTGGATTCTTTGGACGCTTGCGATCCTCGCGTTTGGAATAATCACCATCTCTAGGTACATGCTCGCTCAGGCTTTCGATCGCTACCTTCCTGAAACGCTTGCGTACGTGAACAAGTACGGCTCGCCAGTCACAGCACACCTTGTTGACCTTGTGGTCACGATCGCTTTGATTTGGAGCGCGTCTTACTTCTACGGAACGCTTTCGTCGCTTTACGGCGCGGTTCTTGCTTCAATGATTTACTTTGCAGTGGTCGGAATCGGCGCACTCTTTTACGCGCAAAAAAGAGAAAGAGGAAGAGCAAGGCTTGTGCTCACGATAAGCGGTGCTCTCATGGCGCTTGTCTTTCTTTTCATTTCTTACGAATTTGTGGCGTACCAAAGTGTGTGGGGAGGAAACGCGCTTGCATACGGTTACATTGTTGCGTCTTTCGTCGTGGGCTCTCTCTTGTACCTACGCGCGAAGTTTTTGAACAAAAGAAAGGGGATTGAGATCTCTCAGGTGTTTAAAGAAATTCCTCCTGAGTAGAAGCGCTTATTAGCTTGAAAGCGCATGCTTTTTCACATTGTTCGACATGCACGTTCACATCCCAGATAGCGCTTTCTTTTCGGCTTTTAGTGAAAAAGTGCTATTGGCATCGGCGTCTTACTTTCGCGCAAAGGTCGAGCTCAAAAGCTTTGAGCAAACAGAAGAGGAACTAAAGTCGCAGGGTGTCAGCTCTTACGCACTGTTACCAGTTCCTACGCGTGATTTTGATCCTCAACCGTTAAACCAGCTTGTTTCAAGCTACGCATCAAAAAGTGATATTGCGATAGGCTTTGCGTGTGTAAACCCAGCACGAGAGCCAAAGGCTACAATCAAAAGAGCGCTGGATTTGGGACTTGCCGGAGTAAAGCTTCACCCAATTCTTCAAGAGGTGAGGCCAGACGACGAACGTCTTTACCCTGTGTACGAAGCGTTGTCTGATGTGAACGGCGTGGTGGTGATTCACACGGGCACTTCCGGAATCGGCGCTGGTTTAAAAGGGGGTGGAGGTTTTAGGCTTGATTTTTCAAGACCTATTTACGTGGACAATGTGGCTGCAAGCTTTCCTGATGTTAACTTCGTTCTTGCGCACTTCGGCTGGCCTTGGAGCACTGAAGCGATTGCGATCGCCTTACAGAAAGCGAACGTTTACTTGGAGCTTTCTGGTTGGAACCCAAAGTACATCCCAAAAGAGGTTTGGGTTTACGCAAACACGCTTTTACAGGATAGAGTCCTATTTGGTAGCGACTACCCCTTTATCCAACCCAAGAAGTGGCTTGAAGAGTTTGAAAAGATAGACCTTAAAGAAGAAGTAAAAAGAAAAATACTATACCAAAATGCGGAAAAGCTTTTTTAAGGTTTAGAGTGTAAAGCGTTATGAACCAATCTTTAAAACAAATACACGAGTACATAGACGAGCACTTGGAAGAGCACGTCGAAAGAATTAAAGAGTTTGTGAGAATTCCAAGCATCGCCGCAGAAAACCCAGAAGGTGTGAGAAGGTGTGCGCAAAAGCTTGCAAACTACTTTGAGGAGCTCGGGTGTAAAAAGGTGGAAATCGTAGAAACCGCAGGTCAGCCAGTTGTTTACGCGCACTACGACGCACAAGCGAGAAACACGCTTTTGGTCTACTTGATGTACGACGTAAAACAGGTGAGCGGTGAAAAGTGGACGCTCACCGATGACCCGTTTGATCCAAAGCTCGTGGAGCTACCACCTTTCAAAAAGGTTTTGGTCGGAAGAGGCGCGATAAACAGCAAAGGTCCGCTTGTGGCTTTTCTCAACGCTTTGTTTTCGATAAAAGCTTGTGGTGAGGAACTTCCAGTAAACCTGAAGTTTGTCGCAGAAGGGGAGGAAGAGCTTGGAAGTGCGCACCTGAAAGACTTTATTAAACACAGGATTGAGGAGTTAAAGGACGCTCAAGCGTGCTTTTCTCCTTCCGCGTCACAAAACATCAAGGGCGAAGTGACGCTTTCACTAGGGTGTAAGGGTGTGGTTGAGTTTGAGCTTGAGTGCTCTGGTGAAAGCTGGGGTCGTGGTCCAACGGTTAGACCAATTCATAGCAGCATGGCGGCTGCGGTTGAAAGTCCGATTTGGAGGATGATACACGCGCTTGCGAGCATGACCGACCCGCGCGATCCCATGAAGGTTGTCATAGAAGGTTTCTACGATAACGTTGCCCCACCTACAAAAGAGGATTTGGAGCTCGTGGAAAAGCTTGCGCAGACGTACGACGAAAAGGCAATAGCCGAAGAACTAGGAGTGAAGCACTTTTACAACGACCTAAAAGGAAAGGAGTTGCTCCTTAAGATGCTCTACTCGACCACGCTGAACATTCAGGGAATACAAGCGGGGTACACAGGACCTCTATTCAAAACCGTTTTACCAGAGAAAATAGTGGTAAAAATGGAATCGAGGCTTGTTCCGAACCAAACCACCACAGAAACTGTGGAAAAAATAAGAAAGCATCTTGATAAACTCGGTTACACGGATATAAAAATCAACGAGTATCCAGAAGCAAACGGAGTAGACGACTGGTCTAGGACAAGTCCTAAGGCGGGAATTGTTCAAGCGGTTATCGAAGCGTATAGGGAGTATGGCTTTGAACCGAGAGTTTGGCCGTTTTCGCTTGGTAGCTCTCCTCAAGCGATCTTCACAAAAGATCCGCTCAAACTTCCTTTCGTGAGCGCGGGTTTGAGTCACGGCGCAAGGGCTCACGCGCCCGACGAATACTACGTGATAGAAGGGAATGAAAAGGTAAAGGGGCTTGCGCACGCAGAGAAATTCTTTGTTTCGCTGCTTTACAAGCTCGGCGAAAGGGCTCTTAGGTAGTCACTTGAAGCTCTTGGTCTAGCAACCTCCAGTCTCTTATTTTTTTGGGATAACTCGTTTCGCGCACCTTGTGCAACAAATCCACGCTGATTATGCGCGTTCTTGCGATTTCGGAAAATTGTTGAGCGGTTTGCGTGGGTTTTCTTGTGTAGTCTTCGCCAACGTCAACGAGCGCAAAAAACGGTTGGTAGCCGTAGCCCTCCCATTCATAGCCGTGTAAAAAGCTCCACCAAAGGTAACACAAAACAGGAACGCCCGCTTCTATCGCTTTGTACACGCTGTAAAGATGATCCACGAGATACCTTGTTTTTAGTGCGTCATTACGCGTGGCAAGCCCGTTTTCGAGCACGGCGACTGGTTTTTTGTATCTTAAGTAAATAGTTGCGAGCACTCTTGTGAGCGCCTCTGGCTCAATTGTTGAAAACACAATTCTTCCAGTTGAATCCACGAAGTTTTTGGTGTAGTAGTCCACGCCTATAAAGTCCACGCTGGGCGACGTCTCGTCAAGCACGTCGTAAAAAAGGTTTGACCACGCTTGTCTTGCGTAAACGCGCGCTCTCAAAGAGAAAGAGGAAACAGGGTGGGTGTTTGGAACAAAGCTTGGAAAACCAATTTTTCCCTTAAATCCATATGACCTTAACACGTCAGAAGCTTGAATCAGCGTAGATTTTATGTTTTCAAGCGCCTTTACAAGCTTTGAAAAGTTCTTTTCGTAAGGTGGTAGCCCCTTTTCTCCTTTGTAGTAAGCAAGAAAAGCGTAAACCCCAGGCTCGTTAAAAAGAAGCGCGAAGTCTATAAACTCACAAAGCTCTCTTGCGACAAACTCCACATAAGTGAGAAAGCGCTTGCTCACATCCTGTGATAGCCATCCACCAAGTTCATGAATCCACTTCGGATTTGAAAAGTGGTGTAGCGTGACAAAGCTTTTTAGACCCTTGGTTTTTAGCGTCGAAAAGTACTCTTTGTAAAAATCTAGCACCCCCTTGTCCACCTCTCCCATTCTGGGCTCGATGCGCGACCACTCAACCGACGTTCTTATACTATTCAGATTCAAGCTTTTTGCGAGCTCAAAATCCTCTTTATAGCGCTCGATGTGCATGCTACCGTTGTTTGGCGGTAAGTCGCAAACCGTTTTTCCGAAATGCTGGTAGTCCGAGATACAAGCGCCAAACAAAAAATCTGACGGAAAAACCGCTTTGTATAGCTCGTTTGACATTGTTGATTCAAGGATCAACAAAAATATAAGAAAAGCGAGTCGAGCGCTTGAGTTAAATACAGGTGTATGTTACATACAGGTGTATGTTATTTAGTGAGAAACCAAAAACAAGGCTCGAAGACTTTGACAGACGCGACGAGCTCAAACAGTTTTCATCCCTCGTTGAAAGAAGTCCAGTTGTGGTGAAGGGAATTAGAAGAATAGGAAAGTCAAGCTTGATCAAAGTGGGGTTGAGTTTGCTAGAGCAGCCTTACATTTACCTTGACTTACGTGGCGTGGCAATTAACAAAAAAATTTCCATTCGTACAATTTTTGAACTACTTTCGGCATCAGAAACGAGCTCAAAAAGCTCACGCTTCGTTCAAACAGTAAAAGATGCGGTAAGGGAGATGAGTATAGCGAGCGTGTTCACGATTAGGCTTGCCCAAGAGCGCACAAGAAATCTACTGCTTGAACTCTTTAGAAAGCTGGACAAAGCCGCAAAAGCGCACGCGCACAAGTTGGTTATCGTGTTCGATGAGGCGCAAACGCTCAGATTTGCCACTTTGGATATGAGAGAGCTCCTTGCAAACGTTTACGACAATATGGAAAACATAACACTGGTTTTTGCAGGAAGTCAAATAGGTGTTTTAAAAGAGTTTATAGGAGTTGAAGACCCTTACTCACCGTTTTACGGAAGGTACATGGCTGAAGTGGAGCTCAAACCGTTTTCTAGGGAGCTATCACTCGAGTTTCTGAAACAAGGGTTTAACGAGTTTTCGCTAAAGCCCGATGAGCGCTTTCTTGAAAAGGCGGTGAACGAGCTTGATGGAATAGTTGGCTGGCTCACTTTCTTTGGTCTCAAAGTGGCCGAAAGACGCAAGTTTTCGGAGGAAACGATAGAAGAGGTTTTAGACATCGCGGCGACCCTTGAGAAAAAAGAAATCGAAGCTCTGCCCAAATCCCAAAAGCTTGTGCTCTCCGCTTTATCAAGGCTTGACAATCCACGCTGGAGTGACATAAAGCGCATGAGCGACTCTTTTGCAGGAAGAAAGCTCAACGACGCAGAAGTAAACAGGGCGCTAAAATCCTTGATAAGATATTCATTCATAGAAAAGAAAGGCGAAAGCTACGCGATAACGGATCCTATCACAAAAAAAGCCGCAGTCGATTTGACACCTGATTAAGGAAGGTGGACTACACCAAGCTCTCAGAAGTTCACGTGGTAGGCGAGGTTTTGGAAATCACAGACTCGCGTTTTGCAATCGAGTTTATTAGTCACCTCGTGCTAAAGTTTTTAGAGCGCGTTGTTTGAGTGGAAGGGTAGGGTTATCGTTCACGTTGACATGAATGCGTTCTACCCTTCTTGTGAACAGCTTGTGAACCCTTCGCTACGCGGAAAGCCTGTGGTAGTGGTGATGACACCTGAAGAGGGGGAGCATATAACAAGGGGTGCTGTGGCTTCCTGCTCATACGAAGCGAGAAGTTATGGCATAAAGTCAGGAATGTCTTACAAAAAGGCGAAAGAGCTTTGTCCCGATGCGGTTTTCTTAAAGACGAACTTTGAGCTGTACGAAAGAATTTCAAAAAGCGTGATGAATGTTTTGTCCGAGTTTGCGGACGTTTTAGAAGTAGCAAGCATCGACGAAGCTTTCTTGGATTCGACCAAAAAGAGCAAAAGCTACTCGTCGATAGAGCAATTCGGGCGCTCAATAAAAAGCGCGATTTTTGAAAGAGTTGGGCTTAAGTGTAGCGTGGGAATTGCGCCAACCAAGGCCTGCGCAAAGATCGCATCAGACTACAAAAAACCCGATGGCCTGACAATAGTCACACCTGAAAGTGTTAAAGCGTTTTTGGCGCCACTAGAAGTTTCAAGGGTTGCGGGTATTGGCCCCAAAACCGAAATCGCGCTAAAAGAAATGGGGATCACCACGCTTGGTGAGCTTGCAAAGGTGTCGCCCTACAAGCTCATCGAAAGGTTTGGAAAGGTTGGCCTTTGGATGTGGAAGGTGGCAAACGGAGAAGATGACGATCCTGTGATCGGCGTCGAAGAGTACAAGTCGATTAGCACTGAGCACACTCTCGACACTGGAACAACAGATTTCTCCGTGGTTTTAAGAGAATTAGACGCGATGGTGCCCGAGCTACACTCACGACTTCTTGAGTTAGGGCTTGTGTTTCGAACTGTGGGCGTAAAGCTTGTTTACCAAGGTTTCAAGGTCTCAACGCGCGATCACTCCTACTTGGATTTCAGGTCGGACGAAAACTCGATTTACCAAGGAGTAAGGCTTGTTCTTCCGAAGTTTGACCGAAGCCTACCAGTAAGAAAGGTGGGGCTTAGACTTTCCAACCTTCTAAAGCTTGACCCAAAGCAAACAAGAATAGAAGAGTGGCTTTCGCGTTCACCTTAAATTGGGCGCGCAAGCTTAATCAAAAGATGCTCTACACCGTTTTGAGCCTCCTAGGCGTTTTGGGCGCTTTGACTGTTGCCGCAGAGCTCATCGCGAAAGGAACGGAAGAGCTTGAGGGGGCGATCGGACAAGGCATGGCAGGGGGCGTTGTTTTGGGTTTCCTCACCGCGCTTCCTGAAACCATCGTGGTCGTCGTCGCAGTGTTAAACTCCGCTGGCGACGTCGCGCTTGGCTCAGCGATTGGAGGAAACGTTATTCTCTTCACACTTGGTATAGGGCTTGTGGGATTGGTTTACGTAAAGAAGTGGAAAAGCCCTTTAAAAATGGTTGGAGACTACTCGGTCGAGTACAACTTTCTTGTGCTCTCCACGCTTGCGCTTGTTCCACTTCTTTTTTACGGAAGACTTGACGTATTTTCAGGCATTCCGCTTTGCGCGATATACTTGGGTTACGTAGCGTACAGGTTGAAAAAGTTTTCAAAAAGCGAACAACGAAAGCCCATCAAAAAAAGCTCGCTCTTGTACCTAGTTTTGGGCGCTGCGTTGCTACTTTCGCTTTCAAAGTTTTTGGTGGAAGACATCGAAAGCGTTTCTCGCGCACTGGGCGTTCCGAGCGTTTGGCTTGCGCTCGTCGTCTCTCCACTTGCCGCAGAGCTTGAAGAAAAGATTTCAGCAATAAGGCTTGCATCGATGTCGTTTAAAGGAGGGTCTATCGCCATCGTGAGCTTTATAGGTAGCAAAATTGAAAACGCAAGCCTTTTACTAGGTTTGATAGGCGTGCTCTCTTTTGACTACCTACCGCTACACAGAGCGTTGAGCGAATTAATCGCGGCGCTTGTGTCAAACTTGATCGCGCTTTTTATTTTGTTTGACGGAAAAATGGCAAGAAAGGAGTCGGTTTTTCTCATCGCGCTTTACTTCGTTATAGTGTATCTCACGCTGGTTTTTTAGTTTCTAACGTAAACACCACCGAGTCTCGGTTCACTTCGAAACGAAAAGACCGCTCACCCACACTACGAAACGCTTCGTCAAGCCAGTTTGCCAAAAACAGTGAGTATTTTTTTCCGAGAAAGTGGTGTAGCGTAATGGTGTAGCAGTTGCCAAGCCTTTGAATTTCACACTCTGCGATTCTTCCGTATTTACAGTGTAGCGAAAGCCACTTTAAGAGGTTTTCGGTGTTCGCACTCTTAAACCAAAAAAGCGAGTAACATCACGTGATTACGCGTTAATAGTTTTTTCATGTCACCATTATTAACAAGTTGAATACGCAACTCAAGAGTCGCTTCAAGTAGAATAGCTTGCGTAGTTACTCAAAACTGTAGAAGTCACTAGACCTACGCC
>Ga0208549_100658_pt1 | contig 13978 bp, 13 predicted proteins | sample BED_host_MetaG_FD_187135 | JGI IMG/M metagenome (GOLD analysis project Ga0208549, IMG submission 187135) | Hot spring microbial mat communities from Yellowstone National Park, Wyoming, USA - BED_host_MetaG (SPAdes) (version 2) | ecosystem: Environmental > Aquatic > Thermal springs > Hot (42-90C)... | reverse complement strand
TATTGCCTCCTCTAGAACCTCTCTGTACTCCTTCTCGACCTCCTTCAACTTCTGGTAGGTCTTATAGTCTACTTTAACCCTTAACTTCACTGTCCTCTCCACTTAACTCACCTATTAACTTTTTTACGCCTTGAACTAGGAGTGTTTTCTTGTGACTCCTCATTCCGTAAATTTTACCGGCGAATGACGTAATTATGGAAATCAAATCTTCCACAAGTTCTTGCGTATCCTTAGGTTCTTCTCCGAAAACAACCTCAATCTTAACTCCCATGGTTGAGAAGAACTCCTCAATGTACTCAAATCCAAAACGCGTTAGTCTGTCTTTGTATGTTATTAATACGACGTCTACACTCCATCCCTCAACAAGTTTGAATAGCCTTAACAATCCTTTCCTTTGTGTGTTTAACCCGCTGTCAATATCTTTCAGTACTTCGATCACTTTATAACCCTTTGCTGTTGCGTAATTTGTTAGGTAGTTTGTTTGTCTCTCTAAGTCTTCTCTCTGGTCTGCTGATGAAACCCTTGCGTAAATTACTGCTCTTGTTTCCTCCCTCTTCTCTAAGTACTTCTTAATCTCGCTGTAAGGAATCCTATACTTCCCTCCTTCAGTCGTTACCACCCTTATTTTTCCTTCTCTAATCCATCGTAGGAGTGTTGAGTATGAGATGCTGAGTAATTGGCAAGCCTCTTTAGGTCTCAGTAGTCTCTCCACAAAATTGGTTGATAATAAATAAATATAAAAAGATTTCTATTAACGTGAGAAAGGATTCAGCCCCTTTGAGAGATGCATCCCTTACTGGCAAAACGGTGAACTGGTGGTGAACAGCACTCTTTCAGCCCCTTTGATGGATGCATCTGTTTGTTTTATTAACCTCTGTCATTATTTTTCTCTTTCCTCATTAATAAGTTTTCATCATACCTCTAAACTCTTCATGCGACCGATTTTCCTAGTAATTTTAACTTCGTAATACGGTCGCATGATTTTTTCACTAATTGAAAGAGAAAATGTATTTATAAGGCTTCAATTCTTCTTTTGATTCTTGCAATTGACGCATTAAGACTAGAACTTTATCATTTTTAATCTCTTAATGAGAGTAGAACTTTTCGTCGCATAAATTCGTCAATAATAGTTTCATCTTAGTATCGTCTCGTTAAAATTCTTTCATAAAATGATAAAATCTACAGAATGTCATTCAAATTAACGGTCAGTTATCTTTTTAAGAAAATTTATAAACATGCCCTTAGACCTACTTTTAACAACGTCGATAAATTATAAAGTATTTAGTACGTGTGGATTTGTATAAAATTTAACTGAGCATTTAAATTAATTGAATAATAAAGCATGAAATGACTTTATAGAGTCCACAAGCAGTTTATAGCTATCTGTATGTTACTGGACATATTAAGCGGTAAAACTTGTGAGTTGATGAGGGAGACGACTAGAGAGTAAAAGCTAAAAGTCTTTGGTCTTTACGCAGTAGAAGGAGACTATTAAGCTTGTCCTTGAGAGCAAACGGGGGTGATGAAGAGGCAGGGTTAGATAATGAGGAGGAAGAAAACAATGGCGAAGATATTCCAGATTCCTTAAATAATCAAATCACCATTTATTACCGCCTCGCACACCTCCCTCACCCTCCTCGGTCCTTCCGCGTTTATTCCCTCGGCTATTTCCTCGTAGAGTGTGTTTACGGCTTCTGCGCCTTCGTGTTTGTCGAGTTTAGAATCATCTCTGCATAGTTAATGTCCATGTTGGTGTCTATCGAAGAGTCATTGAGCAAGTCACACACAAGGCACATGAACACAAACCAAAAACACCATCCCTACCGTCGCCCAACAACCCATCAAGGTACTCAACACACTCAGCACATAATCACCGCCTTCTCTCCTAACAAGACCCATCCTAACGAATAGCTCCGCAGAACGCCTAACCACACCCAAGTCAGGCATTAAGAAGTAGAATGCTGGGTAATATTTATAAGAAACATGGCGTTACTTAGTATAGTATGAGTGCTCAAATTGATTTGGATAAGTTGGTTAATGGTGTTGCTACTAGATTGGAGGGGCGTTTGGGTAAGCGTTCCGGCATTTTCATCCTGGCATCACCTGGTTGTTCTAGGGGTCGTTTGGTCACTGTGTTGCTTAGGCGTGGATTGGTTGATGTGGTCTACGCTTACGGTGGGTTTGGGAGTAAGGTTGGTGATGACGTTAGGGGTAGGGTTAATGAGTTCGGCAGCATTGATGAACTCGCTGGTAAATTAGGCAGTGTCAATGGGCGTGTCGCCGTTGTTGCTAGAAGCACCACGGATGCCATTAGGTTGAGGAATAAGCTGGGCAACGCCGAGGTAATCTACCTACCCAAGTACTACGAGGATGCTGCCAAGGAGGTGCTTAGTGGGGGTGCCCCTGGAGTTGCTCGGGTTAGGCATGAGGGGCTTGGTGAGGGAATTTCACCAAGCATGTTGAGGGAGGACTTGCCCAGCGATGTTGTTGAGTCAATCCGCAAACTAAGCCCTGGTAAGGGTGATTTGAAGGATGTAATCAAGGACTTCCTGAAGAAGGCACCAAAGGATGTTGCTAACCAGATAGTGATCACTGGTTTGTCATTCCTACTTGGGGTTGGTGCTCCTGTTAGCCTAGCTGGTTCGTTAGTGGGCAGGTTCGTTGAGATCGTGGTGGATAGGTGGAGGAAGAATAGGGATGAGGTGATTGGGGGTTTTGTTATGCTTGTGGGTGTGGCTAGGGAGGTTAGGAAATACCTAGGTAAAGAGCAGTTCGAGGCCGTTTTTGATGAGGTTGCCTACGAGTGGGGGTTGAACATTGAGGAGTTCACAAACACCATAACAAACATAGCCAACATCGCCGAAGGAAAACCATTAACCGAAGAAGACATAAAGAAAATAATCAACGATAATCTGGAGAGCATTGAGAAGGAGTTGAACGAGGTAAAGACCAAGGTGGAGGGCTTGTTGGTTAGTGCAAAGGTCTTCTACATATACGATGTCGAGAACGGCTTACTCTACAGCAACTTCATTGTTGAGGGCGGGGTCCCGAAGATTATAACCTGGGCAGGCACAGCTAAAAATGAGCAAAATAAGCAAAGTGAACTAGAGACTGACCTTGTCGATGTCGGTGAGTTCCGTAAGGTTGCCGAGGAAGTCTTCAGTAGGTTGGTTAAGGATGGTAGGGTTGTGCTTATTGGTCCTAGGGGGATTGGTAAGTCGACGTTAGCCACATACGTGGCTTGGCGTTCACTCCTCGGTGGTTTGGGTAATGTGGTCCTTGATAAGCCGGTAGATGCCGTGATACGTGTTGACAAGTTAAACCCTGGAGATGCATTAGAGCTAAACAACCTAATTAAGACCGCTGGTAGGAGGTTCGTAGTGATTTACGACCCATCACCAATCAAGGCCTATTACAAGCCCGAGGCCATGCAAGTGGTGAAGCTGGGCATCGAGAGCGTGAAGAACACGCTGAGGGAACTAATGGAGGTTAGGAATGCGTGGGTGGTCATAATCCTCCCGAGGGAGCTTTATGATGAGGTTTCGAAGAGTGAGGATTTAAGGAGTATTCTGGATGAGATTAGAAGTTACATAATCAACGTTGACCTTAAGGATGAGGGGTTCCTCAGGGAGGTCATCAAAAACTACTCTGGGTGTGATGACGTGAGTGATGGCTTGGTTAAGTGGATCATGGGCTTTGACTCCTACACCTTTGTTGCTAAGTACGCCGGTATCTGGCTTCGTGAGAGGGGGTGCAAGGTTGAGGATGTTGATAAGGTGTTGAGGGAGAGTGCTGGTGAGCCCAAGTTATTCTTCGCAAACTACATATGGGGCACAATACTCGGGAAAAACATGGACTTGGCTAAGAGAGTCTCAATACCATTAATCCTCCACGTAGCCTTCGGACCAATACCCGAGGGAATAACGTACATAACGAAGGCTGCGAATAAGGATGGGGCTTGGAAACTCATTGATAGGAATGAGCTAGCCGAGTCGAAGTTGGAGGACTTGAGGGAGGCTGATCTAGAGCCAATAGCCAAGTGGCTCTCAACAAGGCACGAAGACTTGATCGAGGAGACGCTTGAGGAGTTGGTTGGGTTGCGTGGTGAGGAGGCGAGGAATAATTACAGGAATCATGGATTTAAGGATTTCATTGATGCTTTGGATTGGGGTTATCGTACAAAGGCCCTAGAGGAGGTTAGGGGATTGAGCCGTGAGGTAAAGCCTGAAAAGGTTGAGAGTAACTTATTGATTTTCATTGGCGAGAGGCTCGAACACGCCCTAAAACCATACACGGACTGCTTTAAAAGAGCCGCGTTAATCATTGGAGCCGCCCTGGCTGAGCATGTTTCAGTGCCTAGGCTTGAGGACTTGAGGACAGATGTTGTTGAGTCCCTTGGTGATGCTTTGGGTGGGTGTGGTGTTGATTATTACCTACTCGTTGGTGACGAAATCCCATCATTAATACGGTATCTAACCAAGGATCATGCATATGCCTTGGCCGAGGCGTTCGTTGATAAGTACGATGAGGCTGTTGCCGAGATAAATAGGATCTTTAACATCTTCAGGATTAAGGGCCAACATTATGGTATTGAGGAGCTTTATGGTCTTGGGCTAGCCTTTATAATTGTCAGAGCCGCTGAGATGGGTACGCAAATCGAGCCCAGGGATGCCGATGTTATATTGCACATAGCGTCATTCCTCGTAAGTAGATATTCACTGCCATACCACATTATTCCAATACTGCGTGCCTTAAAGCCGTTGCGCGATAAGGCACCACATAGATACATTCAACTACTAAACTTCGCATCGAACATAATGTTCCCTGACCTTGAGACGATCGGGTGCATATTTCATGGGTTAAATGAAGTTCTGGACAAATACGGTCAAAGTATTGAGGGGCATGCTTACTCCCTCGTATATGCAATAAATACATACGCCGTCCTTCTTGATGAACTCAATGTTTATTTCCAAGATGAGGTTGGGGGTGTATATGATAGGATCGCTGATCTACTCAATAAATTGGACAAGTTAAATTCCGTCCTAGGCATCATTGCATGGGCGTATGCATTAGCTCCAGTGTTAAGGCATGAGATTGTGAGGAGGCTTATGGAGGAGAAACTAGGCATTGATGTGGTTGATAAGGCTATTGAGGTTCTCAAGGAGTTAGATGAGTTGAATAAGAACGTTCAAGAGTTAATGGGAGACAAGGAATTCATGAGTTTTGTCGAATCTATTTACTTAAAGGCTGATGAGAGGACAGTTAGGAAAACTATCTTGGATATAACATATTATCTATTATCAGGAAAACTATCTTGGATATAACATATTATCTATTATCTTGTGATAGATTCAAAGCTTTATAGGCCTTATATTGAGGAGGCCTGGAGCTACTTCGAGCAGGATAATTGAGGAGTATAGGGAAATCGGTAACTATGATGACTACATAGACTAGTCGTAGTTGGGCATTGCGTGCTGAGGCTATTGAGGGCTCGTTAGTTGGTGGCAAACTGGTTGATGAGATTCGGCAATTGTACGAGGAGACCTTTAATAAGAAGCCTTTCACGCGCACGGCTAGGTATCTCAGTATTGTATCGGGTACACTTGGTAATTACCTCGTGTCCCTAGCCCTAACAGGCAACTACGAAAAGATTAACGAGCTGCTTGAGGAGTATTTGTGGGTGCTGAACGCCAATAAGCAAGTCTCGGTCCTGACTAGGCTTATGCTCAACGCCCTACTCAGTCCAAGGGTTGGGTTAAGCAGCGAGCTTAAGGGTAAGCTTAGCGTCAACCCTGAGGAGTTGATTGATGCCTTCGGAGATGAAATGCTTCCTAGGTACCTGCCTGCATTAAGGGTTGCCTTCGGGATGATAAGGCCTGAGGATTGGTATGAGGAGTGCAAGTCAATTGAGGATTCAACGGAGAGGAGGGACTGTGAAGGCGCCGTCTTGGCTGCCGCAGATGACAGCGATGCTGTTGGGTGGTTAAGAGGGAAGTTAATGATTTTCATAAACGAATTTTAGAGAAGGAGAGGTCGGGTTGGCTTAGGGAGCTTGGTTTTGATACCAATGCGTTGATTAGTGAATTTGGGAAGTTGGTGTATGGGCTTGATGGTAAGTCCCTAGTCCAACTAATCGCCCCTGATTATTCAACGGCTCGGTTAGCCCTAATGCTCTACGCATTGATTAATGGTAATAAGGAACTAGCTAAGGCACTTGCACTCGATGGAGCTACTTATACTTATTACGGTAAGTTGCTCGGGAGGTTGTTCCTTGAGGTCTATAAGGAGTGTTGTGACTTAGGTAAGGATGAGTTTAGGCTTGCCATAGCCAGGCTCTTCTTCCTCCACGTTTAGCCTTGGGGTCAGTCTCGGAGTTCCGGTCTGCTCTCATTGTCTAGTTGGCATGGCTGGTATAATCGAGGTTGTAGTCAGGGTGGTGAATTGATGCGTAGATGATGAGCGTTAATGCATAAATCCTAATGCAGTTATTGCCTTACCAGCGCGGTTGTGGTTAGGGCTGGGTCTGTATTGTGAGGTTGAGCATCTACCAGTGACCATGATTAGGGTACCGGGAGGTACTGGCGTGGTCAAACCCTGCAGGTAATCCCTCTCAGCAGTTGCTTGGTTTGTTTGTTTTGGTGGTGTTATGGGTTCGTTGAAGTACGTGGTCATTGGCGTTGTGGTTTTCGCCACCGCCCTGGTTTTACTACTACCGACACTGGGTGCCTGTGCAGTACGTGGGTTCACCCAGCGGTTATGAGGCATTTGTACCAAATGGTCAAGCAATAAATTATAATGGACATACAGACCCTGTGGTGATTTAATACTAAGTAATGGAACTACGATACAAAATGTGGTATGGAATGGGCAATATGCAGGTACAATAATTCAAAATCATAACCAAATAGTTCAATTGAATGATGAATGGGTGGGAAGAATCGACCGGTGAATAATCAACAATATGTAACTTTTCAAGATTTCTACGTGATCAAGGGTCAAGTACCAATTGAGAATGTAACAATAAATGGACAGACGTATTACGTGATAGATGCGGATAAAATAAACCCAGCGGACATCGCGGGATCATACTGGAGATGGGTAAACAACTTCGTAACAGTAATAAACACACAAGGAACATATGCAGCAGTACTACCAGGGAACTCATCAGTATTCACATGGGAAAACCTAACAGGGACAGTAGCATATGAAACGCTAATATGCAGGAACGGTATTAGGGGTCTCGGTTGGGGAATTGTATTAGTGGAACCCAATGGAACTATCGGTAGTGGTGGTATTGCTGGTTTAGCTCTCTTTAACTTTTCCGCTCCACAGCAATCATATATCCAGCTAATTTTTTAGCAATATTTTTTAAGATACATTCAAAACATAAGGCACGCCATATGTTACAATAATCCAAATTAGGTACATAAATCCTGACCCTCCGCCAGAACCTGCTGAAATAAACGAATAAGGCGTTCCTACATATACACTTGCATCATTTTGAAGTAATTTATATAAAAACGTTGTGAGGGAGTATTATATTCTTCCTTATATCCAAAAGTTCCGGGTACGAAGTTATTATTTACATCACTATAAGTAAATTTATTATAATTATTCAAAGCTTTTTGATAATTTAGATTATAGCCCGAGGTTTCTTGATTAAACGCCGTATTATATGCATTTATGTATGATTGTACAAATATAGGTTCTCCAGTATTTGTATTTGCTGGTGGGTTTGGTGGTATTGCATATGCACCAAACGGAGAACATCCCAATAACCAACAATTAGAGTCCCAAATATATTGTTCTAAATCGAGTGAATAATTGTATATGTTTCCATTCATTAAGAAGAATATATTCATATTATTATTTTCTGCCTGGAACCAATTATATAACCAAAACACTCCATATTGATAATAATTTTGATTGTGTTGTTGATCTTGTGGCATAAAAGCAAAATAATTTAATCCTTCATGCGGTGCTTAAAACCGCAAAAATTCAACAACAAATCCTCGGTGCAAACCTCAAGTACCATTTTCTAAGCTTCTCGTGCCTAGGGCTCCAGTAGCGAGCAATTAATATGCAGAACTCGCTTGGTGGTGCTGTGTAGTATGTTCGCAACGCTCTCCGGCATGCTCATCCGCGTGTGAATGGCTCGTGGAGCTCGAGATCTGTGGGGTTAATACTGCCTTCGGTGTTTTCGATGAGAACATTGATCAAGATAAAAGGAATCAAGTGTTTCTTAAGGGGCAAGATAATAATGATGATGAATGAATAAATAAGTAATGAATAAAATTCTCAGCTCATGTTTTTGCTTTTATCTACTTGCTGGATGTGTAAAAAGAGATTTTCCTCCTCTTGAGCTTCTTACAAGTTCTAAATAAATAGGCCTCAAGACGTTTGCTATCGAAAAGACCTTTCATGATTATTAAATTTCATTCATATATTGTAATATTAAGTTATTAATACTGAAGCTAAACTAACTTATTAATCTTTATCTTGTATGGCAGTAAGTGACCTCCTTTTTATCAAGATAAATTATATTTATAGAGATAATAACGAGAAAAATATCGTGGATAAAAGCGCGTAAGAACTTTCGTATTATGAATTATACAATATAAATATCCGATTCAATCAACTATTATTATGACTAATGGAGCTGAGAAGAAAGAGCAGGTATTTTTACCAATAACAAAAATAACAAAATCTATTTCTCCTGACAAAAATCAAATAAAAATTGGAAGTAGTGTTTTAATAGAATATAATCAGAATGGACATGTCAGTCAAATCGATGATAAAGGGCTTCATAATATCTTAGTACTTACAAGTTATGCAATAGATCAAAGTACCGGCGAACTAGTACCTACTTTTGATCCTTGTGATTACGTAAAAGGAATTTTGATAAGTGGTAAAATTTCAGAAGGTAACCATTTTAAGATTATCGGCATTCCTTCAAACAAATTATATATAATTCGCAAGAAGGACGTGCATGGAAATATAACTTTTAGTCTTCCAATAAAAATTAATCAATCGAGTACGGGAACTTATCAAGTAGATCTAAGAGATAAAGTCACATCGTTTAAAAGTTTAGGCCAGGATGACGCTGAGAATATTGTTGACAATGTTTTAGCGAAAATCTATAATTTAAATGATGAGCAGCAAAAGAAAAAGCTTTATAGGGAAAAGCTTTATAGGGATGTAGAAGAAATATTCAACTACTATTCAATACAAAGTTTAAAATCGAATCCCTAAGATATATTGCTAAGTGATTATAATGACTTATTACACTTTTGTTAAACCTTTTTTTATTAAGGCATTAACTCACTTGCATGTAGGTTCTGGAACATCTATAGAAGAGGAAGTAGATTTACCTTTTCAAAGAGATGAGTTAAACTATCCCACAATATTTGCATCTAGCCTTAAGGGTGCAATAAAATCGTTCCTACTAAAGGAATATAGTAATGCAAGAGAAATAATTTACAAGGTTTTAGGTTATGACGAAAATCCTGACGAAGCCTCTCTAGGATCTTTTTTGGATGCAGTTCTTTTTGCTATTCCTGCCAGAAGTATAGGCGTTAACGGTCTCGATGAAGCATGGGTTTATGTTACCACGTATGAACTTCTCAGGAAGGTAAAATCACTTCTAGAATCGATGAACACTTTATCCGCTACACAATTTACCTCTCTTCTGGGCGCTATTAATAACATTCTCCAAGAGAGTAAAAATTTAATAATTTCTGATAATGCGGCTAGTGTGATCTTAAACGAGGACTTTTACGTAGAATTGAGTAATATTCAAAACGAGTATATTCAGTCTCTTTTAGGAGACATGCTAATTGAGAATTCAACGTATAACCGGAGTAGCCAAAATTCTCAGTCTCAAGGAAACCACTTAGTAAAGCCTTTAATAGTCCTTAAGGATTCAATAGGTAGGGAAGTGATTAATAGGTCATTAATAAGAGTGAGAAGGATAAAAATTAAGAGAAGTACTAAAACCGTGGAAGAAGGTGGTTTATGGTCTGAAGAATATGTTCCAGTGAGCTCATTGTTCTTTTCCTCTTTTTTAGCTAGAGGAAGTAAGGATACCGCATATTTTGCTGACTGTATTTTAAGGAAAACAAGATACTTAATTTTAGGAGGTAAGGAAACTATAGGTAAAGGAATTGTTGAATTGAGGTGGTTAAATGACTGAAGTACAAGAGGAGAACGATTATAAACTAGCTATTGAGGCATTTAACCTAGTCTATAATGCTCTAGATAAGAAGGCTAGAGAAGGATTTAGAAGTAGGGCAAGGGATATGGTTGAGGAAATATATACTTCTGGATTCGTTCCTACGTTCTTTTACATCATTTCAAAGGCAGGACTTGAAGATAGGGATAAGATGGATTCGTTTATTACTTTAATGTGTTCTACCATTAATGGTAGAGCGTTTGGAAAAATAAAAGGCCAAGAAGATGCATCATATGCTGCATATCTCTTTGTAATACTGTTTTATTTAATTAAGGAAAATATATTAGGAAATGAACTATTTAAAAATCTTAGATGCGAGAATTTTCAAATCGAGCTTATTAATGAACTTTATGAGAAGGCGCCTATTATTTCTGCTAGACTGAGGACGTATTTAGTTGCAATAAAGAGATTAACGGAAGCGCTAATAGAGGCGAGATAAAGAATGGAGAAATTATTACTCTCATTAAAGTTAAGAGCATTATATCCTCTCGTAGGAGGTTATAATAGGCATAGTATAAACGAATTTTATGAAGAGAGTGTTAGGCCTACTGAAATTAAGGGTTTATGGAGGTGGTGGAATAGGGTTTTATTCAATACAGTAAGTTATGTGAAAGAAGGTAAGCTTTACACTTACGACTCTATAGATAGGTTATTTGAAGACGTTTTTGGAAGTGAGAACAAGAAGTCTGCAGTGAGGTTAGAGGTAATAACTGAAGGATGTAATAATAGATTTGAAATAGAGTTAGATAAGAAAGTAGAATGCTCTACTGTAAATTGTTTAAGGAAAAAGAATTGTAAAAGGACGACTTTTGATATAAGCGGTAACGAATTAGTTATCAAAGAAAGAAGAAAAATCTGTAATAGAATTCCTTTAGCGTATAAGTCTAATTTAAACGTAAACGAAATTGAGAGTCTAGTTAATAATAATAAGTTACTCACCTTCGAATTATTAGGTTTTAAGAGAGTTAATGTAGACATCGCTAAGTCCTTTAACGAGGAGACGATTAAGGAAATATTGGATAATCTAGTTACAGATTACTTAGAATACTTTAATATTAAGCAAGAAGTTACATTCACTCTTAATATTTATCTAGATAAGAGTCTTGAGCATAAGCAAAATTTTGAAAGCAAGCTTAAGTTTGCGTTATATAGTTTATTAGTTTTTATACTATTAGGAGGGATCGGAAGGAAAACCAGTAGGGGATTTGGTAGTTTATCAATAGTAGATGTTAAGTGTTATGATGATAGCATATGCAAAAAGATAGAAGATTTGGCTAAGAATTTTCTTACTATTTCTAGTGGAAACGAATTGAAAAGTAAAATAGAGTCCATTTTAGATTGTATTAAAAACTCATGTACTGATATATTATACGTTGGAAATATCCTATCAGAAATAGATCCTAAGAAAAATGTTGTATATTTTATAAATAGCGACTTATTTGAGGTCAGGAAGATAAACGATAAAGAGAAAGTATTAGCTAATATTTATGAAGCTGTTTCATCAGAAGGTTGTTGTATCGAATCTATTATTACAGATAAAGATGTAAGAAAATCGTTCCTAATAGCTTTTGGAGGATATAGGAAAGTCGAAAAAGATATAAGAGTTATCAAAAACTATCTTTGCGAAACTTATGAGACTGTTCCATCATTTAATATAGTAGATTTTCCACTTAGTGAAGACTCATTCATGAGCGATTACATACTTCGACATAAGCATAGGAACTCATTACTAAGGTTTAAATTAATTAGCGATAACTCAAACAATTCTTATCTTATAAGTTATATTCTTTACTCATCTTACTTCAAGAAAATTGATATTAATTGTGTTAGATGCATATTAGAAAAATTAACCTATTGTGTGATCTAAAATGACAATCGATTTTTTAGTTAATATTTTAGAATTAATTAAAGAAAAGCAATGTAATATTAACCTATTCTCGGCATTAAGTTTAACAAGCATAGTATATAATAACTTTGGAGAATTTCTCTCAAATAACCAGTCCTATAGTGCTAATAACCCACTATTAAAGTATCACATTATAATCCTAAATGATAAAAATAAAACTAAGGACGTAGAAGAGAAGAAAAGCCTATTTAAGAGGGAAGTAGCTGAACTTGTCTCAAGGAACTTTAAATTAGACGGCGAAAAAGTAAAGAAATATTTTGATAATCTCAAAGAAATACTAAAGTCGTTAAAATACACGATAGTAGACGTTGAAATAACTACTAGGACGAGGGCTTTAATAGGAGTTTCAACTTCTTTAGGTAGGCTGATTTTTGACTCGGGGATTTCTTTCGATCCATACATGAACTTGCCTTACATACCTGCATCTGAAATTAAAGGTATTGTGAGAAGTTATATTGAGGATAAACTAGGCGAGCAAGATGCTGAGAAAATTTTCGGTAATGAGGAAATGGAAGGTAATGTAAACTTTACAGATGCCTATCCTACTAGGCCTGAGAATTTCTTATTTGTACCTGACGTAATTACACCTCACTATAATAAGAAGAAGTCTGAGGCTGATGCTGAACCAACGCCAGTTATACATTTAACTATAGCTCCTAAAGTTACTTTTCGCTTTTTAATTTACTATAAGAGGGAAGATGTAGGAAAACCAATTTGTGACACATTACCCTTAGTTATTATGAAAGGTTTAGGTGCTAGATCTTCTGTTGGATATTCATTATTTGAATTAACAAAGGTGGAGGTTGTGAGGTAAGATGCCAAAAAAGAGTAGTTCATCAAAAATTGGTGTAAATGAATTTGTTAAATATAAAGTCGCGGCTATCTTACATGATCCACCTAATAAGTCTAGAATAATAAGTGAGGGTCATCATTTACATATAAGCCATGAAGCTGAGGCGTATAGGATAGCCTCACATTTATCATGTGTCTTTCCAAAGATAGATAATTCAATAGATAAGTATGTTAAGGATACGTATGTTAAGAGAGCAGACAGACTAGCATCTTCTATTGATAGATACTTAGGTAGTATAGTATATGGTAAAACTAGCTTATTTAGAGAGAATAATATATATTTAAAGAATATATTACAGCCTAGTTTATATTTAAATATAAGCAATTTATGTTTTCCATTATTTTCTAAAGGGAATTACGGTCAACAATTTATTAACTCTTTAATAAAACTACTCTCAAAATTAACTCCTAATCTAATGTTGCCATATCAAATTTTTTACCTAATTTATGAACTTCTTTGGATAGATTTACCGTATTCTACTGGACCGGCAGATACTAGAAACCCTACTCACACAATTTTCGATCATTTATACGCAACTGCTGCGATGATGAATTGGATATTAACGTTTAAAGGTCAAGGAGGATATAGACGGAAAGCTTATTTGCTGGGTATAGATACTGTAGGAGTAACAGATTTCATAAGCAAGGGAAGGAAGACCAGAGATCTATGGATTTCAAGTTATCTAGTCTCTTCGCTCCTCTGGTACGTTTTAACGTTGTTTATAGAGGAATACGGGCCCGATGTAGTTATATTCCCCTCGTTAAGGTTCAACCAGTTCTATGCCTTCTATATTTTAGAAAAATTAAGAAGAGAAAGAATAGACGAGGATATAATTAATGAGATTGAGGATCTGGTAACTAAGTACATATTTAATGATGATGAACTCTTTGAAAAGATGAGAATTCCTCCATATCCCATAATCCCAGGGAGAGTTACATTAATTTTGCCTGGATTTAAAAGAGACGAAGATAAATATACTTCTATTACT
>Ga0208549_100657_pt1 | contig 13991 bp, 17 predicted proteins | sample BED_host_MetaG_FD_187135 | JGI IMG/M metagenome (GOLD analysis project Ga0208549, IMG submission 187135) | Hot spring microbial mat communities from Yellowstone National Park, Wyoming, USA - BED_host_MetaG (SPAdes) (version 2) | ecosystem: Environmental > Aquatic > Thermal springs > Hot (42-90C)... | reverse complement strand
GAAGGAGGAGCTGGTCCAGGGGAGGGTGGGCAGGCCCAAGGTCCTCTACAAGCCCTCGCCAAAGCTCCTACAAATGAGCAAGACTAAATCGGACTAAAGTCCCAATTATGGGACTAAGCCACTCTTCTATGCTTCATGTGTTGCCAAATGATGTCTTTGCAAGTTGATTTCTATTGGATCTTGATATCATCACAGAATGCATCGTCCATTTTTACCCTTTCATCACACACGTCAAAGAGTTCTCTGTGTATAGTGCCTTCGTAGTAGCACAATGTGACGTTAACAGTTTTCTTGGCAGCCTTGATAGCCGGAACATAATCGCTATCTCCAGCTACAAGCACAGCCTTACCTATCTGGTTGGTGGACGCTAGTTTCACGAGGTCAACAGACAGCATAACATCTACTCCTTTTTGTACGAATTTCACCTTGCCATTTTCATCCTTATACCTTTGTAATCTTCCAAGCTTAATTTCGAATTTAGGAAGCCTCCTAAGAGTTTGAGTAAACTACCCCGCCCTTACGGACGGGGTCTCTGGTGAAAAAGATGAATCTGTCTGCATCAGCATACATCCTGCGCTCCATTTGAGTCGGGGGGGGTTGCTCTGATACGGCATGCAATTGTAATAGTACGTCCTGAAAAGGTCGTCTGGCTTAGAGAGCTTCTGAGAAAGTTTGAGAAAATCAATTCTTGGTTCCCCGATTTGACGCAGGTATGCTCTAAAATATCCACCATCTATAAAAATTGCAACTCTAGTCATCCCTTCTCACAATAAATATATACCTGACGTCCTGTTGAACGCCAGGGCGGATATAAGGCACACTTGCGTGTGCCAATTCTTACTATCAGTAGCGGTCTTTTAAAGGCTTACTATGGTACTTCAGTATTCGTCACGAATTATCAAGAAGAGAAAATATGTTCAGAACTACACAGAGTAAAAGAGGCTGGAGGTCTCATGCATTGTTTTCTCAGCTTTCCCGACCCAGCTGTAGTCGGTCAGTTTTCCCGGTTTCAGAACGAATCTGATTAACGCAAAAAGTTTACGGGTTCGCCTATTCGCCGTTTTACGCAGAACCCCAACGCGAACCGAAGAACGCGGCCAAGAGTTAACAAATAGGCTAGATGAGTGAAGATGCGGCCTCGGGATGCAGGGAATGATAGAAAAAATGGAAGCGTAAGGGTACATCTCTAACTGTTCAGCCAATTACTCTGGTGCAATCGCGCATGTCGGAGGTTGAGGCACCAAAATCCTGAAAGACGAAGGTCAACGGTTCATCTTTCCAAGAGTTCGTCCATTTTACCAATTCCAACAAGAGTTATGATTGCAGGGGAATCAAAGAGATAATGGTTCATGCTTGGTCTCTAGTTTCCCTTACTGCGCGCACCCAGTTGTTTCTCCCAGCCTTTGAGATGATCCTGCTAGCACGCTCAACCTTTCTTTTTAGCTCCTTCTTCGTCCTCTTCTCTACCTCCTCCATGAGTGCTTTCTTTATCACTTCTGATGGCTTTATTGAGAGCTCTGCAAGCTTCTTTCTCAGCTCTTTGTCTATCTTGGCAGAGACAGTTACGTAATCCGTCTATACCACCTTTGATATATTATAACATTGTAGTATAAAAAATTACAACTGAGTACGGCATACATTAAAAACAGAGTGTTTAACAATTGATATGTGTTTTCAATATTTGCCTACGTTTAAGATAAAAACATTGGCTAAATTCCGGCCCAAGCAGGCTCTAGGATTGTTTACAGATCCTATATTTATAATCGTCTCCTTTTGAAAGCAAAGGAGCAACCTCTTTGATCTGAGCAAACGTTTAATAACACGCATTTCTTAAAAAAGAACGACCATTCTAAATTGATAAATAGGAGTTTATTGTCATCGAAAACCGATGCTTTGCTTCCCAGTGTAATATCGTACTTTATGAAGTCTGGATGGAAAGTGGTGGAAAAAGTTAAGCTCAGAGGAAGAGTTGCTGATATTGTTGCGATGAGAGGCAATGAAATAGCAGCTGTAGAAGTCAAAACAAATACAAACAAGATAGAACTGGGAATTGAAGCGGCGCTCCATTTCAGAAATATTGTGAACTACTCATACCTCGCCCTTCCCAGAGGGAGGTCGAGCAAGGAACTATCAGAGGCTTGTAAGCACCTTGGCATAGGTCTCTTACTTATCGACGGAAATAGCGTTGCAGAAGAAGTAGAAGCAGCACGTGGCAAAGCACTTCCTTCCATCAAGAAGGCTCTGTTAAGAGAGAATGATAAGAAGAGAGAAGTAACATTAGTAAGTTCACTTTACAGACTGTTCAAATCTCGTTCATTAACAGTGATATTAAAGCTGTTGCTGCTCAACCCATCCTCAGAATTTCACATCAATGGAATTGCGCGCAGAACCGGCCTCTCTCCATCAACCGTTCTGAAGGAGTGTTACAACCTCTTCAGCTTGGGGCTTGTTACGAGAGAAGTCAAAGGGAATCTTGTTTTATTCAGGGTCAAAAGAGACAGCTTGATATTCGATGAACTAAAAAGGATATTTCTGAAGTATGAGTTTGTAGACGTACTTCTTTCCAAAAGTCTGTTGAAGGGAAGCATCAAGTACGCACTTATCTTCGGTTCTTTCGCCAAGGGGAATGAGGAACAGTCAAGCGACGTTGACCTTCTGATAGTGGGGTATATGGACGAAGATAAGCTCCTGAAGGAGATAAGCGGTATGGAAAAAGAAATCAGTCGTGAGATCCATTACATATTGTGGACTGAAGATGAGTTTCACGAAAAAGTAAAGAAACAAATCCCTCTGCTTCGGGAGATAGCAAAGACCAACATCATAATGCTGGTAGGAGAGAAAGATGAATTTATCAGAGTTATTAAGCAAGGGTTTGATTGAAAGATTCCAATCGAATCAAGAACAGATTGAGAATCAAATGAAGATAGCTATGCACGATGTATCTTCAGCCAAAAATATGCTGCAGATTGGAGAGTGGGAATGGGCCTATAATGCTGCATACAACGCTATGCTTGGGGCAGGAAGAGCCCTGATGTTTTCAAAAGGTTATAGAGCTAGAAGCCATGAGCATCACATTGCTGTAATAGAGTTTGTTCTGGCTTTTTATTCCTCTAAATTTGACTCTGAAGTGCTTGATGCCTTTAATAAGGCAAGACATCAAAGAAATGAATCTCTTTATGATAAGGCAGGCTCAATTTCACAATCGCAGAGCAAAAGAATCGTTGAATTTTCAGAAATCTTCGTCAAAAGAGCAGCCGAATTACTAACGAAAACTTGAGAAATCATTTTCAGATTTCGTGGTCCTCGACTGATATACAAAATCGTTATTTTCCTGGAGTAGAAATACCTCTATCCTTTCATGCATCAGAAGTACACCAGGGCTAAGGTAATTTCAGTGAGTTAAGCCTCGAGCTAAGAAAGGGACAAGGTGTCAGATATAGGGTTATCTAATATGACAACAGCAGTTCCCAAAAAAGTTCGCTACTGCTTTACATATAAGTGCGTTTGATGACAAAGCTCATGCTCTCGACACAGTCTTCGCTGATGTTGCAACCCGATTCAATATGTTTATCCGCCGTCAGTTCAAATTCAGATATCCTTCAAAGGATTCTTTGTTGACTGTTCAAGCACATTGAGATTCATTTAACCAAGGAAATCTTTTGTTGGTTTTGTTTCCCAGGGATCAGAATCCCTTACACTTGCATCAACCATAATACTCACCTGGCGACCTCCTAAAAACGGAAGATAGTTCAAAGCGACGTATTTAAGTGTCTGGTCAACATGTTGACCACGGATTTATCAATAAGTGGTCATTTTTCTTTAGCCGTGACCAAATGCCAAGCGCGAGCCCAAGTGCTTCAACACCAACAGAGAATTCTTGACAGATTCTATCATGATGATGCCGAGTACCGACATAGCGCGCTCTCATCCGCGATAAGACATAAGCAAAAGAAGAATTTTTGGCACTTTTTGAATAGCGGAGGAATCTTATAAATTCATTGGCATCTGTGTCAATCATCTTATTAAACTATGAAGAACGATATAGAACAATGTCTACATCGATAATTCAAAAAAGAAGAGCAGTTTCACCAGTCATAGCTACAGTCATCTTAATAGCAGTGGCAGTTGCTCTAGGCATTGCAGTTGCATTCTGGGCATCTGGACTCACCTCATCGTTCTCTAAATATGAAAAGCTGGGAGTAAATACACAATATGCAGTTGCTTTGTCATCGGGAGGCTGGAACGTCACACTTGGTGGTCAAAATACAGGAAGTTCAGACGCTACAATAACACAAATCCAAATTAATGGTATACCTTACTCGCTCTCTAGCGGGGCACAGCAATGCACTGGCCAGTCAATGAACAATTATCCAACATTCCAGTGGTTAAATTCAAACGGATGTCAAAATGGAAAGAGTACCCTCTCAGTTCCATCTGGTTCGAACTTCGCAATAGCATTATACTTGCCGTCTTCTAACGGCCCAGGAGGTAAAAGTTTCAGTTCTGGTCAAACAATTCAAGTCACCATCATAACGGCAGCTGGCAACAACTATCCGGCATCTATAGTGCTACCATAAACAATTCACTAGAATTTTTTTCTTTCTTCTGTTTCTTTAGTGTAAAACATGCACCAGCGCCCGTTTGTAACTCAATTTTCGGTAGAATAAAGTATACTGTCTCAACAATTTGGGTGAACGTCCAAAGCATGTCAAGCTATTCTTGCATCTCTAATTACAGGTTTGTAATCAATTTTTGTGACTACGCTTGTGCAGCTTAACGTTATGCTACTTGACTTTCATGCGACTGAAGGGGTAACGCCCTGGTTTTATCGCAGCAACGTCTTTTAGAATCTTCTGCATTATCGGCATAGCATCGACGAATTCATCTGCTGGGTCTCTCCAAGCCCAATCTATTACCTCAGCAGTGGTATGTATCTGTGCATCTCCAGAAGGCTGACCAAGGTAGCAGACTATGACATAGTGTAAGGTTGCATCTCCCTCCTTAGCAAAGTCATCGTAAATACCAACTAGGCCCAATATGTCAATATTGATTCCTAACTCTTCTCTAACTTCTCTTATCGCTGCATCTGCGAGAGTTTCATTCCTCTTTGGATATCCTTGTGGCAGAATCCATTGATGATAATATGGCCTGTCTTCTTCGTTTATCATTAGGACTTTACCATTCTGCACTACAGCCACTGCTACCAATACTATTACGTTATGGTCTATGGACTCCTGAAACTTTGGAAATCTCTCCAACTTTCTTGTTTATATTAGGTCAAACTTGTACTTAAACGTAACGATAGCTACATATAGAGATTTGCAAAAGCCTAGCCATACTGTCTTGATACTAAAAATGTCGGCGTTCAACTCTTCTCCAGCTAACTGGCAAAAACATTTTTAGTCGGTTCACAATTATCAGTTTGCTGCCGGCGAGGATAAGATGCCTCCACCTGCGGTAAAGACTATCAGAGACCTCATCTTCTATCGCTATTCAAAGATAATAGCGAAGCAGGCAGGTTTGAAGGATAACTATGCCTTTATAATGAATAGGTTCTATGCGCTGAAAAATGGAGAGATCAAGTGGAGCAACCTCACAAGAGAGCATAGGCAGGCGTTTGCAAGAGGTAGGTCATGTGCGTATTGTGATTCTCCTTCTGCCCTTCATTTTGACCATATAATCCCGCTGTCGAAAGGTGGGCCCGATACCTCCGACAATATGATCCAGGTATGTGAAGGATGCAACCTCTCCAAAGGGGATAAGGACCTTTATCACTGGTGGGTGAAGACGAAGGGTTTCGATGTCGATGAGATCCCAAGAACAGTCGAAGGGAAGTACCTGAAGTTGATCTACGAGATTCACAAGGCTAAGGGGACACTTGATATGGGAGACCTTGATGGTGATGGTAAGCTGACTGTCTTCGACCTTGGGTACGTCTTGGAAGATGGATTCAAAAGCGTAGGTACTACGAAATCAGGAAGAAGCGCTTCATCAAGCGGTCAAAACAACATAAATCACATCGCTGGCAGAAGACATATGAAAGGAAGTTTTGCTGGAAAGAAGAAAGTGGATACTGCTAGAAAAAGGTTCAGTACGAGTAAGGGAAGTTTAGGCTTAATCACAAAGATCAGAAAGCGACTGCGGCTTTGAGCTGAGCCTACACTTCGTTATGGAAAAGATACAGAAGGATTGCTAGCTTTAGATGTTCAAATTTTCTGATACATTGCTGGGATATTATCAAGAGCATGCTAGCCCAGGTCCGAAAAGAAGGATAAATTTCATTTCTTCGATTTTTGATAACTCCTTCCTTCTTCAGCATAAGTTCTAAACCTGACACCTCTAACGATAGGCTCTCGAAGGAGTCTAAGATTGCAGAAGATTAAAATTTTGTGTAGCCAGAGATATATAGCACATACTTTTTCAAGCAATGGAGCAGCAATATAATTCAGATATTGAACTTACAGTTACCTTGTAAAAAATGATATAAGCCTCTGTGATTGTATTGATTAAACTATATAGGTAAATTTGTATATGATTTGCATATTATTATGAAAAAAGCTTAAGGAGTCCATAGATAAAACCGTCAAGCATGAAACTTCGTAGGTCGATAAGTGGTGTTGTGATTGCAGCAATAGTAGTTCTTGTAGTGCTCCTTGCAGCTGTTGCAGCATACGCATTTTTCTCTATATCCAGCCTTCAATCACAGAATTCTTCTCTTCAGAGGGAAGCTGCAGTTTCAGAGGTGACTCAGCTAGCATATCAGCACTGGGCTGCAATCGGAGAAGCTAATCTCACTGCAACCATGTCAGAGTATTCTTCATCAGCACAGCTCTGGTGGTACGTTCGCAACAGTCCATTGAATACAGTTAGTTCTGCTTACACTGGAAGCAACATATCTGAAACATGGTCAAAATTTTTCAAAGTCGGACCTACATACTGGACGGTATACAACTTTAGTGTAACTATTCAAAGCCCCACTTCAGCCAAGGTGACAGCTGACCTATGGTATGTAATTGGTAACGGAAATTCAACAAGAACGCTTTACCTTCCCTACGAGTTGGATTATTCATATCAGAATGGACACTGGATGCTAGTCGGAGACTGGTGGGGTCTCCCCAACCACTATGGATACTCTATGCCTGGAGTTGTTTCTCCATCCTGAACAAAGACCACTCAATTTTTATACTTGTTCCGAGTTGATTTTTCTCCTGACCATGCTTGTCTTTCGACTCAATAGAGCATCTTATGTGGTGGATCTTCGCAGGTACAAGGGGAGGCAGGATGAGGCAGAAGTTGGTTGAAGCATTGCTATTGAGACCTATGAATCCAAACCAGCTTGCCTCCCAGCTTGATGTAAACTATCGTACAGTTATTCATCATCTCGAAGTTCTTACAGAAAACAAGCTCGTCACAGTGGAAGGTCCCAACTATGGCAAGGTCTACTTTCCCTCACAGCTTCTTGTGCAGAATTTACATATATTCAGAAAGATCTGTCCAGGAGGGCAGGCTGCTCAATCAGGAGGTTAAAAGATGATTATAGGTTCTCTATGGTTCTTTGATACCCTTCTTGCCTTTGTAAGCAGCCTCATTCTATTTTATGTCCTGTCTTTTTACATCAGGTCGAACAGGTTGCTCAGCTCCAGATTCACCATGGCTCTTCTTTTATTTTCAGCACTTTTGCTGATTCAAAACGTTGCTGCGATAGGTGTATACATGCTTCTCTCCCAAAAGTATGCAGCTGATGTGGCATTACCTCTAACCTTCTTGCAAACAATCGAAACATTTGGAATAGGAACTCTTGCCTGGCTGGTCAGACAATAGAACATCTTTAAAATAATTTTCATTCAGTAAAATTTCTCCATAAAGATAATTCATAAACCCTAGAAGGTTGCAATCTCCGCAATTCTATCGACGAATTCATCCACAGAAATTAGTCCCTTAAAACCTCTCCCAGCTAAGAGGTAGCTCAATTTAGACATTTCAGGCGGGTCTATCAACGAAGACCTCATCAGTCCTTAATCGCTGAAAGCATTTCTCGTAGAACCATCATATAATATTTTACCGTTCAGCAAGTTCAGGCCCTGTAGAAACCCTACGAATAAAGAATAAGTCAGACTTGCAATCCTTGCAGCATTATACGCTATTATCTTGTACCTCATTTCATTGTTCTGAGTCTTTGTCCTTACAGCTAACTGCATCAAAGTGACATAATAAGCTATGGACAATAGCATTATAATGATATAAAAAATTATAAACAATAGCATCATAATGCAATGATATGCGCATAGAGGACATTACAAAGTTCAATCCATGGTGGACCACTGGCAAGGTTCCAAGTGATTTAGCTTTGGAGTACAAAAGGAAAGTTTTTCATGCGGTAATGGATACTCTCGAGAGGAGACAGTCTACTCTTATCTACGGACTCAGAAGGACTGGAAAGACAACCATCATGTACCAAATTATAGAAAGACTGCTAGCTGATGGTGTAAAGAAAGAGGCAATCATCTACTTTTCATTTGATGAAATTCCATTTGACCTGAAAGATGTTCTCGAGACATATCAAAAGGTTGTTTTGAAGAAGAACTTCGATGAGCTAGATAACAGACTATACATATTCTTTGATGAGGTTCAAAAAGTTAGCGACTGGGAGAGCAAGATAAAGGTATACTATGATCTTTATCCTAAAATCAAGTTCTTTCTATCAGGTTCTGCTTCTGTAGCGATAGAGCGAAAGGCAAGAGAGAGTCTGGCTGGTAGAATTATCAGCATAAAGGTGGAACCGTTGGATTTTATTGAATTTCTTGAACTGAACAATTTAGATGTTGCTCCCATAAAGCAGCAACCTGACATGTGGAAAAGAGAGATAATGCCCCTCTTTTATCGCTATCTGATGTATGGTACATTTCCAGAACTTTCAAGGGAAGAGGATGCTTCGTTTGCAAGAAGATACATAACCGATACTGTCATAGACAGAGTCATCTACAAAGATATAGCTTCAGAGTTTGCTGTAAAAGATGTTGAGCTCCTAAAACACCTTGTTCTGCTAGTTTCATCAAAGCCGGGAATGCTGGTTAATTTCAAGGAGCTGGCAAAGAACTTTGCCAGGGATGAACGCACCATAGCCAACTACTTTGAATATCTTGAATACGCTATGGTTATCAAGTTTGTTTTCAACTATAGAGGAAGCCCACTAGCAAGTTTGAGAAAGAGCAAAAAAGTCTATCTGACAACACCAAATCTAGCTTACGCTCTTCAACCAGAATCTTCGCAACTGATACCTCTTCTTTTGGAGAATCTGATTGCTATGGTAAAAGATGCAAAGTATTTTTACAGGAATTCGTTTGAAGTTGATTTTATCTTCCCTGAATTGAAGATGGGAATAGAGGTCAAAAAGGGGGTTGGAGAAGAGAAGCAGCTGAGGAAGCTACGTGAAAGATTAGGATTTAGTGGTATAGTTATTACTTTGGAAGATGAAAGTGAAGGAGAATTCAAGCATCTTCCTGCTTGGAAGCTGTTGATTGCTGAATAGCAATCAACGGCAACAAAAGTTCAAAATCATAAGATTGAGAGAAAAATTCTGGTCTTTGAAAAATAACCTCTACTTAAACGGCAGGAGCATTTTTTTCAAGGCATTAATTGTTTTCCGGTTCGGTAGCTTGACTACTCCACCCAGCTATTCTATTCCGTTAGCAAGAAGAGAAGGGAGTTCGCATTAAGGATCTTTGAAAAATATCTACCAATCGGAGTATCAGACACAGATACATAAGGAGCATGGATATGGGATAATAGATCTCCAGAAAGGAAGTCATTACATAGAATCATGCTCACAAGAAACGCATTAGATGAAGAAAGAAGTTACACAGAAATCCCCGTTCCAATCTTTCTTCTACTTGTATGAATCGAAAATACTGGCACTCATTCAGACTTGTATTCAACGACCCTCTGCATCAATAAATGCTACAGAGCCTCCTTGTTTGCTTATGCGATTTGCAACAGCCACTCCCAAAGTGGAATAAATTCTATTCTTTTCTCTGAGTACTCCATTGTCTGCCTATAATCCCATGTTATAACTTTTAGATTATTACACTTTAAATCATGCGATGCCTTGACCAAGTTTTTCACTTCCCTCTCCCTAACATCTCTTTCGATTGAAGCATATGTTACCTGAATCAATTCCACCACATCTTCACCCCTTCTCACTACAAAGTCTACCTCTTCCTGTGCATGGCTTTTCCAGTAGTTCAACTGAGTATCCTTCTGATGATAGTTCTTTCTCCTTTGAAGCTCCACTGCTACAACTGTTTCCATGAGTCTCTCTTTGCTGGCGTTAGCTGATATGGCATTGACCAAACCTGTATCTATGGCATATACCTTTTTCGGAGCTATAATTGACTCCTTGAGTTTGTGCGAAAACCTTTCCAGCTTGAATATCAGATAAGAACTTTCGAGAAATCCGACCCAATCCTGTATTGCATGCTTGCTTTTAACATGGAATATGTTGCGAAGTTTATTAAAGCTTATTTCTTGGCCTGAATTGGATACTAGGTATCGTGCTAGGTCTTTAATTATGGAGGTTTTTCTCAAAGAGTACCTCTGTACTACATCTCTTTCAATAATGTCGCCGTAAAGGCTGACGAGAAAAGGCTTACCAAGCTTCAAGGCAAGCGGGAAGCCGCCAATAATTAGGTAATTCTCAAGCTGTGCAATTACCTGACTTCTTTCCAAAGTTGAAAGGCTTTGAGTATTCTCTGGATGGAATCCTTGATAATCAAGAAATTCTCTAAAGCTGAACGGAAAAAGAATGTGGTCGATACGCCTTCCCGTAAGGCGCGATGCAAATTCACTGCTGAGCATTCTAGCACTGCTCCCAGTTAAAATTACTTTCTTTGAGTTAACCAGCCTGGATACAAATTTCTCCCAGCCTAAAACTTCCTGTATCTCATCAAACACCAAGAGATTTACATTTCCTTTAATGGTATAAATTGCTTCGACAACTCTGTTAAGCTCCTCTGCCTTCAGGTTCAGCCTTTCGTCCTCGAAGTTCAGATAGTCAATTGGTTCATTCATCGATAACATGAGTGCAAAGACGGATTTGCTGCAACGGCGCACCCCTTTAATTATGTTTGTAACTCCAAGCTGAATAGCATTCTTATTCAAAATGTATTCTCTTTGAATGATTTTTTCACCACGAAGCAGATCCCTCATCGCTTTTTCCTGGTCCTTTATTATCTCTGCTATCTCGCTTACCGTATTCACACAGACCATATCTTGGCCCCATGTGATAATTCTTACCCATCTAACTGGGGAGAATTAATTATTAACTACCCGTTAGGTAGGGAAAAATTAAACGAATCAATTACTTTATAGCATTGTATCGTACTTTAAGAAGTCCGGATGAAAAGTGATGGAAAACGTGAAGCTTAGACACGGATATACACCCTTCCATCAGTTTCGCCGAATCCCTCTTCTACTTCATGTCTTACTCTCGCATGGGCTTTACAATGTTCCTCTCCCCTTTTACCCGGATAAGTACTAAGGTCATACATTGTAGTAAATCATGAATATTACTACTAGCCACGTAATCTCATAGAGTACGAAGTAATTGTTACAAGAAAGGGCCAGACAACAATACCAACCCCCTTAAACAAGAAATACAACATAAAAGAGGGGACAAGAATGTTAGTCAGAGAATAGCAAGATGGAATCGTCTTTACTCCTGAGCCAAGCCTAATTGACCTAGCCGGCTCGGGCTCAACTCATGCTAAACCTTCAGAAATGAAAGAGATGCTCGACAGACTGAGGAAAGATTTTTGAGTCTGTATGACACTCGATTCTTCATAGAGTTCTTTTATTCATATGACAAAGGATTCTTAGAGGATTCAAAGTTAAAAAGGTTGTTAGGAGTTTGAGGGAAGCAATAAATCTCAATAGCTTTAGCGATGAGATACATGGACTTCCCTCAGTAGAAAAGTTTATAGCCAGTATGGGATCACTAACAATAAGTAGGGTCGGTGCGACCCGAATATACGCCTGTGGAGATCGATACCTCCGTAACCGACCAGCCCAAACAGGGTGGAAGGGATCGAGTATGGTCGTTGAAGCAGGAAGCTCCAAGGCTTCAGCTGAGGAGTAGTTCACACGGATAGCCGCAAAGATGCAAGCCACCACCGCATTCTGGGCATATATTCTCTCTATCTCCAAAAAGCAATGGCTGTGTCATCAACTCTTTACCGCTAGCCTTTGCAGACATTGCTGTTACATCTATTAATCGGTCCTGCCACAACCTTCCATAACTCATTCTAGACAGGAGCCTCGTTCGGGATTTGGACATCCGGTCCACACCCAAGCCTACTGGCCTTTTGGCTATGACGAAAGACAAGTAGTGTTCCGGTTTATTTCTAGGAACAAATGTAGGTAGGCAAACCATATCATACCGCCATACTTCGTTATAAGGGCTTCCGGGAGCAATCTTTTAAGGACAGAGGCCAGAGGACTTCGGGAGCACCTTTCTCTTGGGTAGCTTCACGAATAGAAATACACACAGACCGCTTACCAAAACATGTAGCAGGAGAATATGGCTGTTGGAAAACAACTTTTGATTAAGCATCTCGGGCTATAACTAGATAAATTTAAGTATTAGTAAATTTTTAAAAATATTAAATGAGCGAAGCAACAGTAAAGATAACAAGGAATTACCAGATGACGATCCCAAGCAGTGTAAGGATAAAGGCTGGCGTAAAGGAAGGCGATGTTGTCAAAGTTGTCTATGACGAAAAAGAAGAGGTGATCAAGGTTATACCTAAAAGGAAAGAGAAGCTGACCATAAAGCTCGGAAAAAAAATTTCCGTAGAAGAAATAGAAAAAGCGGTGTACGGTTTACTTGACGAAGCTACTTCCTGACACAAATGTGCTTGTTTACGAAACTGTTGAGGACAGTGAACATCACGCCGAAGCCTCAAGAATAATGGAAGAAGCTGAAGGCATATACATACCTCTCATTGTGCTTCATGAATACGTTTGGGTCATGCTTAAGCTTTCTGTTGACCCTAATTTTATTTTGCTGAAGCTCAGAGAATACTACGAAGACCCGCGTGTGAAGTACGTTCAGGAAAGTCCAGAAATTATCCAGGAGGCCCTGTATGACCTTAAAGAAAAAAACCTGAACCCGAAACAGATAAACGACCTGATAATTCTGTCTATCGCAAAAAAGCATTCGCTTGCTCTTTTTACTTTCGATAGAGAGCTCATAACGCTTGCTTACAGAAAAGGCGTTGAAACCATAAAATTTAACCCTTAGGCCCTGTAGAAACCCTACAAACAAAGAATAAGCCAGACTTGCAATTCTAGCTGCATTATATGCTATTATTTTAAACCTTATTTCATTGTTCTGAGCCTTTGTTTTTATTGACATTATATCATCTAGCATAGTCTTCTTGATAACAAAGAATATAGCTTCAACTTTTGACCTCTGATGATACATCTTTTTAGAATAGCCTCTCTTCATCTCCTTTCTGTACTTACCTTTAGTCCTCCATATTGGTACACTTTCATTTCTAGCTGGGATTATTGATAAAGCATTAAGCTCTTCTCTTAGGAACGCATGATTGCTCTCATCATCAAATGCTTTATCCCCTATTCCTATTGATTTGAATGAATCAGCCTTTCCTGTTACAGGTATGAAGTCTATGTTGTCATTGCTTGGACCCCTTCTTAGCTTTGTTGATGTTATCATTGATCTGCTTCCTTAGCTCTATGCATATCATAACCTTGAGGAATCTCTTTTGCCTTCTCTTCATAGTTATATCACCCTTTTATTCGGTCAACTCCTTCAACTTCACCTGCTTCTTCATCGATGATAGTACATCTTTCTTTATCCTCAGAGCATAGTATATAGAGGCATGATGTAATGAAAATCCTGACGAGTCTGGAGCAAACAACTGCTTCCTTGTAAGAAGTATGAAACCTCCTATCACTCTTTCTAATAGCATAGA
>Ga0208549_100656_pt1 | contig 13998 bp, 25 predicted proteins | sample BED_host_MetaG_FD_187135 | JGI IMG/M metagenome (GOLD analysis project Ga0208549, IMG submission 187135) | Hot spring microbial mat communities from Yellowstone National Park, Wyoming, USA - BED_host_MetaG (SPAdes) (version 2) | ecosystem: Environmental > Aquatic > Thermal springs > Hot (42-90C)... | reverse complement strand
AGATTAGTAGTATGTCAAGCCTTGCCACTGACAATAGTTTAAAAGTTTTAAAAAATGCAGAAAATCGGAAAAAAGGCGGATATATATAATTCCAAAACATGATTCTAGGTATGGTTCAAGGAAGAGAATCAGCTTATAAGGAAATAAGCATAAGCCGAGCCTTAGAACTTCTAAGACCAACAATAACAGAAAGAGCATTAGAATATGTAAGACAAGGAGAGCAAACAGAAGCAATATTAAGAACAGTAGTAGCATCCTTTACCCAAAACATAAAAGAAATAATACATGAACCACTAAGAGAAGAACTAAAACGAGTATTCGGTAAGCGAATAAAAAAATATGAATTCAATTTACTACAACAAGTAGTGGAAAACTTCATACAGCAAGAATTAATAATCATAGTTCTATCAACACGCTCATTTATATTAAACGATGCATACACAGAATTCACACTAAGACAGATAGAGAACCTAATGGGTAGGATAATAGAGCTAACAGACAATAACCCAGAAATAAAAAAACAACTAGAGAAAATGAGAGAAGCAATAGCAACATACACCTACGTTATACAGCCATCACAACCAAGCCTACAAATAAGAAAAATATATTCAACCCAATACGCACAATTAGTAGATACCATATTCAACTCAATAACCACCTTCATAAAGGATAGTAAGGGAATAAAAAAGGACTTTAAAAAAGAACTACTAGCAAAAATAAGAGACCTTCAAAGAACACTACGTAGATTCATAGTTATGTATCCAGAAAGTATAAATACCATCTTGAAAAATCAGAATAGGGGATTGACACGTGTGCGCACTAACAAAAATAAGAAAAGATGAAGCATTCTATAAGCTGATTGATTTAAGGACAAACTTCTACGCTATCGCTCAGAGATACGCCAGATATAAACAAATAATCGAAGATAGGAGAACAAAGAATAAACAAGAAATAATGATTCAGATGCACATAGCCGATAACGTGTTACAAGGCATATTAAGAGACATACACTATTATGAAAATATAATCAAAGACCCTTGAATAGGTGAATAATACCAAAACCAGCTAATGCACCAAGCACATAGAAGCTAAAATCAATAAAACCACTCCAAACTAAAGGGTTCCTTTCTACAAATTGGTCAAACAATGCTTCCTTAAAGAGTAATTCAGCTAATAGAAGCGTAATAATCCAAAATGGTGATAAACGAACCGCATAAACAAAAAATGAAATAGCTAAACCATAACCAAAATGACAATCCTGAGCTAAAAGCCAATTAGAAGGATGCCATTCTTTCCTCATGAAAGACTACCAACACGTCTACCAAAGAAATATGAAACAATAGCTACGATAACAACCATAAAATCACTTTCGGAAATTGAATTATTCACTTTAAGATAAGCGGTAACTATAATGATGATGACAGCTATCAAAAAAGTATATGCATCACTGTTAAGAGCCTTAAGAACCGATGACATGGTATAACCCTTTTTTCCTGTTTTCCGCATATTTTAAAAATTTAAAAAAAAGGGGAAAACATAGAAGTGTAAAGAACACTTCTATGATGTGGTTGTAACTTCGCCTAAGGCACCAGCTATGTCTCGTAAAATAGGCTCTGATGCGCCAAGAGCTGTGTATTTCTCTACCACCATTTCCATAGTTTCGGTTTTCTTTGTTCTCACTTTGCTCACATATTCATTAACGAAAGCCTTGTATTTAGCATAATCCAAGTGTGAGACACCACGAGCGTCAAGGATTCTACTAGCTGTTAGCCAAGCGCTGTGTAGAGAACCGAAACCCGTGTTAAAGTCCTGAAGTTGTCTAGCTATCTGTGCCTGTGCCTGTCTCCTAAGTTCCTCTGGTAGATAGCCGTAGGCTTCTCTAATTAGAGACTGCTTTAGAGCATACTGCTCTACTCTTGGTTCTTTTACAAATGTAGGCTTTCTAGCCATACATTACACCAAAAATAAACATGCATATCGTAATATTAAATCTTTCGATTATCTGGGTATGGTGGTCATATTTGATGCGTAGAGTCATCCACTACCCAAGTGGATACTTCTACAAGTGGGTGATGCATAGAGTCATCCACCACCCATGTGGAGACTACTATGCGTGGGTGAAGAGACCACCATACCCAACTAGAAAAATCACAGTGGCTATTTATAAACTTTTATACACCTAAAAATAGCTTAACAAAAATAGCTATTGCTAGACTGATTAAAACCGCCTGTGTTCCAATTGTAGTATATACGACTAGCTCAAGCTTCTTTATCCTCTCATCAAACCAATTATTAATAAAATTCTGTTCCTCGAAACTTGTAACATTACTATTTATCCTTACATATTTTATTTCTTTTGGCTTTGAGATGACTCATCACCTGAATTTGTATTTACGTTAATGCTCTTTTTTCTTTTAATTTTTTCGGTTAATTTCTTCATATTAGTAATATCCTCATTCTCAATCTGTGGTATCTCTTCCTCTTCTTGTGGTTGTGGTAACCTAGCCTGTTTACTCTGCATAGTATTACCTATAACGTTATTCATAACGTAATTAGTCCATTCGTCCATCGTCATGTTCCCTATTGTTTTCTGATTACGGTTTAAACCCATACGTCCAAGTTCACTATATAAGCGTCTTTGCACATCGTTATAAGTCCTCATAAAATGCATTACGATTTTAAAAGCAGTCATGTAATCCTCAAAAGTCAGCTCTTTAAACTCATCATCATTATTATAACTCATTTACTATCCACCTTCTCATCGTTTTGTTTCAGATTAATTTTAGGCTTAGTTCCAACACGCCAAAAATGTATAGCTAAGTAACCATTCATAGGCTTAGCGTTTTCATCTAGTAATGCTAGTTCTCTAGGTGAATGAGTCATTTTAGAGTCTATCAAGTTCATGATGCTGTTAAGTTGTATTGTTATTAAAATTTCATCATCGCTTATTGGCTCGATGTAATACTTCAAGTTCATAGCTCTAAGATTTTTGTATACTTGTAAAAGCCTCCTATCCGTGTTTAAAGGTGTGTTTCTCTGAGTCATTTCTACCCATATCGAAAAGGTTATATCTCTCTATTATAGTTTACTATTTGGTGGTAACATGTCAAGTCCTGTTACCTTAGCAACAGCACTAACGGATATCCTGAACGGTATAAGCACAGTAATCGACAGTGTAGCACAGGCTATCGCCGCCAACGCCTCAGTGATAGGTGAACTCCTTGTTCTTGGAGCTCTGGCTATCGCTGTGGTAACCGTTGGTCGTAGAGTGTTCTCAAGCGTTGGTAGGTTCTTTACGGGGCTTCTAGGTGGACTCTAGGTAAGCCTAGAAGGGGCAGGGCTTACCTTAGTGCCGATTCTCCCCAAAGCCTTTTTTTCCTGTTTTCCGCATATTTTAAAAATTTTAAAATATGCACTTTTTCGGAAAAAAGGCTTATACCAAGCTTAGCTTATATTTGTATCATGATTTTATTGTTTTTACGGGTTTTGTTACCTAGAATTGTTCACTATCTCTAATATCACGCATAGACCTCTTAAACAACACTGTTACAATAAAAACAATGAACACAAAAATACCCAAAGCCAAAACCAAACTACTTAAGCTATCCATACATAGAAAACCCAACATTGAATATATAAACCCATCTATCCATAAATAATCTATGATTGTAGAGATAAGGCATACCAGACCATTTAGCTTAGTTAAAATAGCTAATGACTTAAAGCGTTATCTCTCAAACTACTATGATGTTATAATAAGCACTAATAACTACTCTCCACCAAAAGGCAATGTAATAATAGCTATTGGTAATCCAGACCAAGAATTATTTACAATTATTCGTCATAGCTTTGGTAAGCGTATAATAGCATACACAGTGTGTGAAGGTGTGCTTAGGACACCAGCACTATGGTTTAAGCCATATAGTAAAATAATAACGCATGTAGTTCCAAGCAAATATGTTAAAGAGAAGTATGAAGCTATTGGTGCTGATGTTGATGATATAATACCACACGCTATATTTAATTTCGGTGAACCCAAAAAACAAAACAATAAGAACTTTTTATATATAGGGGGCTATCAGTATCGCAAATACCCAAAATATGGTGTTGAGGCAATAAAGCGAAGTGGAATAAAACCATGTGTTCTAACAACAAAGAATAATCCTTACACTAAGCTTTTCGATACAATTATAACAGATTATAAGCTTGGTGAAACACAAATTATGGATTACTATAAAAAATTCAGCTGGTATTTAAATATAAGTGATTGTGAAGGCTTCGGTTTAACACCACTAGAAGCTATGGCTCATGGTATGCCATTAATATCGCCATACTATTTACCAATTTATGAATATGCGGATAGTAGCTTTACTATTTTTATACCAACAAAGGATGCGTGGTATGAGCCTTTTGGATGGGAAAACATAGAACACCACATCTATAATACCGATGACATGGTTTTCGCAATTTACAAAGCACTAGATATGAGTGATAACCAATTTGCTAACATGAGTGAAAACGCTTTAAAAAAGGCAAAAATGTATACTCCAGATGTCTATAAAAAATTCGTTAATTTGATAGGATAGAAAAATTAAAGTTGAAGTTAATAGTTATATTCAGTGATAAATATGTCAGCTGTAATTGGAGCTTCAGCTGGAGCAACGGCTGGAGCTGATTTAGGTAATGGGATAGCTGGAGCGCTTGCTAGTTTTTTAGTTGAATTGATGACATACATTAAAGTAATAATCTGGCAAGCAGTGATGTATATACGTCAATTCTTAAATTGGCTAACTAGAGACCCAGATAAAGCTATAACTACCCTTGTGGTTATAGGTGCATTATTAGGTGTGTGAAAATGACCGCAAACATAAATCAAGCAACTAAGGATTTTGTAAACACATTAAACTCAAGAGGTATAAAGGCTAGAACTGAAGGCAACAAAATACTAATAGATATATCGTATCAATGGATAGTTGATACATTCTTTGCGAACTTGGACCCAAAAGTCAGGCAATTTATAGAGGTTAAGCATACTAATGATGGCTTAATTTTTGTCTTAAATTTTGAGGCACTTATGAATGCGGTTATGGGAACAACACAGCAATTTAATAACTTCTTAGGTGGTAACTTATTTAACGGGTGATAAATAATTGTTAGTGTTGTTCAACGACAAATAAATAGTGGGTTAAATGTTACACAGTTAAGTGCTACTTTTCAAAGTTATGTTAATCAGAATGACGCTATAATAGTTGTAGTAGCACTTGAAGGCAACACTAACACAGTTCAATCAGTAACAGACAGTCAAGGGAATAACTATATACGTGCAACATCAAGTGATACTACTAACGACATTGAAATATGGTATGCAATAGCTAAAAATACGGGTAATGTAACGGTATATGCTACACTAACAAATACCGCATCGGGCTACATTGTTATCTATGATGTTAGTGGTATCAACTATTTATCGCCATTATCATTTAGCGTTAGTGGTAGTGGTCAAGTTAGTAGCACAAATAATGTAGCTGAAATTCAGTTTTTCAATAATGCGGATGGCTTATTTAGTATAGAGGCAATAGTATCAACTAATATATCTGGAACAACGACACCAGATTGGAGTCCACTACAAGGATGGACTAGAGATGTTGATGCTACCATTGGAGGAACTACTTGGGAAGAAACAATAGCATACATACCAAGTCATGGTGGACTACAATATGTAGCTATGTTTGATACAACCAACGCATCAGCAAACTATGACTTCATAGCTGTATTCTTTAATGTAATTAGTGGTTCACCTATAAGCTCAGCACCATGTAGTAGTTTACCTTTTCCATTCAATGACATTTGTAGTGCTGTAACAGGTTTTCTTTCACAAATTACAAGTATTGGTCAAGGGTTATTTGGTGGTCTAGTCTATATAGCTCAAAGCATATATAATTTTGCGGTTGAGTTTGGTCAATTATTAGTTAATGCATTTAACACTATTGGAAATTGGATATGGAGAGGTTTAAGCTGGATATGGAGTGGATTACAAGCTCTTGGTAACTTTATATTTTCAGGTGTTCAATGGATAGTTCAGCATTTAGTTAATTTCTTCAATTGGTTATGGCAGAACATCGCTAATGGAGTATCATACATAATAAATGCAATAAATAACGGTATGAATGCAATATATCAGGGAATAGAAGGCATATTTGTAAACATGCAAAATACATTAGTAGCAAGGCTTACCGAAGTTGTATATGCAACACTAGTTACACCAGCTGAGCTAAAGATAGCTAGAGGCATTTTTGAAGGTTTTGTTGGTGGTAAAATGAATACTAAGCGTTTTCTTGTCGGTTTAGGTGGTATATTTGTTACACCAATAATAGCACAAATAGTTGCGCAATTCATAACACAGATTCTAACCTTAAGACAAATAACACAGTTATTCCCACGTCCACAGTTGCCAAATATTCAATTGCCTTTTATACCACTTCAACTACCTAACTTAGTATTAGTTCCAGCGTCGGCTTCGCCTGTAATAACAATATCTTTAAGCTCAATACAACAATCAAGCACCACTAACTCAGAGATACAGATAAACATGGGTTCACCAATTACATCAAGCTTAAATAATGCTACCCTTTCTGGTCAGCTAACGACACAGGTTTCAACAAGTGTAACGTGATGAATTATGGTAGAGCAAAAAATAAAAGCAGGTGTTAGTATATCTACACTTAATGTGAGGTTTGAACTGAAATGCAAAAGTCAAGTTATATTAGAGGAAAAAGCAACAAAATAAAGGGTCATACACTAAAAGTCTATTGTTTAGTTGAAGTGAAGGACAAAGGTAAAGTGATTTACAGCAAACAGTTTGAGAGTCATAGCTTTGTAGCTCAGTGGTTACAATTACTTTACGGTGCGTTTGGACGGAATAATTTAAGCATTTTAAATAATCATTTTCCAGCAGAAAGCATTGACGTTAATTGGTTACAGATGAATGCGGGTAGCGGTGATGCTAGTTTTGGTATTCAAGTAGGTAGTGGAACAACGAAAAGCATTAACGACACGGCTTTGGATTCTTTAATTCCTAACGGTAATAGTGTGGGTCAATTAGCTTATGGTGCTATGAGTTTTACATCACCAACAATAAATACTACAACTAATCAAGGCAACTTTAGTGTATCAAGAAGTTTTACAAATAATAGTGGTGGAAGTGTTACAGTTTCGGAAGTTGGGATTGTGCTTCGGTCTTTTGCTTCAGATACAAACTTTTATTACATATTCATAATCCATGATATTTTATCTTCACCAATTACACTAGCAAACAGTCAAGTTTTAACGGTAACTTATATTTTCAGTATTCAAACATGAAGTGGTGAAAATGGATTCATTTAAAATATTTGTAATAGTGAAAGTAAAAAATCCAAAACAGAAAACAAAAGTATATAGATTTAAGAGTCGTAGTTTCGTAGGAAACTTTTTATATATATTATTTAACTCTTTTCAGACAAATGACGGTTTTAGCCTTACACAAGCTTACCCTTCATCAGGTAGTTGTCAAGCAAACGCTAATGAAAGTGCTGCAGGTACTTATCCTTGGGTTACAGTAAATGCGGGTAACGGTGATGCTAGTTTTGGTATTCAAGTAGGTAGTGGAACAACACCGCCTACTATAAGTGATATAACTATTGAAAGTTTAATTCCTAACGGTAATAGTGTGGGTCAATTAGCTTATGGTGCTATGACCACTATAGCACCTGTAATAAATTCAAGTAATAATACGGGCTATACTCAAATACAGAGAGTATTTATAAATCAATCAAGTACATCTATTACAATAACAGAAGTTGCAGTTGTTGCACAATTTGGTGGTATTCCATGCAAATATCTCATCCTTCATGATTTGCTACCAACACCTGTTACACTACAACCTAATGGAAGTGTAACAATAACTTATCAGTTCAATATCGCAACATAAACGTTTATCTGTTTTTTCCGATTTTTTGCACAATTTAAAAGTTTAAAAATATGCAATTTTTCGGAAAAAAAGGAAAGATTATTATAGCTCTCTTATTTTTTATAGTTTGATTAACATGGTTTATAAAGTAAGTTTAATTAATAAATCAAGTTTTTATATCGACCTTCAACAATTAGCTAGTGTATTACAGAAACAACTAGATGAACATTATACACCTATATGGGGTATTGGAGCAAAAATAGAGCTTGAGCCAACTGATTCAGATATGGATTTAATACTAGAGGATAATACAGATATTGTAGGCGCACTTGGATACCATGTTTATGAAGGTTATAATAAGCCAACCGCTTTTGTTTTCGTCAAAACTAGCGCGAATGATGGTTTTCCATATTCAGTTGTTGCATCCCATGAATTACTTGAAATGCTAACTAATCCCTTTGTTAATTTATTCGTTAATGCTAGCGCTAATGATGGCGGTATATTTTTCACCAAGTTCATTTTCAGAGAAATATGTGATGCAGTCGAAGAATACATGTATCAAATAGATAACGTGTGGGTTAGTGATTTTGTAACACCTTATTGGTTCTTTGAAGCTGAAAGTGGTAATAAATATGACTATCTTGGTAAGCTTACTAGTCCTTTATCGATAGGTGAAGGTGGTTATTATAGCTATTATATGTGCTATATTGGTAGTGGTTACCAAGAATATTATGATAAGAAGGCTAAGCCTAGACCACACAGGATATGTAAGCATTAAACATGTGATGAAAAAATGAAGGTAGCCTTAGGCGAAAGTAAAAAAATAGAAGGCTACTTTACCATTGATTTATATGGTGAACCTGATTTAATACATGATATAAATAATGGTTTACCTTTTCCCGATAATTCTGTGGATGAAATTAGAGCTATACATGTTGTTGAACATATACATGACTTAGTTAAACTATTCAAAGAAATGTATAGGGTATGTAAGAATGGGGCAATAATTCATATAGAAACACCGCTTTGGAATAAACCAGAAAGCTGGATAGATATTACACACGTCCACCACTTCGATGAAAGAACACCAGACTTTTTATGTGAAGATAATTATTTGAGTAAAAGAGAAGGGTGGAGATTTAAGTTAAAGAGCAAAAAAATAGACCGTATGAACTTAATTTTTGAGCTTGTAGTAATCAAATAGTTTATTTTTAAACTTTTAAAAAATGCAGAAAATCGGAAAAAAAGGATATTAGCACAACGCTATTAGTATTGCTAACAACAACGCTATGGAAATAGTAAATGCTAACATCACTTTTGCTTTTCTTTCCATAGTTTCCCCCATCCTACCTTTTCTATTTTCTTTTCCGCCACATTGAATTTATAGAGGCTTCTGCCTATCTTAAAGTATTTTTCGCTAAATAAGACGTTATACTCTAGCCTTGACATAAACGCTTTCCGTATCAACATAAATCTAACCCTATTGATGTCATCACCTAGCAAGAATTGTATCTTACATAGTCTATCATATCCTAAGTTCTCTTTGACTACAAAATAGTAGTGATAACCTTTTCGACTCTCATACTCTCTATAATACAGTAGGTGTAGCTTCATGTGTTTGAGTATTAGTTTCCTTGTGTTTATCCATAATTTCCGCCATTCTTTGTTTGGCTTGATGTCTAAATCTATTTTAATACAATTTGTCATAACTTTAGCCTCACCTTTTCCTCTCTCTTATTATACTTGTGCGCCCATATCACATCTATATCTACATCTGGATATGTTGGTAGTTCAGCGGTTATTTTATACTCAACGCCAACAACGTTTACTAAATCCGCTACTACTTCACCAAAACGTTCTTGTATAGCATCAAAGAGAGCAAAGCTTAGACGTCTAGCTATTTCGTCTCTTTCTACTATTTGTGTGTCTAATATAGTTGTCATACCCGTAGCATCCACATAAAGTGGATTGTCTTTAGCGCCTTGTGAAGAGAATGTTACTATTACTTTTACCCTTGTTGCTCTTACACGCCTTATAAAGCGCTTAGTTATTTTGTTTCGCAGAAAAGCTAATGTTTTTCCTTTACGTGTGAAGACGACTATTTCTTCTCCACTACTTTCATCAATCAATATTGCTAGTGTTGGCATGATTTACACCTATTCTTTTAAGTAACTCCACGCCTTCATTAGTAAGGAATATTCGTTTTTGCTTAGTTATGACGAATTCGCCTAATGTTTGTATTATTTCGTATAGACGTCTCTCTTTTACTTGGAATATTTGACACATCTGTTCCACAGTAGGTGTTTTGTATGTTGCTAGAACACTTAGTAAGGGTAATATGTTCACATTGAGTTTCCTAGCGCCTTCTAGTTGTTTCTTGTCAAAGAGCTCTATTTCTATGCGGAAAGTTGAAAACGCTTTGTTTATGAACTCTAAATCTTCTTGTTCTACTGTTTTCCTACCCTCTAGTAATGCACTAGCTCTTATCAAAGCCTCATAATGCTCTTTGGCTCTAGCTTTGCTAAACTCATATTGAAAGAGTCTTTGACCTTCATCATAGAGTTTTGATTTTAACGCTTTTTCGGGTATTTCCACGCTTTTGTAATCGTAACTATACGTGATACCGTTTTGCGGTATAGCCTGTTTCGGTTCTAATGGCATATAGATATGATAATAGCGTATTACCTTATCCCTTATATCAGTCTCAAATTCGGATTCTCTTAGTAGTCTAGCTAGTATTAGTGGTTGTGCGTTCATAATAGCACTACCCTTAAAGTCGTATATTTGTAGGTTAAGATTACTAGTTAGCTTAGCTACAAAACCGCTATACACTAGTTCGCCTAAGACCATAGCGGTAGCTACTTGACTATATTCAGTTCCACCTTTGCTAAGGTCATCCACTAGAATCGTCAAATTAGCGTTGAATAGTCTAGGTGCTATGTATCTTAGTCCACTAACTGTTATAGCGTCTAGACTCATCACGTTACGCTGACATGTCTTTTTCAAGAAATTCATAGCCGTAGATTTACCTGTTCCACTACTACCTATAACTAGCATGGCTCTATTCGACATATCAGCTAATATTTCTACTATACTTAACATCCCTAAACCTTGATGGCTTTGCTCGACAGCCTCAAACACTTTTAGCTTGTTTGGATGCTTTGCTAGTATTCTTTTTGTTTCCATGTTGTCCACCATCAATGAGTTCTAGGGTTAAAAGAATTTTCCTAGAGTCAATCTTAGATGCGGATATAAAAACATAATCCGCATCCATAGGTATGAATCCCGCTATGTTTAACAGCATAGCGCCCTTATCAGTCTTAGTTATTTTTCTCAACTTTCTTTGCAACTTTTTCACCTCTTATTGGATGCATAACAAAAACACTAGCTAGTTTCCCAAAGCTAGTATAAGTGTTGTTTTGTTCTTTCACCACCATGATGTAGCTATCTTTCTGAAATATCACATCCACTTGTCTATTTACTTGGGTATTTTGATTAGTGTCTTGTCTAATAGCGTAATCGTAAACTGTGATTACTTGTCTAGCTATGGTTACTAGCGTGATGCTTAACGCTTTATGTCTATTTACCCTTAGTTTTCTAGCTCCAAATATCATGGGGTTATCTATTGTGATAAATGAAAAAGTAGGGTTAGGCATGGCTATCACTTCTTCTTTGAGTCTAACACTTGAATCGCTCTAGTTTTGCTTTGCCATGTCTTTATCACTATTTTCTTACCTACCCAATTATCTGTGTCATCACCTAAGGTTAGTATGAATGCCCCTAGTTTGCTCTTTTGACCTACGTTATCCCTTAGCCATAGCATATCGGCATGGTCATTAGTGTCTAACCCTTGAGTCTTTCCGCACTCTTCACAATTTGTGTTACTTAGTATTACTCTAACGCCTTCATATCCACGCAATTGGGTCTTTATCACTTCGACTTTGCTGATAGTTCCGCTTAGACCTTCATGGAAAACGGGTAGTGGTTTTGTTATGTTTGCTGTTAGTTTCACCATGCTCTCAACCCCCTTACTTCCACTGAACTGACAGACTTCAAAAATGGGTTGTCAAGCCCTTTTGAACCCGTTTTTCCCGTTTTTTGGTTTTGGGTCATGTTTAAACCCCATAAACCATAAAACTTTGAAACTTATAAAGTTTTTGAAGTTGGTGTTTTTCGGGTCAAGTTTTATGTGCAAATTTTTTACATAAGGGGGATATGGGTCTTTTTTCCGATTTTCCGCACATTTTTAAATTTTTAAATTGCGCAAAAAATCGGAAAAAAGGGAATTTAAGCGTAATAAAAAGCTAAAAGGAAAGAGAAAATTAAAACAAAAAAATGAAAATAAAGACTTTAATCAACTCTACGTTGCTGTGGTCGTGGATGGAAAAGCAAGTATTGACCAACATCCAAAGTTATTGGCTCATGGTCATTACTAGTGATTGTTGTTTCCTTAGCGATAGATATTATACGTCTCTCTGCACCTAATGGCATTACATCGAGTTTTGAATTAATAGTATGGTTAAAGAACTGCATACTTTCACGCTCAGTAAATAGGTAAATTGGTAGAACGAATTCCCCTTCTTTCTCAATTCGGTATATCTCTAAATGCCCTTGAGCTGTTACGTATTGCAGTCTTAGTTTACCCACCTGTGTAAATGCTAGTGAATGTTGGGGTAATAGTTTAGCGTACCATATTAGTCTCTCACCAGTGAACCGCACAACACTAGGGGAATAGAGGTTCTCAAAGAGAACATATTCTATGTCTTGCCATAAGCTTCTATGAACGCTGTAATCTCTCAGAGTGTAGATACCACTGTTAAACGACACGTCTGTGAATTCCACACGTTGGTGTCCGCTCACTGTTTTATCTCTCCTAACATCAATTGTAAACTCCACCCCCGTTTTCTTAAGGAATTTAAATAATTTTTCCGCTTGTGTGTTAGTGAAAACCGCTACCTCTTTCTTTCTCACGTAATAGACGCTCTCATTAAGTTTAATGTAGTATCCCTTTTGCAGTAGACCCATCGAGCAACTCTCACTTACGTCTATTAGAATCCTAAAAATTGGTTGATTGTCGTAGGCTTCACTAAGTGAAGGTGTGAATGGTAGACCCACATCAGCTATCTCAATACGACCGCCTAAAACCTCTTCACTCATGCTTTATCACCTATTGGACGCACCACAAGTAAGTCGAGCTCTTCAGGTGTTCCCAGCACGGTATAAAACCCGTATTCCTTGTTACAAAGTATGTCTTGTTTTGCGTATTTCCATTTTTTGTGATGGCTGTAAACTGTGAAATAGGCATAGTCATAGTTACCCATGCCTTTATATGTTAAACGCTTTGCGGTAAAAGAATAATGCCCCCTATGAGAACATAGGGGTAACATTTTTTTGTTTTGTGTTTCGCTCATGCTAATCACCTAAATGAGAAATAATAGCCTTAAGTTGCTTAATCGCTTGTTTGTCGTGTAGAAGTTCGTGAAAAGGATTAACATCATCATCCCCACCAACTGTAACTTTTTCCCACTCCCTTGAGGCTTGTATCAATAAGTCAGTTACATTATTTGAACTACTAGTTGCCCAAATCTCTTCGCTAGCTGTGTCATCAAAAGTTGCAACTAAAAATGTTGCAACTCCAGTTTCAAACGCATATATGTAAACATCGCCCCCACCCTCCGAATGGAAAGAAAAAACGGGGTCGAGCTGGGGCACACTGAGGCTTTTAGCCGTAGCCCCACCGGTGTTGCTAACCTGGTTGCCTTCCTGCGTCATGTTTTTCGCCGATATCCACTATCGACGAGGGGGTATATAAGCGTTACTTTCGTGTGAAGCAATGACGAAAATGAAGCGCGAACAAGTGTTAGTTTTGTAAAAATTACTTACGTCATGCCGCACCCGAATTTTTTGTTTACCAGGCGAGTACCGGATTTTTCTTTAGGTTTTCTTTAGGTTTTCTGCGTTTTGATGAAGAGTGGAAAAATGGACTGCGTGAGGAAAATGCACCATGCATTTTTAGTCCATTTTTAGTCTATTTTTAGGTTTTGGTTCATTTT
>Ga0208549_100653_pt1 | contig 14013 bp, 21 predicted proteins | sample BED_host_MetaG_FD_187135 | JGI IMG/M metagenome (GOLD analysis project Ga0208549, IMG submission 187135) | Hot spring microbial mat communities from Yellowstone National Park, Wyoming, USA - BED_host_MetaG (SPAdes) (version 2) | ecosystem: Environmental > Aquatic > Thermal springs > Hot (42-90C)... | reverse complement strand
AACACAACAGGATAGACATCGTCTCCGTCCCAATGGAGGCACATGGTTTAACACCAGTTGAGAAAGAGGCGTTCAGAAGGATTTTCGCATGGTTCGCAGGTAATGGGATACCCATCATAATAGCCTATGGGAATCAGGGTATATCCGAACTTGTTGGGATCGAGGGTTCTTATGCGGTGAAAATAGCGCAGTGGGATGCACCGTGTGAAGACAACAACTATCTCTATGCTCCTTCTGATTTTGGGACAACGCAGGGTGTATTCACGGGTACAAGTGCTTCTACTGTTGCGTACTCAGGCTTCCTCGCAGTGCTCAAACAGAACGGATACGATATAGTTTCATTCGCTCAAAAAGGTGGGTGCCAGACCTATCCTGAGCTACTCCTCGACTGAAGCATTAACACAAACTTTTTCTATCTGTTCGGTGTAGTGTTGTCCATGACTAAATCTAACGTTTTAGACGTTACGGTTCAGGGTGCGGCTCCATCCATCTCCATCACAGCTAATACAACCTCCCTACCAAGTAGTGGTGGCACAGTCGACTTCACGGGTAGCACCGATCTACCAGCTGGGACAACCCTAGAAATACAGGTGACTGGGGGTACCTCTGCTATGAGTTCCAGTAGCATCTATGGATCCGCTGACCCCATAACTATTACTGGTGGCGGTGGCACTACGGGTATCGCTGGCTACGTAACCGTGGGTTCAGGTGGTAGCATATCGTTCTCACTGAATTTCACCAGTAACCCCTCTGCCTCCACTGTTACCTACGGCGTGTACGTGGAGGACACCACGACTGGTACGCAGTCGAACACCGTGACCATCAGTATTGCACCAGCAAGTAAAAGTATCACACTTACAAGTCAATCCGCGACAACCCTATCCAGCAGTGGTGGCTCAGTGACCTTCTCAGGAAGTGCCACTGGATATAACCCCGGTCAAGTTTTCTACGTCTTCGTTAACGGTGTGAACACGACGACCACGACGCTTGGTTCCGATTACACGTTCAGCTTCGCCTTGAGCTTCCCAGCGAACGACACCACGAGTCCGGAAACATATACCGTGGATGTGTCCGACAACACAAGTAATGAGTGACTCCTTTTGGCCAAGTCCAACACCCTCTCCGTCGTAGTTAAGGGTGAGAGTGTTAGCACACCTCCTCCAAGCATCACGGGTACCTCTGGGTGCTACAAGGTTGTTTCAAGAGTAGGTGAGTTCGTGCAGTTAGGTGCCTCTTGGAGCGGTGGATTGGCTCCCTACACTTGGAGGTGGGTGTGGCCTGACGGTTACACTCAGACTGGGTCTCTCTCTTCTGGTACATCAGGTGTAGCATCTACGAGCAGGATTTTCTCACCGGGTAGCACAGTATATTCTTCAGCCACTGTTACGATCAATGATAGTTCAGGTCAGAGCGTAAGTGCGACCGCCACAGTTACAACGGAGTGTGGCTGAAAGTGCCTGAGATTGTTAAGAAAACAGCTGGTAGCCTGCTCGTCGAGTTTCCTGAGCTGAACCGTTTGTCAGATGATGATATCGAAGAAATTCTCCGAGATTCGAGACGCAGAGTCGATTCGCCATGAGCAGTGGTACCTCGGGTACAGCCACAACCTCCAGGACATTCGCGCCAGGTGTTACACCATACACGTCGGCTGACTTCACTGTTTTTGATAGCCTTGGGAGGAGTGCCTTAACCACGGCGACGGTTACAGGGGTGTGCTACTAATGGTTAAGTCGAATGTTTTAAAAATCACGGCAGTCGAACCCCTACCCTCATCAGGCGGGGTGATACTCAAATCACTGGTTGTTAATCCCCAGACAGTCCAGATAGGTCAGCCAGTGACAATCACCGCCACGTATGTTAATGGTTCAGGTGAGCCAATCAGTGGTCTGCCCGTTGTTATTACCATTCAATCAAATGCTTCGTATGAAACTGTAGGACAGAGATATACTCTTCAAACAGATTCAAACGGTCAGGCTACTGTAACATATACGAACACCATTGTAGCGGGGACGTGGAGTGTCAGTGTGGCCCACGAAATACTCAGTGGCGAATACAGCGTTGATGGGACAGCGTCGTTCACAGTTGAGGGTACGGTGGAGGTCTTCCTCTACGGTGGCTCCGTTTCCTTAGGGTACTATACCGGTGTAACCAATTACTGGGCCGCCATAGTGAACACTTCGTTCAGGTGTTCATCGTGTCCCTCAGATACTATGGGGGTTGCAACCGTCTCTGATAGTTTGGGTTCCAGTCAAACAGTCGACGTTACACCTGCGAACAACGTTATATATGTGGGTTTCAAGCACCCATCCCTTTCCCCGGGCTACACGGTTACAGTTACAGTAGAGGCACTAGGCGCCACCAAGACTTACACCTTCATCTTCGATAAGATCGTCAACCTCGCTTCTATATCCATAAACCCAGATCAAACCTACTATGTTTACGGATAACCTTAATCCTTTTCTTCCATTCTGTTGAGTTTATCCTTTATTTCCCTGATATCTTCCTCAATGGGTTTCAATTTGATGTCAAGCATTCTGGCTATGTTCCCCTCAAGAACCGATTTGTTTATCTGGTCTTGGATTACCTGTTTTATTTCCTCTGAATGCCTCTTCATTTCATATTTCGTCGCACGTGTACGTGCATAGTATACCTGCATGATACCGATAATCAGCACCCCCGTTAAACTCACAAGTGATATGTAAATATTGACGTCCACACCGTTTGGTTTTATGAAGATAGATAAAAAATTATCTGAAGGCATATATCCACAAAAGGAAAAACGTTTTTATTTCCCACAAGAAAATATGCTTTATATCTTCTTCGTACACAGGTTCAGTGACGGGTTCAATTACGGGAAGTATCACAGGAACCTGTACCCCACTTACTCCCATCCAACCTCAGTGTCCATCACTCCCTTCACGTATACTGAATTTCAGGTCGAGGAGAACCAAATTCAATCCATTTCCCCCAGAACCCTTCGCGTCGATGATCGATGTTATAACGGCTGGTCAGTATATGGAAGCAGCCATACACGCATCTGATGCGAATTCCACGTTGAGTGCGCTCACATCAGCCCAACAGCAACTCACAAACGCGAGGAGCTACTTCCAGACTGCCCTCTCATACGCGTGTTCCCAACCCCTTCCCCGTATAACTGAAAGCGTCTACACTGACCTAATCAATTATTCCAACTACTTAATTTGTCAGATTCAGGAATTCATCAACGCCCTTCCCAGCGTATCAAACCTCCAGTCTTTTCAGACACAGGTCTTGTATCCGTTTCAGGGGATGATTGGGAGGCTCTTCCAAGCTCTCCTTAAACTTCTTGACTAGAAAAACTTTATTAATAAGAAAAGGAAAAAGTGCTTATGCCTGTAGACAAACAAAAAGCGGCTCAGAGGGTAGATAAACTCGATAGAACACTCTACGATCTCTGGGGTAAAATAGAACAGGATGACGCAGAAATCCAGGTCTATGATGACCTGATCGCTCTCTTTCAAAATATTCTGAGAAACGATGAGTACGTCAAATCCTCACCTGAGGTTCAGAATTCAATAAAAAATATTATAGCGAACCTGAAGACGCTAAAGGAAGAAGAGAGAAAAGAAATGAAAATTGAAGAGGAAGCCGCAAAAATCCTTCAGTGGTTACTAGATACGTATAAAGCCAACTATGGATTAACTACTTACTACACATAAAACCAATTGTGGGACTGATCAGAGGAGTTTCTTCCTTCCCCCAACCCTTGTTTTGAGTGCTGCGCAAAGTTGCACCCTGAACCTGTAGATTGGCGATGTGGATATCCCAAGAGGAAAGAGGGGACACACTGCACCCTGAGGTGATGTGAGACCACCCGACTGTAGGGAGGTCAGATAAACCGTTACATTTGCGTGGCATCCCCCACCGATGTATGGGTTGCAGATGAGGCTACCATTTCCATTCACGGTGTTGTATCCCGGTGCACTCACCTGATACGTGAATGTACCGTTATAGGCGCATCCCGTTGCGAGCTGAACCTGTCCATCAGCATTAGTGTAACCGGTTACAGTCTGTCCACCGTACGGTGAACAGTGCGACGTCATTTTTACTTCAGCACCCATGATGGGTGAACCATTCTGGTCTACGACTGTGAATGTGACCATCAGGAACCACCACACAGTTGCTTGAGCAGTTTACCCGTCGCTATACCCAGACCCAGGAAGCCATTATTCTTTTGCAGGTAGTTCGCAAGCAGACACACAATCCTCGTGGTTTGAGGCTGGACTGGGACACACACACCATTTGAACACGCGAACCCTGATGGACAGGGGACAGTTGAAGAACACGCAGTTTGCTGTACACACTGACCATTCACGCAGATGTATCCACTGCTACACTGGGAGTTGGATGTGCACCCCGTACTCTGTGGGGAAACGCATATACCGTTCACACAGGTGTATCCAGTGGGACACTGTGAGTTAGAAGTGCACCCCGACTGTGTTGGTTGAGGTACACATTGCCCATTCTGACATATGTAGCCCGAAGGACACTGGGAGTTAGAGGTGCACCCGCCTCCAGTCGTGGATGCCTGTGGAAGGGAGATGTGTATCGTGTACACAGACGAATTACACACGGTCGTGGAGCCACTCTGAGATTGATAGCCACTCGCCGAGGCAACGTAGTTTATTGTTACACATCCACTTGAAGAAAGGGGAAACGTTGTTGAAACTTCCCCATTTGAACCAGTTATGAGGGTTACACGGTTTGCGACGATTGTGGCACCCGAAATCGGGTTACCAGATGTATCGGTTACTGTGAATATCACGTCCACACTGCTTGTTGACGGTGGTGGAGTTGAAGTGCTCTGAAGGGTTACCATTCCAACGTATATTGGGAAGGAAGAAGAAATAGAGGCGGTTCCACTTATACCAACGTATCCAGATGCGCTTATCGAATACTGTGCGCTTGAACCATAGGACTCGAAGACCGCGTTACCCGCGTTGTTGGTGGTACCCTTCAGCAATCCATCGTAAAGCACGACTGAGGCGCCCTGTATTGGGTTCCCCGATGAATCTTCCACGTGGAAGGCATAGAAATACGTATTCGCTGGTACTGGACTTACACACCCTGAACCCGACTTCTGGAGAACTATGCTTATGTTCTGATTGGTGTTCACGGCACCCGTGTTTCCACACTGGGGTATGTAGCCATCTGCCACCACGGTGTATATGTAGGTGGCATACCCCCAGATGTTCGCTGGAATGCTTACAACCGCGTTTCCATTCAGGTCAGTGGGTGCGTAGTAGGGTTGATTTGATTTATCCACACCCACGACGAAGGCGGTTGTAACGGGGTTACCGCTGGAATCCGTGATTGAAAAATAGAAGTTAACCATTCTTCATCTTCTCTTTGAATTTTTTGTGCGCCTTCCTTATGTCGAGGGAGAGCATTCTATTCCTGAACTCCTCTGAAGCCTTACCCGGACCCATCTTTTTTTCGTATGCTTCTATCTGCTTCAGGATTGCTTTCCTGTTATACTTCCTTTCGTACCTCTTTACTGCATCCACTTCACTGCACCAAATCCATCAGTGAAGTGAGGGTTTCCACCTCACTCTGGATTAGTGCTTCCATGTATTCGGGTGAAGCCTGACCTGTGAACGCCCTCTTAAAGTTCCTGAACCATTTGCACACCAGGTTTTTATCGATTTCATCTACGTTGATACCCAGTGCGTTGGCTATATGGGATGCATACTTCCACATCATGTCCAGGTCTTCTTCAGTTATACCCTCACTATCCTTGCATGGAAGTCCGTTTATGAACTCTTCCTTAGGGGAGCGTCTCACAGCTTCTTTCTGTCTTTTCTGTGAAGCATACATCCTTCTCGGTCTTTCGAGACGCTGCGACGTATACATGTAGGATGGGTTCATACGCATAGCCATTTTTACTCTCCTTCTCCTTAGCGGCATGGTTATTGGTGGTAACTGTGATGGTTGACCGAATGACCGGATCCTTCCCATTATCCGCTTGAAAACAGGGTAATCCCACTCGAGTGGCATACTCATATTCACACTGCCTAAAAGATAAATATTTCCACGTAATCATAGAGGTTATGAGTCTACCAGCAAACCTGATGAGGACGAATGTCATAGCTGATCAGGACATGCAGAGGGTGGGGATGGTGTTCTACCTGGTAATGCCACAGGACACGGCACCACCTTCTAAACCCTATATAATCGACCTTCTTGGTTACAACTCACTCACATTAACGTGGACAAACTTCACGGGAAGTGTAACCATTGTTGATGTTGACCCACAGACACATCTGAGTGTGGGGATACCGAACACCGTGAATATGAATGGTAGTGGTGAAACGAGTGTTGGTTCATCCATAACGGGTGTAATAAGTGTGAGCGTCTCTTCATCGGGTGTTAAAAACTCATCTGTTACGCTGATGGCTCTGAAGTCTCTTGGTGGAACATCAGTTACCTTCCCCACGAACCCGCAGTATGTCCTTGATTCTACTACGCCCCTTCCAGCTAACGGTGTCTTCACGGGTCAAGTAGTGGATACATTACAGTATGGGGCTTCCTACATTGTCGCGGAGGCTAACAGTGATCAGGCTGGCACACTCTACATTGACTTCAGTGAGGACAACTTCAACACCGTTGCATTCTCAGCGGCTATCCCCACCACGAGTCAGACGACACCCACAGCCTCGAATCCATTTGTTCAGGGTACCTATGCGTATAACGCGCAGGCGCACGTCGCACTCCTAGCGAGATATGTTCGTGTACGCTACGTTAATGGTTCCACGGCGCAAACACACTTCCAAATAAGTCACCGATTCACGCAGGCATAACTGTTGTTTAACATAAAGTTTTTAGTCAAGCCTCCACTATACTAGTTATGGCTTCAGTTAGTTGGCCTTCCTCGATAACGGCGCCCGACGGTACAACTATAGGTTTCAACTCTTCTGGTCTCCTTACAGTACTTCAGGCACCCAAACTCGTGTTACCTTCAGGTATCAGTATCCAGCAGGACTCATCAGGTTACTTGGGCATATTCAACAGTAGTGGTACGGAGGTTGAGACAATCAGTGGTACAGGTCATCATGTATTCGTGAATACGAGCGGTAATGCGAGTAACTATAGTCTTGAGATTGTAACTGACGGTTCATTTACAACTATTGAAAGTAGTGCTCCCAACATGATTACCAACGCGGATACTTGGTTTAATCTTTATACACCTAATTGGATGTATCTTTATGGTACTTTAGTTTTTAATAGCGGTAGCGTAACCGCGGGTAGACAAGGTATAACAAGTGCTTTTTCAACTTCGGGTAATATTGGTCTTGGAGGTTATAATAATGCTGGGCCTTATCAAATATATAATGTTGGTGGTTTCGCAGGTCAAAGTGCATTCTTTGCACAGAACCTATCAGCATCCTACTCGACAACTTCAACCACAGCCGTGAGCACGGGTCTATACGCCTATATCCCCGTTTCCGGTATTACGGTGAATAGTCCAATAGTTGTTGAATTCGAGGGTTACGGCTACAACAACACGCTGGGGGACGGCGTCACGCTGAGCCTCTACGCATCCACGGCGGGTATACCAGCTCAGGGTTCCGCTCCACCCAGCACGGACACCCACCTCACAAGTATAACGGTGACGCAGGAAGGGGTAGCGTCCAACCCGAACAGTATGCCTATAACCTACGTGTACACGCCCACTGCTTCTGGGTCTTATTACTTCTATGTGACGCTGAACGCTGTTACGGGTGGCACGGCGACAATAGCTACACCCTCATGCATAGTGGCTCGTGGCTGGTAGCACCCTTTTCCTTTCCTCTCTTTCTTTCTAGGTGAGTGGCTGAGTAAAACCTTTTTCTACGGGTGGTAAGAGATCAGGGACTTCGCAATCAACGGTTCCAAGCTGATAAGGTGGTAGCCGAGAGCAGGCTCCCCGCTGAGGCTTCAGCTGGGGGGTAGCTCACACTTCCCCATAGTTTAATACAGTTTCCAAAACCTCGCCCCTTCTAGGGGCGGGGGTTCTAAAAGTATAAATACTTCCCCATAGTTTAATCTTCATGGGAACATACTGTAAATACCACTTGGCTCAGGGTGTACTCTCAGCGTTGGCGGACAGTGAACAGGTGCTGATAGTTCACCCCAAAAAGTCTGATAAGTGCTCCGTTGATGGGTGTAACCGCAGGGTTTACTTTGAGACATTATTCTACCAGAAGGGTTCGGGTATAATATTCGTTCCATCCAATTCGACCAGCACCGTATACTCTGGGGCTTGGTACTGGGAACCGCTCTTCAGACTTGGGATGGAACAGTATATAGAAAAGGAGAGAAAAAAATCTTCTAAAGGTTAGGGTTTCCTTGCCCACCGTAAGAAGGAAACTCAAAAGGATACTCTCCAAACTCGACGGTGGTCAAAGGGAATTTGCTGAAGCCTTCCTTGAGTGGCTCTGTAATAAGTATGAAGTGGAAGGTGTTGAAAGGACTCTTCGGTGGGATAAGGGTAAATTCAGAAAATATGGGTGGGTCATCCTGGTCAAGTGTGACTCTGAGGAGAGGGAGAACATAAACAGCTACTTTGCGAAGCTCACAAAGAAGTATGAAGTGAAGTATGGTTCGGGGATACTGGACGTTTTCTCTAAAGTGGTGGTCGAGTGTGTTGAAAAATATAACAACGAAGCAAAAAGAAAAAATTAATATAGTGCTTAGTATTATATTTGGATATGGCTGAACAAAAATTTAATCCCTTCCGTTCAATGAAGCAAAAAGCGTTGATGAGGAGAACAGGTGATCTGATACTCTTGAGCATACTTAAAACCATAAATGAAAGGGACGGTGGAGATAAACCAGCACGCTACACACACATCATGTTTGGTTCAAAAACCAACCCATTCGTGTGCACCCGCTACCTGGAATTCTGTAAGGAACACGGACTCATAGAAGTGAACAACAGGACGTATCATCTCACCGCTAAGGGTCGTGCACTCATGAACATGCTACAGGAACGTGAGAATTTAAAAGAAGAGATTAGACAAATGGAAAAGCAAATTCTTGAGGGGATTTATTCCTGAGACTCATGAAATATAAATAGCGTAGAACTGATACCATACATCGTAGGGTGTTACGTTTGTGATGTCCACTTTGAGCACATCGTATATGGGTATGTTTGGTTCTGGGTTGAAAGCCGCATTCCACGCATACATCGTAGTTCGACTATCAAGAATGGGAAAGCGGTTCACGATGAGTGGAATCTTAAACTGATGTTTGAAGTTATAATTCACCAGGTCTGAGTATAAGAAATCTAGGGGTTTCTGATTATTCTTAAAATACATGGATACCTTCAGGTCTTCACCGAGGAAGAGACCAGCCATGTAATACACGTCCTGACCCTGTCGATAATCCAGCACAGTCGTCCTAGCACCTGGCTGAAGCACAGTCAGAGATACCTGATAAACAGTGTACTCCTTCCCTTCAGGTGGCTTTGGAGTCCCGACCTGATATGGCTTCAGTATCTCCCTTCCCCTGACGTTCTCTACAATATTCTCTATTAGGGACACATGCTCTAAACGTGTATGGGTCTAAAAAACTTATCCCCCAAAACCTTTTTAAACGTATGTATGTTTATGTATCTATGGCAGAGATGTCCGAAGAAACGTGCATGTGTCCTTACTGTAAAAATGTGGTCGACCACTTCATACGGAACGGTAATTTCTGGTATAAGTGTCCCAAATGTAATAAGTCGATAAGGTCATCCATGCTTCCCGATAACTGTAAGGCCAACGCGGTGGATGGAGAGGAACCAAAACAGGAAGAAGACGTTATAGAAGAACAGAAAATAGAAGAAGACGTGGAAAACATAGTTAAGAAGAGACGGGAAGAAACCAGAGAAGAGCTACCGATTGATATAGGTTCGCCAAGACAGCCCTGGCAGATTCTCCAGCAGGTTTTAACGGCGTGGCAACTCCCAAGTAAACTGATCGACTTCCTCGTTGCCAGGAGCAGGTCGTCGGGTGTTGCGCTTCACCCCAGTGAGCTGATGGATTTGCTTACAACTTCATATAACTCTCCGCTTCAGAAAAACGAAAAGGCTGCCAACCTGATTGTTCAGGACTACATACGTGCGTTGGAAGAAGAGAAAAACAAGGCACGAGTACAGGCGAACTATAACTGGTATTCATACGATTATCCGACGTCAACCGACTACGGGTATTACCAGCCGAGGATGCACAAAGAGGAAGGTGCACCATATCCACAGTACCCACAGTACCCAGGTCGTCCACCAATGTATCCACCTCCACCTCAACCTTACGATATAAGGTCGATAATTGAGGATATGGAGAGGAGGCACAGGGAAGAAATGGAGAAGCTCAGACGGGAGTATGAAGAAAAAGAAGAAAAGAGGAGAGAGGAAGAGAGGCTAAGAAAATTAGAAGAATCAGTGGCACAGACAAAAGACTTCCTCTTGGAACAGCTCAACCTTGCGATGGAGCAGATAAAAAATGAGTTGAAGGAAAGGTCGTCGTCATCCCCCGAGAAGGATGTTATAGTGATGAAACTTGAAGAGATGGAGAAAAAGGTAACAATGCTCCAGAACCAGCTCTCGGAAAAGGAGAAGGAAGAGCTCAAAAATGAAATAGCGGCTCTGAGACAGATGGTTTCAAGACCACAGGTCGAGGGGTTGAGTGATGAAGCGACGGTGGTATCGGAAGCCATAAGAGGTTTCACGGATGTGCTGAAGTCGAAGGAACCCCTGAAGAATATTGCTGAAATAGTGAAAAACAGGGGAGTTCCATCTCCACCCAACCCATCAAAGAACTTATCCCAGTACATTCCTGAGGAATTCAAGGAGTGATATAAGTGAAGGTTGTCCTGAGTGTGGCGACGAAAGGGGGTACTGGGAAGTCGATCGTCGCGATAAACCTTGCAAAGGCGCTCTCCAAAAAGGGTAAAACCGCCCTCGTTGACACGGATTTCGAGTCCTCGAACATCGGGATACTGCTCAACCTGAGTGAAAACAGCAAGATAGACTATGAGGCGAAGGTGATAAAACCAGTCGTGTGGAATGATATAAATGTGTTCTCCCTTTCCCTCATAACGTACAGGGATCAGGCTACATATCTGATAGGTACCGACATCCAGTATCTACTTAAAGATTATCTGGAGAGCCTTGAAAACCTGAGCAACATGGATTATATTGTTATAGACACACCGGGTGGGGCGGGGGATGTCTTGAAGATGATAGCCAGCAATTTTAAGGATCAGATAGCGGGTGCTGTAATCGTGCTTCACCCCGTAACAGCTGAGGTCGACCTTTCAAGGACTGTGAAGGTAATGGAGTATGCGGAAATCCCCATCCTGGGCGTGATACAGAATTTTGCATACCTCGATGGGAACAGGATGTATGGTTCAAGGGACTTATCGGAGTATGTTAAGCAGAAGGGAATAGAGAATTACTATGAACTACCCCTTGACCCGATGATGCCACAGAAAATCATGGAGTCGAACCCCCTGTTCAACGATATGAGCGTGTTTGAAGCGATAGCGGAACAGGTTGAACGTGCGAAGACCGGGACTTCAATTATGAGCAGGATAAAGAAGAGTGTTAAGGAAGGGTTGATAGAATCTCTCCTTCCAATCCTCGTCGAGCTTGTGCGCTATGTGAACAGTGAAGTGGACATTGAGGCGATAAAACAGCAATATGGTTTCGTGGAGCACGCGGTGTTCAAGGTGGTGCTGATGGACTACGACTTTAAGGAAGAACTGGGTGAAGTGTATTTGAGAGCGAAAGATAAACTATACTTCCTCAAGGAGCCACCTGAAGTGGTGCATTATGAACTTATTGTTACCCCTCAGTCTCTAGCTTGGGTGATACTTGGATATAAAAAGAACGATAAGGGTGTGCGTGTTCCAATAAGTATAACAGATGCCGTGTTCATGGGTAAAGTGAAGGTCAGAGGTTACGGTTCCCTGATAAAGATAATACAGCTATACCAGAGTGTGTTCGCCAATGCGGAAGTTATGGAAAGGATAAGGTCTAAATATTCTTCTCTTCTGGATGTGTTTGCATAATGTTCAGGGACGCAGATAGAAAATTTAATGAAATAGCGGAACAACTCAGATTAGCGAATATGCGCCTTGAAAGGATACTCGAGGAGCTTGAAAAAATAAGGAAGGAGTTGGAAAATGATAATAAGAGACATTCATCCTAGTAAACCCATAATCGACCTGGATACGAGGGTTAAAGGGTATAGGGTCAGTCAGAACATCAGTGTTACATGGAGCTGGTATGATGAGAATCAGGGTATCGTTGAGTGGACATTTCACAACCTTGGAAAACAAACTGAGTCGGTTATCCTTCTCAGGAATGGATACTACTTCGGTGGTGCCTTTTGGCCTGTCTATCTCGCTAACAGTCCACCTCTCTGTCCAACCTGTACTGGTCAGAATGGGTTTGGGACACACCTCTTAACACAGAGTGAACTGGTAAATGGTCAACCACCTTCATTAGTAGATAACGGTGTTGAAAACAACGCTCCCCCGATGGCTCCCGTCTACTTTGAGAATGGCTCAACCTCGATTTATGGGAAGGGGTGGCAGGTTGTGTTCATATTCACCCTCAATCCAGATGAGACGTGGAGTATGCTTGAGGGTGGATTCTCACAGGTAATGCCGCCTCAACCGCAGGGCGTCTTCACTGTTAATGTTGGATACATGGGTACTGTGTGTCTTGGATATGATCCTCAAAGAGTGAAGGACTGGGATACACAGACAGGGACAAACCTGCAAGGATATACGCCTAATCCCCAGAACTTCAATGGGCTTGTAACCTTCACACCAGAGCCAGATGCGCCATACGATGTTCTATCCTTTGAGGATAATATCAGTAAAGGGGAATGCACACAGCCTAGTCCACAACCCTCACCTCAACCACAACCTTCTCCAAATCCAACACAGTGCATCGACGATATACTCAACGCGATAAAGGAGTACCAGGTGAATCCACAGCAGGCTGTAACAGACCTGATAAATGGGATAGAGTGTATCCTTGACACTCTGGGCATGACTCCAGCATCACTCATACAGCAGATGCTGAGAAGGGACGTCATATCCACAGAGGAAGTTATAGATGTAGTTATTAAGTGGGATGTTAATAAGGTAAGGGAAGTGGTTAAAGCATGGCTCCGTCTCTAAACGAGAACAAACAGAGGATGGCGGATGAAATAAACGCGATACTCAAAACAAAGATACACTGGGAGAAGCTTTCAATGGAAGACCTGGGTTCAATATATGCCTTGATAACAACTGGGTCAATATGCTACCTTATATGTCCAAACCAGCAGAGGTTGAGTGATGTGCTGCAACGTTCACTGCGAGGGGAAGGGCCAGTTATAACAATGCTGAGACGCCTAATGAATGGTGGAGAGGCATAAACATACCGAAGGGGTTTGCCACATGTCCCGCATCCGCCCCTTTAAAGATGAAATTAGGTATCTAACTGATGAACAATTAAAACAATTGATTGAAGCAACCAGAAAAACGAACTCCACCCTGTACAGGTTTTTGCAGTGGATCACAGTTACTCAGGAGCATTGTAAGCCAGGTGTTAAACACAGCGAGTTCTGGAGTGTGCTGGTCGGTGAAGTGCGGGCGATTCTTATGGAGAAGAAGAGGTCGGAGTGCTTACTGAAAGAGCAACTCGTGCTGATCCCATTGACAGAAGTCGCAATAGTCTACCACCACGGGCAGGGTGGAAGCCAAGACTTCAATATACTGTATATCTTCAACACCACCAAACTGTGGCGGACAGTGGAGCTGGGTGAGTGGGTCAGCTACCCCCTAGTCAGTTAAGGATAACTTTATTTACGAGTTCATGTATTAGAGATTATGCCACTACGTGATAGGTTGGTCTATCAGGACAGGATACAGAACCTGAGAAATGCCGTTAATGAACTCGTTGAAGTCGGTCTGGTTCCAGCGATCATAGACGCGCTCTATGGGTTCGGTGAA
>Ga0208549_100650_pt1 | contig 14116 bp, 10 predicted proteins | sample BED_host_MetaG_FD_187135 | JGI IMG/M metagenome (GOLD analysis project Ga0208549, IMG submission 187135) | Hot spring microbial mat communities from Yellowstone National Park, Wyoming, USA - BED_host_MetaG (SPAdes) (version 2) | ecosystem: Environmental > Aquatic > Thermal springs > Hot (42-90C)... | reverse complement strand
GGTGGTCGTGGAGGTCGAGACAACGAAGGGCGGCTGGGTCTTGAGTAGGGCAGTCGCGTTGGGTGGGTAGGGGAATTGAACTGACTGCAGGGCTGGGATGTTGGCATCGGGGGGCCTTATGTTACCGTAATACCACAGCTCGAAGGGCCAGTTGTGGAGGAAGTTATCCTGATCGAAGTTACCGTAATACAGGAAACCATAGGTAGTCCCCGTTGGTTGACCTATAAAGTGGGTTAATAGACTCATATTTATGGCTGGTTTCCAGAACATGTAATCGATAAGTCTCCACGTTAAGGGTATCGCGGGTAACCACTGGTTAAACCATAGGACGAATTGGTTTAAGGAGTCGTTCCACTGTGACGAAAACGGTTGATTCGTGTTGAGTGAGATCGCGATTTGCGTTAGATTCACGAACTTAGTTGTGCCATTAGGGAAAGAGATAGGCCACGATGCATTGAAAGCTGTTCCCCACATTGGTGAGTAACCTCCATAGGTTCCGTAGGCCGAAATTGTGAAGGGAATGTAGGTCAGCGATGGTTCGAATCCACCATAGAATTGAACGGAAGCCTCGTATAGGCCATTCTGAAGAACTGTCCCGTAGTACGTAGTTGTATCAATTGAGATGGCCTGAGCGTTAAACCCCTCCGATTTCAGCTGGGAAGCCACGTCGACCGCCTGCGCCACGAAATCAGTCGATCCAGCTGGGACTTGTATCGATATGAGAGCGGGACTTCCGTTAGGGAAGTACCATTGACCATTGACGTATTTCCATCCTGCCTCCTTCAAGAGTTTGAAGCCTTCAGTGATATTATAGGTGTAATTGATGAGTAGGGGTTTTACGGCGTTTGGGAGGTCTTTATATAGCCAAGGCGCAACTCCAGTAACTGCAGTGGACCCCACTACGGAAAGTGATTGGTATAGTGGTGGATAGGTATATGCTACCTCCGTTGTGTTTATGAGGAACGCGAAGGCTTCCCTCACCCTTGAATCGTTGAATGGATAAGTGAACTTGAACACGATCGCTGGCCCCCACGTCTCCGGGGTCATGGCTAAGAGTATTTTCTGTCCTCCCGCAGTTTGATTTAATGCCTGTAGCATTGAAAGAGGCATGCCAGGCACAGCTGCGCCCAAAACTCCCTGCTGTTCTAGGGATAGTTGGAATTGCCTGTTAGAGCTGGCGATCACGAAGTTTATCACAGTATACCAAACATAGCTTGAGCGCCAGTAATACGGGTTCTTGTAGGCTATGAATCCTAGATTACTTATACTATTTGGGTCTATCCAGAAGGGTCCGTCCACCCAATCGATCTTAGGCTGTAGGGACTGTATGGATTTAGATAGACTGCTCAAATTACTTATAGCGTGATTCCCGGTGTTCCAACCATACTTCCAAAGCGTTTGGTTGATCAGCGTGGTGTAGTTGGATACCATGAAGTATGGCAAGTAGGGTGAGGTGGTAGATAGTATCTGGTAAACTCCTGTGGGCCAAGGTTTCTTATAGACGATCATGATCCAATTATTGGTTAACAGTAATATCTTAGATATATATGGAATCCAGTAATCAAAGACGTAATTTTTTATTAATAGATCTGCCCAGACGTCCCTAGCGGTCAAGGGGATGGTGTATTCTCCGTTGAACCAGGTTAAGTTCTCCCTCACGTGTAAAAGCAATGTTAAATTATTAGTATACATCCTATAAGAATCGACTAAATCTGGGAAGATCGAACCATTCCATAGGTTTACATATGCTAGGGGTTGTAGGAACCATTCGCCTCCCCATCCATCGAACATTACGTTAACTGGGGCGTAGGGGTTATACATAGCAGGACTCACGGGAAGGGAACTCACCGCGGCTGCAGCGATAACGCCCAACGTAGTGCCGGGCAGCACCCAACCGTTGGAGACAAGTGGGGTTATACCAGTTAATAGTAACATAAAACAAGATACTACCGTAATTACCTTCTTTGAGTAGGATTTCATTGTTTGAGTTTTGAAATCCAACTTAAAATAGTAAAGACTTAACTACGTTAGGAATACTTTTCCATTCCTCTCATGAAGAAATCAAAGTGAATTATCATCGTTAACACATCCCAGACAGAGTCCAGGGTAAGTTCAAGAATATGAATCAAAAAGTCAGTATGACACCTCGTATCTACCTTGTGCACCTTTAACTTAACGGGGCTTGAGGGGCGGAAGTCCATGAGGGAGGGGATGGATAGCCCCCTCATTTAAATAATCCCCCTTTGTTAAAACTATTTCCATGAAAATGACGACGCTCTTCCCCAGCTCGGTTCAGGAAATGGACTGCGGGAGGGACACCTGAAATCGCTCTGCCTCCATCACATGAGGGATCCCCTTCCTCAGGATCCTGACTCGGGTGGAGGGCCTCTGATCCACTGTCCACTGGATATAACCCCTCACGGTGGGAACCATGAACCCTGGAACCCTTCAGGGCTGGGAGGGAGTCAGTGAAACTCGACGAAGGCTAAAGGCCTTTTATCACAGACAGGATCCCCTGGAAGGACTCCCTGGTGCTCTCCTCCAAGTTCCCTGAGGGCGCCCTGTAGTGGGTCTCCAGGGAGATCACGTATGGCTTGCCCTTCATGGCCTTGAACTGGCCCCTGTAGTCGATCATCCCCTTGCCCACGGGCCTCCACACGAAGTGGCCGTTGTCCACAGCTGCGTCCTTTATGTGGACGTGCATGATGGTGTCCTTGACCGCTTCATAGCCCTTGGGGTAAGGGGTTTCCCTGGCGAAGAAAGCGTTACCAGGGTCCCAAAGGGTTTGTACCCACTTAGTCCTGAGCCTGTCCAGGAAAGCCCTGGTTTCCCTCCCCGTTCCCACCAGGCAGCTATACTCGTTCTCGATGACCAGGGTGATCCCCTCGCTTGAGGCGATGTCCACAGCAGGGCCGAACTTCTCCTGAAGAGTGGCTATATAGTCCTCCAGTTCCCCCTGATACCAGAACGTGAATATCCTGGTGTAGCTCAGGTCCAACCTCTTGGAGAGTTCGATCACCCTCCTCAGGACCTTGAGGTGCTGATCGTAGGACTTCTCGTCACCTATGTAGATCTTGAAGGTGGGGGAGTCCAAGTTGGAGATCCTGAGGCCGTATTTCGAGACTAAGGCCCTCATGTCAGAGAACTCCTGGTCTGAGAGCTGGGTCACGTTCTTCCCCCACAGGTTCCTGACCTCAACGAACGGCGCTCCCAGTTCCGAGATCACCCTAAGTGCGTGCTCGAAGTCCTTTGGGTCTATTTCGTCTGATATCACGGATAAATTCCAAGGCAGATCTTTGAGCATAGGTTAGAAAATCCTTGGCGAATTTTAAAACATTCCCCTAACCGGTTAACGAGGGATCGGGTTAGCGCTCTTGGACGGATGTCATGGAGCGTTTGGTGTGAGCTGTAACTTTTTTACATAACTTTTAAAACTCAATTAACTAAATATTGCCTCACGAGAGTTGTGTTTATATGGTATTTTTGTTGTCCCCTGTTGACGAACCCCCAACTGATGAAGGGTTATGTTCATGAGGTTCAGGGTGACGAGAAGTCAGATGAGAGGATGGGGTGTTCCCCACTTGGATTGGCCATAATGAGAGGCGAATACATGTGATCCCTCAAGAGGCTTTGGCGGAATTGAAAGTGAGGAGAAGTTATGCCACGGGTAAATACAGTGACTACGGCCTTGCACAGTTTTCATCCCTTAATCCTCTTTTCCTGTAATGGGTAATGCTTATTAGTTGAACGTCTCCCCCTCCACTATGGCACCCATAGGAGTAGCCGTAGTGGGTTTGGGAGTCATAGGTAAGACACACGTTAAAGTCCTCAAGGAGCTGGAGAGGGAGACGGGGTTGATCAAACTGGTGGCGGTGGTAGATCAGGTTAGCGCTGTAGCCGAGGATGTGGCAAAACAGGCTGGAACCCTGGCTTACAACACCATAGACGCAGTCCTCAGGAACCCCGACGTGAGCTTACTGACTCTTGCGACACCCTCCTACATGCATGCCCCTCAAGCACTGTTAGCAATGGAGTACGGAAAGGACGTGATCACGGAGAAGCCCATGGCCACGACGTTAGCAGGAGCCAAGGAGATGATCTCAAAGGCCAGGAAGTTGGGCAGGAGGTTGGGAGTGGTGTTCCAGGAGAGGTATACCCCAGACCTGAAGTTCCTGAAGTCCGAAATAGGGAGGGGAGTCCTGGGTAAAGTCTTCCTGATCCAGGCCGAACTGAACTGGTATAGGGACGAGAGGGAGTACTACAACAAGGACGAGCTGGCTAGGAGCTGGAGAGGGATGTGGAACACCGAGGGGGGAGGGGTTCTGACTAACCAAGGCATACACACAGTGGACCTACTCCAGTGGCTTGGAGGGAACGTGGAGGAGGTCTCAGGGTTCATAGCCAACCTGGATCACCCCTCCGTAACGGTTGAGGACACCGCGGTAGCAGCCATGAGGTATGCCAGCGGGGCCCTAGGAACGCTCTCACAGACAGTGAACGTAAGGCCCAAGAGGTTCCAGTCCAGGAGGTTAAGGGTCTTCGGGACAATGGGACAGGCTGAAGTGCAGGATAACCAGCTCGTTGCATTCAGGACCGAGGAAGGGAGTGAGGTGAAGGCTGGAGGGGAAGCTAAGCCCAAGGCTGACACGATCACACAGGCTGGGAACTTACACAAGGAGCTCTTCAGGGACTACCTCAAGGAATACTCTGAAGGGAGGGAGTTCCCAGTTAATGGGGAGGAGGGATATAAGGCCCTGGAGATCATCAAGGCGATCTACCTCTCCTCCTCCACGAGGACAGTGCAGAGGTTGCCCTTGAAGGTGGACGTAATGATCTGAGGAAAACCCCAACTCTTTCAGCCTTTGCCTTCGGCCTGAAGGAGCGGAAGGACTCAGCAGCTCTCCAACGCCCCTTTGAAGTCCTCCAGCAGATCCTCCTGGTCCTCTATTCCGGCTGAGAACCTGATGAGAGCCCCAGAGATCCCGAACCTCCTCCTCTCCTCTTCGGTCAGGGAGGAATGACTGGTCTCGACTGGCCTCGTGATGAGGCTCTCAACCCCTCCCAGGCTCGCAGCGACCTTGGGTATCCTCAGGGACCTCAAGAACTTCCTGGCGCAGTCCTCGTCTCGAACCTCGAAGGACACCATCCCCCCGAAGCCCCTGAGGTTCCTCTTGGCCACTCCGTGGAACGGGGAGTCCTCCAATCCGGGGTAATAAACACTCCTCACCTTAGGGCTCTCCCTGAGGAGCTTCGCCACAGCCAGCGCATTCTGGTTATGCCTCTCCATCCTGAGGCCTAAGGTCTTAACCCCCCTCAGGGCCAGGTAGGCCTGGTGGGGATCTGGGGATGCGCCCAGGTCCTTCCTGAGGTTGATCAGGTCATTGAAGGTAGAGCGATCGTTGGTCCCCACCACCCCCATCACCACATCGCTGTGGCCAGATATATACTTGGTCACGCTGTGTAGAACTGTGTTAGCGCCTAGCTCCAGGGGTCTCTGGTTGTAGGGAGAAGGGAAGGTAGCATCTACCACCACCTGGATCCCCTGTTCCTCAGCGAACTGGCAGATCCCCCTCACGTCTGTCACCTTGAGGAGTGGGTTGGTCACCGACTCGAGGTAGATCATTCTCCACTCCCCCCTCTCCACTTCCAGGGAGTTCAGCCTCTCCACCTCAGTGAATTCAACCTTAACCCCGAACTTGGGCAGGAAGTGGGCGAAGAGGTGAAAGGTCTGACCGTAGAGTTCGGAGATCGAGAGGATCCTGTCCCCGGCTTTGACCCTGGAGAGGATCGCAGCGGCTATCGCCGCCATCCCCGAGGAGAAGGCCAACGCGTGGGAAGCCCCCTCAAGGGAGGCATACTTCACCTCGAAGGACTGAACTGTGGGGTTCCCCCACCTCGTGTAGAGGAAGGGTTCGCCCCTGGTGTGATCGAGGTAGGGCTCAGGGTGGAGGTTGGGGTAGAGGAAGGTGGAGGAGAGGAAGACTGGGGTTACCACGTTCCCGAACCTAGGGTCCTCCAGCTCTCCCTCGTGGACTGCCTTGGTGTTGAAACCCTTAAGGACGGGCATATTACTCCGTCTCAAGGGAGAGTAATAAGGGTAGTTTTAGCCCGAGGGAAAGTGAAATTGTGAAAAACCTGGAACTTAATTGAGGCGTCCTCACTTCTCCACCTCCACCACCACTACGGCTTTAGGCTCGGGGGTGCCTATTGAGATAGCGTGGGACCCGGCCTCTCCAGGCCTCACCGTGAACACCACTTCCCTCTCCTCCCCTGGGCCCAGGAATAGCCTGTGGGCCTCGAGCCCCTGATCGTCCAGGTAGAGGGTTAAGGGGATTAAGTCCGAGATGGGCCCTCCGTTCCTCACCCTAACCTTAAGATGTAACGCCTGACCCTCCCTCACAGAACCCCTCGCCGGCACTTCCACCACGAGGCTTGGTTCAGCCCTTATCTCCTGCCTCAGAGAGATATGCGTCATGAGCCTCAGATCTGAGGCCGAGGAGCCCACCAGGACCCGGAACTCCCCTGGCTCCACAACCCTCCTCATGTTGGAGTCGAACATGGCCAGGTCGTCGGGAGTCAGGGTGAACTCCACCTTGGTGCTCTCCCCGGGTCTCAGCTTGATCCTCTTGAAGCCCTTGAGCTCCAGGAGGGGCCTGGAGAGGGTGGACACCTCGTCCCTAACGTAGAGCTGCACCACCTCTTCTCCCTCCACTGCCCCAGTGTTCTGGACCTGGAGGGAGATCCTCCAGTTGAGGCCCTCTTGGGTCACGTTCAGATCTCCATACTTGAACTTGGTGTAGCTGAGGCCGTGGCCGAAGGGAAAGAGAGGGGTGGAGGGCATGTTCACGTAGTCGTAGACCCTCCCGGAGGGCTTGAAGTTGTAGTATAGTGGTTCCTGTCCCTCGTGCCTAGGCCACGTCAGGGGTAACTTCCCGCTGGGGTTGACCAAGCCGAAGAGAACCTCCGCTATGGCAGTGCCTCCCTCCTGTCCCGGGTACCAGGCCTGGACGATGGCGGGGACCTGGACGATCCACTCACCCACCACCGGAGATCCGGTCTCCAGGACCACCACAACCCTGGGGTTCACCTTCAGGACCTCCTGGATCAGCCTCTCCTGGAGCCTGGGGAGCCTCAGGGAAGCCCTGTCCCTCTGCTCCCCCTCCATCACCCCGGCGAAGATCACTACGGCATCGACTTTGGACGCGATCTCCACTGCCTCCTTTAGGGAGGCAGGATCCTCTAGGTCCCAGCCAACCTTTAGGTACGCGTAACCGTGTCCCACTTTCCTATACTCCAGCCTTAGGTCGTGTGCCTTCCCCCCCTCGAGCTCGATCACTCCCTCCCTGGGCAGATCCGAGGGGGAGTCCCAGGAGTCGATCACGAGCTTTCCATCCACCCAGAGCCTGGCTCCCCCGCCGCTGGCGAAGAGCCTGAACCTATATCTCCCAGTCTCAGGTGGGGTGATACTGCCCCTCAGCCTCACCGAGTATGAGTCCCTGGGCAGCCCAGGGTAAGGGGGATCGTAGCCCCAGTCGAACCTCATGTAACCCTCCCAGGGGGCCTGAAGTCTGCTCCCCAGGGGGTTCCCCGCGAGGTCTGGGTTGCTGAAGTACTCCCCCAGGAGGCCATTCCTTCCTGGCTCGACCCCGGGCGGTGGAGTGAAGTACTTATTGGGTATGGCCAAGTCCAAGTCCAGGTCAGCGGGGCACGCCTTGGCGTGGTAGACCGTGATCCCCCTGGGTTCAGAGACGGCCTTGATCCCCTGCAGTGGGGAGACCGCGCTCCTCGGAGTGCCACTGTAGCCTCCGAGCCTGACCTCATCCGATAGCGGTCCAAGGACTGCAACAGACTTGACCCGATCCAAGGGGAGTAAGCCCTCGTTCTTGAGCAGGACTACGGACTTCCTCGCTGCCTCCAGGGCCAGGGACTTGGCCTCCTCCGGAACCCTCTCGGCATCCTCGGGGTTGACGTATGGTTCGTCGAATATCCCTATCTCGAACTTAGCCCTGAGGACCCTCCTCACAGCCTCGTCCACCACTTCCTGGGGGATCAAACCCTCCTTCACCGCCCTCAGGAGCGGATCTCCGTATATGTTGACTCCCGGCAACTCCACCTCCAGCCCCGCCTCCAACGCCGCCTTGGCTGTCTCCTCGGGGGAAGAGGTAGTCCTATGCCTCTCCAGGATCCCAGTGACTGAACCGTAGTCCGAGACCACGAAGCCCTTGAAGCCGAGTTCCCAGCGCAGGACTTCGGTGAGGAGCCACCTGTTGCTGGAGCAAGGGATCCCGTCCAGTGAATTGTAAGCAGCCATCAGGGAAAGGGCTCCGGCCCTTATGGAGGCCTGGAATGGTCTCAGCTCGGTCTCCCTCAAGATCCTCTCGGAGAAGTGGACCTCGGCGCTGTCCCTCCCCCCGTCCCCCACGAAGTTCAGGACGAAGTGTTTCGGAGTGGCGATCACCCTGTTCTCCCACAGGCCCTTTACGTAGGCTTCAGCCATAACCGAGGCTAAATGTGGGTCCTCCCCGTATGTTTCCTCGGTCCTCCCCGCCCTGGAGTCCCAGGTCAAGTTCACGACCGGGGAAAGGCACTGGGTGACACCCCTGGACCTGGCCTCCCTTCCGATGATCTTAGAGACCTTGAGCATGAGCTCGGGGTCCCAGGTCGCTGCCAGGCCTATGGCCTGGGGGAAGACCGTGGAGGACCTGGCCATGAGTCCGTGGAGGCACTCGTCGTGAATGATCCTGGGTATGCCCAGCCTGGTCTCCTCCACCGCCCTCCTCTGGATCTCGTTGGCCTTCAGTGCAGCCTCCCTTGGGGGTAAGGGCCTGAGGGCCACGGAGATGTTCCCCACGTTGTCCTCAGGCCTGAAGCTGGACCTGAGTTCCACCAACTTCTCCTCCACGGTCATCCTGGAGAGGAGGTCCTCCACCCTAACCTCCACGGGAAGAGAGGGGTCCTCATAGGGATCCTTCTTCCCGTCCTTGCTCAGGTCTATCCAGCCTTCCCTGTAGATCTCCCTTAACTTCACGTCCTGTGGGATGTAATGCGCCATGGGGGGATTAATGGGATTTGATTTTAAGCTTTACCTATTTCTCGTCACACCTAGTTAGTTCCTTTACGATGAGGCGGGAAGGTTCACCATCGAAAGACTGCGGTGGTGAGAAGAGGCATTGGCACTCAGCTGGACAGGTTAGCCCTGATCACCCTGATGGGGTTCTCCCATAGAACCTCCTCCTGGCGAGCTGCCAACTCCCTGGCCAAGTCCCTTACCTTGGATACGTCCTCAAAGCCCTTGGGAAGCCTCTCCTCCCTTATACCCAGGAAGTCCGTCCCAAGCGCTACATACCTCCACCCAAAGCTTTCCCCCAGGTAACGCATGTTCTCAAGCAGACCCTCGAGGCTCTCCTCTGGAAGGGTGGGAGGAATCGCAGTGATCCCTATTACCCCGTCTGTCTTCACCAATGCCTCCACCTCTTCGTCGTCCAGGTTCCTCCTGTGGGGCTTCAGCTTAGCTAAGTTGGCGTGGGAAGCTATGACTGGCCTTTTGGAGAGGGAACACACGTCCATTACAGTCCTCTTGCTAGCGTGGGCAACGTCCAGGATTAAGCCCAACTGATTGGCCAACCTCACGAGCTCTTCCCCCTCGCCAGTCAAACCGTAATCCCTCCTGGAGTTACAGGAGGCAGCGAACTTTGTGTCGTAGTTCCAGGTGATCCCCAGCGCCCTGAATCCCACTTCCTTGAGGACGTGCAAGTCCAGGGAGTCCTTGAGCACATCCGTTCCCTCCAAGGAGAGGAGGAACTTGACCCCCCTTGCCTCCAGGTCCGAACTCCTCCTCACTAGGGAGGCCTTACCGCTCCTCTCCAGGTAGAGGTAGAACCTGATCCCCTCCCAGAGGAGTTCCAGGGAGTGAAAGGTGGCCTGATTCGGGGTCGTGTAGAACTTGGTGAGGATCTCTCCCCTCTCATCGTCTGTGTAAACGTGGGGGAAGACCGAGCCGAAGATTACAGCCGCTTCGAACTCCTGGAGCATCTTGAGGCTGGACTGTTTCCCCCCTGTGAGGACGTCGTGGCCAAGTAGGGAGGAGAAGGAGAAGTCCTCGTGAAGGTCAACGAACTTCATGAGTCGCGAAGATCTCCTAGGCTAATAAGGTTTGCCTTACTTCAATGCGACCCAGATCGAATGAGAGGATCGGGCCCACACGGCCCCTTTCCCTCACCTCAATCGAAAGGGTTATTTCGTTTTCCAGGTCATATTCCTTGACCGTGGACAGGAGAAACTGAGGGGGTGGGTGGAGGTATTCAGGGAGGCCAGGAGATCAGGAGGAGGTGTGCAAACTGGGCCTTCATAAGGTCGCAGCCCCCTAAGGTCGGGGTGGCCCTGGAGTACCACGTGGAGACGGGGGACATCTAAGTAGCCTCTGAGTTGGCTGGGATGAAAATGGAGGAGTTCAACGAGCTCAGGATCAGACCCGGAGTGTCCAGCGTATGATAGGTATAGTTGATACTTCTTTTATTATGGATTGGTTAAGATATGAAAAGAACAACCTCGTCTTCAAACTCTTCGGCCTTCTCCATCTCCCTGAATCCGTGTTGACAGAGGTCAAATCCGAGAGGGCGCTGCTCCGGATCTCGGAAGGGATTAAGGGACAATAGGTTAGCCGCGTTCCATGAAATACCGTTTGTCCCTACACTTTCATTCCACTCGTTTCGTTCACGATCGAGCGTAGGGACAAAAGGTTGCACACCTTCGCTAATAGAATTAATACTTTAAAGGACCTTTACACAACAAGATAATTAGAAAATCCTCATAAAGTTACACTCTCGATTATAAGTCTAGGGCCAGGCTTTATTACTGGTGACATCGGAAAAACTCCTAATGAAGACGCTAAATATCTTAGCACCTTTATTACTTCTATTCCCAATCTCTGTATTCGCTTCGCCGATCTCGGACCCTTCCTCGAACCCCTCAACTCAGATCTGGTCAGTCCAGGTCTGGGACTACTCCCAGCTCACCCCCTCAGACTACGTTCAGATCAAAGAGTCTGGAGCCAATACCGTGGAGTTACAGCTCTTCTGGAGTGACATTGAACCTCAACCTGGGAAATTCGACTTCACCCTACTGCGGCACAATGTGGAATGGGCTGAGGAGGCTGGACTCAACTTCATCCTGATTTTCTGGTACGGTCCTTTCCAACCCACTTGGGTTCAAGGATATGAGCTGAACTCCTCCCTTGAGCCAGTTGGGACTCCTGGCATGTTCGCCCCTCCTTGGTGGGCATACCTAACCGATTACATCGAGTATGTGAATACTACCATCTCGCTTTTCCTGGGAGATCCACACTTCCTCGGAGCCTACGTGAACTACGGTTGGCTCGACGCTTTCTGGTTTGGGGGCGGTTACTCCAACTCCTCGATCTCCCATCTCAGAGCCTATCTGGAAATGGAGTATAACGGGAGTATTGAAGCATTGAATAAGGCCTGGGGCTCCTCTTTCTCCTCCTTCTCCCAGATCAGGCCCCCCCTTCCAGGGTAAGGCCTGGATCGATTTCGAGGACTATAGGATCTGGGCGCTCAATTACACCCTAAACTCTATATACTCCTCGATTTACCCTGAGCTGGAGTCCCACGGGAGGAGGCTCTTCATATACTGGGGCGGAGACCTCTCCAATTCATATGACCTAGTCAACTTCCCCGACGTCGTAATGGGGATCGCCGCAAGGTACAACGCCACGGTGAACGTGGACGACGTCAATAACCCAGCCGTTTGGAAGATCCTCACCGACCTGGCTGAGGCCTATGGAGTCAGGGTGGTGGGTGAGTGGACTCCGCCGCCCTCCCCAATTTATGATCAGCCCCTCTTCACTTTCTCCCTCTCACACTACCTCGGGTCTTTGCCCGTGGAGGAGGGATACGATTACTTCGCTTACCCTGTCCAATGGGAGACCACGGGAACTGCACCGCTCTTCTCCTGGCTGGTGAACGCAACCTCTCTGTTAACGAACTCCTCCCTTTTCAACCTCAGTTACCCAGAACCTCGGGTGGCCTTCCTCTTCAGCTTCTCAGCGGAGATCTCGCGTCCTAGCCTAGGGGGAGAGGAGGAGGATGCCCTGTATCAGGCCATTTTCACGCGAATTCCCTTCCAAGTGGTGACTGACTACGAGTTACAGGAGGGCCTGGTGAACCTCTCCAGGTTCAGGTTCCTAGTGCTGATCCCAGGGATCCTGCATTACCTCCCTCAACCCATCAGGGCTGAGGTGAAGGGGTGGGAGAACGAAGGTGGCGTGATCGTGGATTCGCCCGAACAGCTGCCCAGGGAGCTCAGTTACGCCTTACTCAGCTACCCTAATGGATCCCTCATACCTCCAGGTGTTACCCTAGGCCACATCGAGGTTAACGCGTTGAGGTCTTCGCGAGGCGAAGCGCTGATCGTGATCCTGGTCTCCCCTTTCTCGAACTCAGGTCGGCTGGGGAAATTGCCAGATCAGATCCAGTTCTCCCTGAACTTGAGCGTCATTGGTCTGAATCCTGAATGTAATTACTACACGATCAACGTGTCCGACCTGAAGGAGTTAACTGGCACTCTGAGTCCAGATAATTCACTCTTCAACTTCACCCTAGACTTCACTACCTCTCTCAAAGCAGGCTCTGCCTCGCTCTACCTCATACAACTGAAACCTATGAACTCGAGCTTCACCCGGACCTGCACTCTTGTGGCCAATTCCACGACCACAGGGATCACCTCGGTCTTTAGGACCACTCATACTTTGAATAAGGAGTTAGACATAACCCTAATACTCGCCTTAACGATCCTGCTGATCGTCGCTTTGACAATTCGGTTAGTGGTGAGGCCTGACTTCCTCCCCGCTGGCGGGGGTTCCCCTCATCGGTTCGGGGCTACATTTGAGGGGCAGACGAGGGGGTCGGAGACCCCCTCCCGTTTAGATCCACGATCGCGATAACGTCCCTATCGTTCTCATAACCACATGAGCACTTAAACCAACGATGGGAAACCTCCCTCGTTTTCCTACCGCATTTTGGGCATGAAACAGAAGAATATGGGATTAACGAACTCAACCATCACGCTTCCTAGCCTGCCATGAAGTCCAGTATTGTAGACGACGGTATTGCATTAAGTAGAGCTTATCGCGGAACTCCTTCGTTAGCTTATCCACGTCCTTGATGAGTTTCTTAAGACTCTCCAGCTTAACGACGTTGGCACCAAACCTCTCAGCCTCTTCAACTACCCACTTCCCAACCCTCCTGGCGAAGTCCTCCATCATTATCTTAGCCTTTGGATGAAAAGACCTATGCAGAATCCTCTTGTTCCCCCTCCACCTCTTTGAATACTTCCTCTGCAAACCCTCAGCTAACGACTTCCAATGCTGAACCTCCCCAAGGCGGGTTGGGATCCTAGCGTAGTGTTCGTCGTCCTTTCCTACTATTACCTCAGCCGTGTTAATATCAACGACAATCTTAGGCTCAACATTCTCTTCCTCGAAAACAACTTTAGATAAGCCTTCCCGTCTCTAACTACTAACCTTGATTCCCTCATCCTCCAATTTGCGTACTCCTTGAGGTTTCTAGGATAACCCAGAATTGAAAGCTCACCAACGCTAGCAATCCTAACAGTCATCCTGTCTAAGTCAACATTATAACTCGCTTTAGGAGTTAACCACACCGTAGGTCTGTACACTCTCGGAAAACGTCCCCTCCTCGGATTATTAAACCACCCCTTGTATACTGAGAGGGCATCCCTATAACAGTCCTCAGCGACCTTTGATGGTAGATTGTACTCCTCCCTTAGCCTCGTGTATAGCCCTTCATGGACTCTCCCTAACACTCCCTTCTCTTCCGGGTTTGGGACATTTTCCTTCAACCAAAATAGGGCGAAACGGAGTGCCCTCACGTAGTTATTAACGAGGACTAGGAGGGGTTCGGAGAGGGCGATCTCCATAGAAACAGGCGCTGATCGCCTTAACCCTCCTAGCCATTGAAAGAAATTTGAAAAAGAAGTATTTAAAGAGGGGCTATTCATCCCCGCCCTGAGGCTTTCCGCCCCCTCAACCCCCCTTTCTGTAAGTAAGTCGTCGGACAGGGATTTTATCCCTCAGAGG
>Ga0208549_100647_pt1 | contig 14221 bp, 2 predicted proteins | sample BED_host_MetaG_FD_187135 | JGI IMG/M metagenome (GOLD analysis project Ga0208549, IMG submission 187135) | Hot spring microbial mat communities from Yellowstone National Park, Wyoming, USA - BED_host_MetaG (SPAdes) (version 2) | ecosystem: Environmental > Aquatic > Thermal springs > Hot (42-90C) >... | reverse complement strand
GAAGCATCCTAGAAGGAATTGAAAGTATACAACAACATTTGCATTATTTGGATTTCCATATACCGGGAAGCATCCTAGAAGGAATTGAAAGTTTGGTAATTCAATATATTCCATTGTTGTCATTAAAATGGAAGCATCCTAGAAGGAATTGAAAGTAAACTTAGGTCAAAGTGGAATTTTTGGACAAACTTCGAAGCATCCTAGAAGGAATTGAAAGAAATATTCAAAATATTGGAGTTGGAGATTTGCTAAATGCAGAAGCATCCTAGAAGGAATTGAAAGTTGACCAAGTGTTGAACTGGTTAAACGCATTTTATCCAAGTAAGAAGCATCCTAGAAGGAATTGAAAGAATATTAAAGGTTTACCGAAAGAAATTGTAGATTATGAAAGAAGCATCCTAGAAGGAATTGAAAGAACTATGAAATATTTACCCCTGCAATTTTGGACAGAATTCAGAAGCATCCTAGAAGGAATTGAAAGTTTAAAATGAAAGAATTTATAGATGAAAAATCTAACAGGTAGAAGCATCCTAGAAGGAATTGAAAGCTGGTTATGTTTTTTGGTCTTCTTTTGCCTACATATTTTAGAAGCATCCTAGAAGGAATTGAAAGCCAGTTTACCGTTACCCTGGGCATTGTTGGCAGCAGCTCCGAAGCATCCTAGAAGGAATTGAAAGTAAGAATAAGGAAAAAACGGATGTGGCACTATACCTATTATGAAGCATCCTAGAAGGAATTGAAAGCTAAAATTTAACGTCTAACGAGTTTTTGAGAACGTTTTATTGAAGCATCCTAGAAGGAATTGAAAGACATAATTTGGAAATATCCTATAATACAAATCCAGCTAATAAGAAGCATCCTAGAAGGAATTGAAAGTCCCCGTCGGCACAATCACGGGGACTAACGCCCTTGAGATGAAGCATCCTAGAAGGAATTGAAAGTTGGCACAATGGCATATGTTTTTGAAACAGACATTGAAGCATCCTAGAAGGAATTGAAAGTTATGTACACGGAACTCCAGCCTACCACCCAGAACATAAGGAAGCATCCTAGAAGGAATTGAAAGTGGCTCATTTTAGGGGACATGGGCCTGGTCTTCAGCGAAGCATCCTAGAAGGAATTGAAAGATGTTATTGACTAACCCCTTAATCCTTTTACCGAGTGGCGGAAGCATCCTAGAAGGAATTGAAAGTGCATCCTTCTGACGATGGGCTGTGGATGATAGATAGGAAGCATCCTAGAAGGAATTGAAAGCAACGTAGCTACGTCTGTGTTGTTGCTGCTGCAGTTGAAGCATCCTAGAAGGAATTGAAAGTCCACCCTCTTTGAACCCTTGGTTCAGATGAACATGAAGCATCCTAGAAGGAATTGAAAGAGACTTTAGACGCCCAGAACCAGAACCGCAGCCAATCGGAAGCATCCTAGAAGGAATTGAAAGTAAAACTATAGACATGTATCATCATTTTCATTCTTCAATTAGAAGCATCCTAGAAGGAATTGAAAGATATAATATTAAAAGGAGCAAAATCATTTTTAATTGAAATAAGAAGCATCCTAGAAGGAATTGAAAGTTATTATTGCCGTATGATATGAATGTATATGTCTTATCCTGAAGCATCCTAGAAGGAATTGAAAGAGATGACGATATATTGGGACTTACTGCTGACGAGGAAGCATCCTAGAAGGAATTGAAAGATTTACCTTCAAATCTGCAACACATAGGCTGTTAATTAGGTGAAGCATCCTAGAAGGAATTGAAAGTTCAAGTCGGCGTCATCGAGCTCGACATCATCCACACTAGAAGCATCCTAGAAGGAATTGAAAGACGGTGCGGTTTAACGGCTCTCTTGTGAACTCCTTTAGGAAGCATCCTAGAAGGAATTGAAAGGCTATGACGAGGCTTATGCCCGTAGGCTTTTTTCTTCTCGAGGAAGCATCCTAGAAGGAATTGAAAGTTAGTTAAAATAGCACTGGTAAATAATTTCGTCAACTGCGAAGCATCCTAGAAGGAATTGAAAGTGCTTTTGCTCATATTCATCTCAGTCGCCATTATTGGAAGCATCCTAGAAGGAATTGAAAGAGTAGTCATCATAACGTATTAACAAGCTATTGTAACTTTTAAGGAAGCATCCTAGAAGGAATTGAAAGGTTATTTGCCACACGAAAACGTTACCAGACTTCTCAAATGAAGCATCCTAGAAGGAATTGAAAGCCAAGGACTTCCCTGAACGGGTTGTTAACCCGATCAGGGAAGCATCCTAGAAGGAATTGAAAGCGTTCGAACATACCTAAGGCCTCTACAAAAAACGGGGTGAAGCATCCTAGAAGGAATTGAAAGTGAACATCCGTTACAAAAAGTCCGTAGACCCTACAGACGTCGAAGCATCCTAGAAGGAATTGAAAGATAATTCAGCATTGCCACCAAAGCTACATCTCCTTTTTGTAAGAAGCATCCTAGAAGGAATTGAAAGTTAGGGAATGTTACTCCATTCCTAGCCAAATACGATAGAAGCATCCTAGAAGGAATTGAAAGTCGGATGTTGGACCCAGTCTGACAATCAAAGAAGGTTTTTTGAAGCATCCTAGAAGGAATTGAAAGAAAATATAGTATTTGACGATAACGAGGACGCAGATGATATACGAAGCATCCTAGAAGGAATTGAAAGTTTAACAATTTTTCCCATTTGTCTTTCAATGATTTAAAACATGAAGCATCCTAGAAGGAATTGAAAGTTGTCTGCGTGCATAAGAGCATCTTGTGGGGTTGTCCCAGAAGCATCCTAGAAGGAATTGAAAGACTTTCTCCATGAGCCCGAGGATCTGGACCATCACCTTCCGAAGCATCCTAGAAGGAATTGAAAGAGGAGAGTAACGAATTTCCGCAGTCGCATTATATTGTTGAAGCATCCTAGAAGGAATTGAAAGTTTGTTTAGTCGTTGTGCTTCGCTCACATTCGTCGCCTCGGAAGCATCCTAGAAGGAATTGAAAGCTATAAACCTCTTGTACCTCTCCATCGCCTTAGCGACAATGGAAGCATCCTAGAAGGAATTGAAAGTAAAGTTTGTTAAGAACGGTCTTAATAAAGAGAACGACCCGAAGCATCCTAGAAGGAATTGAAAGCCGATTTTTTCGATGAAGGGGATATACCTGGTGGGGATGTCGAAGCATCCTAGAAGGAATTGAAAGCCGACTTTCTCAGGCTCTGGAACAATTACAATTTGAACGGTGAAGCATCCTAGAAGGAATTGAAAGTGGTAGGGCATTTATTGGCACCCTGTTCATCCTCAAGGATGAAGCATCCTAGAAGGAATTGAAAGATTTAAACCAAACATCATTCCAAAACCCATTCACGACCACGAAGCATCCTAGAAGGAATTGAAAGACCTTGCTTGTACATCTCAGTTACCTCTTGTGCGTTTAGGAAGCATCCTAGAAGGAATTGAAAGGCAGGCAGAATTAGCATATTCGGGCTAAATGCATTGGTTGAAGCATCCTAGAAGGAATTGAAAGGGGAAGCCCTTGAAGCCCTCAAGGAGGTAGAGTGGAAGCATCCTAGAAGGAATTGAAAGATTCTACCTAGGTAGGAAAAATTGTGCCACTTTGATAGGAAGCATCCTAGAAGGAATTGAAAGTAGTAAGGAGAGTATGGCACTGGTGAAAGGTATTGAGTGGGGAAGCATCCTAGAAGGAATTGAAAGTCCTCCAGGAAGTTCAGCAGGAGGTGGCATAAATGACGAAGCATCCTAGAAGGAATTGAAAGTCTCTCACTAGTATTTTACCCTCTTCTAACCTTGCTGGAAGCATCCTAGAAGGAATTGAAAGTCTGGAAGCCATCTTATTCGCCCTGGTTGTAGGCGATTCGAAGCATCCTAGAAGGAATTGAAAGTACATATACATTTGTAGGCCCTGTAATATTGAACTCTATAAGAAGCATCCTAGAAGGAATTGAAAGTGGGATGCCGCCTCCAGGGCATCCCGTGGCGTGGTGCCGAAGCATCCTAGAAGGAATTGAAAGTCTTTCGTGCTGTCAACAACGCCTTTTCTTTCCAAGTTGAAGCATCCTAGAAGGAATTGAAAGCACCTAGAGCTTAAGCATTTTTGCGATGTATAGAGCGGCTGAAGCATCCTAGAAGGAATTGAAAGTTTTTTTATTAATCTGAGGTGCCACATCATTAATTTTCCGAAGCATCCTAGAAGGAATTGAAAGATTGGGATTATGTTAGGATATTGTTGGTCGAACTTTTTAGCGAAGCATCCTAGAAGGAATTGAAAGTAGAATAATTGTTTAATTCTTCATACACCTGAACTATTTGGAAGCATCCTAGAAGGAATTGAAAGCATGGAACCTAACGGCTCTCGGAAGGCGAATTAAAGGAAGCATCCTAGAAGGAATTGAAAGGGGCTATTTCTTGAATTGAGTAGCCCTCACGGGCTAATCGAGAAGCATCCTAGAAGGAATTGAAAGGGCAGCAAGCGTTATTATATATATTTCATCGCCTATATTCGAAGCATCCTAGAAGGAATTGAAAGACCTCGAGGTGTATGCTATTAACCACCACCTGAGCAGAAGAAGCATCCTAGAAGGAATTGAAAGGGGTACTATTAACTTCCTTACTGCAATCTTTAATGCAGATGAAGCATCCTAGAAGGAATTGAAAGGGTCAGGGAAACTCCTCGGTGGTTTGGCCGGATTAGGGAAGAAGCATCCTAGAAGGAATTGAAAGATACTTCACATTAAGGACTGCAGACCTCATTCGCTATCCCTCATGTAGAAGCATCCTAGAAGGAATTGAAAGTATGAACAAGTTTGATAACCTAGAACAGAAAAAGAGAAGCATCCTAGAAGGAATTGAAAGCCATAATAGAAGAATTGAAGAAGCTTAGAAAGGAAGAAGCATCCTAGAAGGAATTGAAAGTACACCACCGGCCGGTCTATAGCCCAGAGCCCATCTGGAAGCATCCTAGAAGGAATTGAAAGTATCATCTAGGAACAGATAGTAGGCACCGTTCCTTTTCTTGGAAGCATCCTAGAAGGAATTGAAAGTCTTCATTAGCACACCAGCGTAGCTGTTAGGTAGTGCGGGAAGCATCCTAGAAGGAATTGAAAGGTCTTTGTCGATATCATATACTAACATCTGTATCCAAATATGAAGCATCCTAGAAGGAATTGAAAGAAAAGCTTTTTAGCCGTAAGATGAGGACATAAAACAATGCCGAAGCATCCTAGAAGGAATTGAAAGGGCACCACGCCAGAAGACGCCCTACAGGCGGCCGCCAAGGAAGCATCCTAGAAGGAATTGAAAGATGAAACCCAATCAGCGATAATACCATTTTCGTTCATAAGAAGCATCCTAGAAGGAATTGAAAGAGAGAAAGAGAATGTGACTATTGGAGGGAATACCCCCACGCTTACGGGAAAGAAGCATCCTAGAAGGAATTGAAAGCGTATATGTTATTGACGCTAATGGTTGTTTGAATAATGAGAAGCATCCTAGAAGGAATTGAAAGCATTTCCCTATCGTGTATTCTCCTTTTTGCGGTGATAATAGTAGAAGCATCCTAGAAGGAATTGAAAGGTAATGCGTTTGCCGAGGTTTACTTCGCTAACGGTTTATCGGAAGCATCCTAGAAGGAATTGAAAGTACTATTTTCCAGTATAATCCAAAGGGGTTGATAAAGAAGCATCCTAGAAGGAATTGAAAGACTGTGGCAGATAATAAACGAAAGCATTTATGCCGTTTACGAAGCATCCTAGAAGGAATTGAAAGCTACGTCGTTACCCATGTGGCGTTATAGAATATTAATGCTGAAGCATCCTAGAAGGAATTGAAAGCCGATATTATACTTCTTCGGATTATTCCTAGTACCATCATGGGAAGCATCCTAGAAGGAATTGAAAGTAGATATGAACTTTGCACCAACGTGTTTGACGTTGTCCGAAGCATCCTAGAAGGAATTGAAAGTGAATATCCCCTATACGATAGGGGATACGACAATTATCAGAAGCATCCTAGAAGGAATTGAAAGCTAGGTATCATTGCTATTCCTGTAGGAAAATTGAAGAAGCATCCTAGAAGGAATTGAAAGTCGGGTTCATGTCATATTTCACTAACACTTTCACTACCGGTTGAAGCATCCTAGAAGGAATTGAAAGTCTTTGCTTAAGACTCTGCCCTCTTCAACCCTGAAAGCCAAGAAGCATCCTAGAAGGAATTGAAAGCATTAGTAATAGTTAGAAGAATAGCTATAGCTAAGAAATTAGAAGCATCCTAGAAGGAATTGAAAGTTACATAACCATAGGTCAAGAACTTTGGGAATGGCTTAAGAAGCATCCTAGAAGGAATTGAAAGATGGTTTGACCGGAAGAACTCTTAAGTACGGCTAGAGAATGAAGCATCCTAGAAGGAATTGAAAGCATTAGGAGAATCGAGGTACTTCGACCGTAAGAACCTCGTCGAAGCATCCTAGAAGGAATTGAAAGCTACGTTTCTTCGAGTATTGCTTTGACCTAAACCAATGCGAAGCATCCTAGAAGGAATTGAAAGTCTACCTCAACAACGAGTTTGTTTGTCGGTGTTTGAGGAAGCATCCTAGAAGGAATTGAAAGTGAAGTAGACGTTTATTGTCGCTGAAGATGACGCAGGTATGAAGCATCCTAGAAGGAATTGAAAGGGCATCGAGGGCGAAATTTTCCAAAGAAATAGGAGGGGAAGCATCCTAGAAGGAATTGAAAGTCAACATGCTAGGACTGAAAGAGTTTACAATGTATGAAGCATCCTAGAAGGAATTGAAAGTAAGCCCGCAAACGCTTCCTTCCGCATTTTTCGCTTCCGGAAGCATCCTAGAAGGAATTGAAAGTGAAGCAATTTATCTTTTTTGCTCTGTCTTCTCCTAGCGAAGCATCCTCTCTATGAACACGTTGTATTCCAGTAGACGGTTCGGTGTTACTGTCTTCTCCTAGCGAAGCATCCTAGAAGGAATTGAAAGCGCTAATCTGCTTTCATTTTCCAACTGCTGCAACGTTTGCTGAAGCATCCTAGAAGGAATTGAAAGTGGAGGACTCCATTCTTACGTAGGGATGGATGGCCCTCTTGAAGCATCCTAGAAGGAATTGAAAGCTTTCTTCACCTATTATACTCTTCGCTAAACTAGTATTGAAGCATCCTAGAAGGAATTGAAAGTGCAGGGTCGTAGAAAACCATTGGTGTGAACGTCGGTCTTTGAAGCATCCTAGAAGGAATTGAAAGAGTATAACATTAACAAGTTCAGGAAGTATGCTGGATTGGGAAGCATCCTAGAAGGAATTGAAAGACGTAAAAGGAAGGACAGTAGTTGACGTCGGTGCGGGGAGAAGCATCCTAGAAGGAATTGAAAGTGAGTATAGCCTTAAGTAAGGCTTTCTCTAAGGCTTCTTGGAAGCATCCTAGAAGGAATTGAAAGGGAGAGATGAGAAGGATGAGTGAAAAGGAGCTAATTTATCTAGAAGCATCCTAGAAGGAATTGAAAGCCGCTACACTCACTCCCAGCTATTACGTTAACGTGTTGGGGAAGCATCCTAGAAGGAATTGAAAGCCCATGTATACTGTCTGCTAAACTACTATTTAAGCTGAAGCATCCTAGAAGGAATTGAAAGTTAAATTCGACATCGCTGGGCAACTTCAACATCGCGGGGAAGCATCCTAGAAGGAATTGAAAGCTATGTACATGGCATCATCGACATATTCCAGATAGTGAAGCATCCTAGAAGGAATTGAAAGCTGAACGGGTTATTTGCCCGCACAGGGGAATCTGAATACGAAGCATCCTAGAAGGAATTGAAAGTACGCAAGCAGTACTTACACCCCCGTTGCATCGGTGGGGAAGCATCCTAGAAGGAATTGAAAGGATTTCGCGATTTGAGATATTCATACGCTCCTAAGCCTCCGAAGCATCCTAGAAGGAATTGAAAGATTGGTTCCAAAAACAAAAAATGACATAAAAAAAGTTGAAGCATCCTAGAAGGAATTGAAAGTTTCTGCCCATGAGTTTTATCATAATATTCTTCAACTTCAGAAGCATCCTAGAAGGAATTGAAAGCTTTCTTCTTTTCTAATTATTCCTTCCTCTTTCTCTTCTTCGAAGCATCCTAGAAGGAATTGAAAGCTCTTGTACTCTACCTCTTTCCTATAGTCACCGGGGTGAAGCATCCTAGAAGGAATTGAAAGGTTGCCTCCAGTACCAGTAGTACGTTAGTGAGGTCACAAGAAGCATCCTAGAAGGAATTGAAAGTACTACGACGAGATCCTAGTTGTTGACGAAGAAGAGGGAAGCATCCTAGAAGGAATTGAAAGAAATAAATGTACCAGTTACCCAAAAAAAGGGCATTAGGGTGAAGCATCCTAGAAGGAATTGAAAGCCTTTCAGGGGAAATTTCAGCATCCTCCCTTTAACATATTTGAAGCATCCTAGAAGGAATTGAAAGGGCATTTAGGTAGTCCAGTGGATTATATCGCTTTCAAGAAGCATCCTAGAAGGAATTGAAAGATTTTTGCCTGAAAGCCCTTCTCGCTTTGCCCGACGTAGGAAGCATCCTAGAAGGAATTGAAAGTTATACTGTACCGATAGTCTTCACGTACATTAATATCCACCGAAGCATCCTAGAAGGAATTGAAAGAAAATTTATGGTTTCTATGCGTCCGAATTCGTCCGCGAAGCATCCTAGAAGGAATTGAAAGTATACGTCAATCAGTGAATTATTAGCTTCGCCTTTCCAAGAAGCATCCTAGAAGGAATTGAAAGTGTGGCAAGTGTCGCTCCAGGGGCCCGTATACCTCCTCCGTGGAAGCATCCTAGAAGGAATTGAAAGTTCCAACTTTTTCACCCTCATTTATACTAGTTGTTAAGAAGCATCCTAGAAGGAATTGAAAGAGCAATATTTACATTATACTCTTCTTGAATTATTTCATTGAAGCATCCTAGAAGGAATTGAAAGATTGGGATCAGGTACCATTCAAGGTACCATTTCTCCCTTTTGAAGCATCCTAGAAGGAATTGAAAGCCCATGATAATATTTAGAATTCTTTGCGTATCACGGGGATGAAGCATCCTAGAAGGAATTGAAAGAAAGACGTTTTTTATTCATTAATGCTGGTGGTCTGAAGAAGCATCCTAGAAGGAATTGAAAGGTGAAAGCCGACCCCCAGTTCACTCAAACAGCTGTTTGAAGCATCCTAGAAGGAATTGAAAGACCTATATCCACAGGTTCCATTTGGTAACAGCAAATCAGAAGAAGCATCCTAGAAGGAATTGAAAGCATTTTTCTTGCACAGTAACAGCCACAACATCACGAGAAGCATCCTAGAAGGAATTGAAAGTATTATTATATAACTACTAGTTATACAACTACTATATTGCAGAAGCATCCTAGAAGGAATTGAAAGTCTGCGTAGGCCTTTATCCTTTTCGCTTTCTTTAACGCTTGAAGCATCCTAGAAGGAATTGAAAGATTAATGAAATAGGAAAAATCCTTGAGCTGATAATAAAATGAAGCATCCTAGAAGGAATTGAAAGTCCAAATGGCGTTAAACAACATCAACGAAATGGTTCAGTTGAAGCATCCTAGAAGGAATTGAAAGCTCCGCCTTTTTATTTTCGAAAACAAAAGCTTCTGGGAAGCATCCTAGAAGGAATTGAAAGCTTTCGCCACAAACTGGCCTAACGGCAACGGCTAACGTTGAAGCATCCTAGAAGGAATTGAAAGACAAAAAGTCCGTAGACCCGACTGACGTCTTCCCCAATTGGAAGCATCCTAGAAGGAATTGAAAGTTTATTGAATCTATCTCAATACCGCAATCGTGTTCTACAGAAGCATCCTAGAAGGAATTGAAAGTCTTTAGGCGCCAGGAAGTCGTTGAGATAGAACCTGAGGAAGCATCCTAGAAGGAATTGAAAGATTCCGTTCCTTTTTGCGTACTCCAATAACTTCAGAAAGATCGAAGCATCCTAGAAGGAATTGAAAGAGAAATACCGCTTATCGATTACGTTAGGCAGAAATATCCCGAAGCATCCTAGAAGGAATTGAAAGCGTACGCCACATCTCCTATGTTAGGTAATTCATGGTCGGAAGCATCCTAGAAGGAATTGAAAGTTACAAATCCAATGGGCCCGTCAGGCACACTCTCGCCGTTGAAGCATCCTAGAAGGAATTGAAAGACCGAGTATATACTACGCTCGAAATTTAAAATACCTAGCGGGAAGCATCCTAGAAGGAATTGAAAGCATAATTTTTCCTAGTGAAACGCATGGAACCAATCACGAAGAAGCATCCTAGAAGGAATTGAAAGTAACGCACCGCTTACATCACTTACTGCATTTTCCACCGGTTTCGCTGAAGCATCCTAGAAGGAATTGAAAGTACGCCCCTAGCGACAGCATGGCCTGGAAACTTGCTATACGAAGCATCCTAGAAGGAATTGAAAGTTGGATAAACATAGTAAACCGTGAAACTGTTCTCATTTAAGAAGCATCCTAGAAGGAATTGAAAGGTGTTAGCGTGTATTTCGTCCCGTCCGTCGCTCTCAGTAGAAGCATCCTAGAAGGAATTGAAAGAGAAAAAGAAGGAAAACCTCGAGAACCGTGCAATATTATATAGAGGAAGCATCCTAGAAGGAATTGAAAGAGCGTGATATTTAGCTCATCCAGCCCGCCTGCCCCAGTGGAAGCATCCTAGAAGGAATTGAAAGAGAGGTGTTAGAGGCTTATCATCAAGGAAAGATAATGCTGAAGCATCCTAGAAGGAATTGAAAGGCTTGCACCGCCGTTTATCTGTATTACATCTAATATCTGGGGAAGCATCCTAGAAGGAATTGAAAGTCCTTGCAGAATAAGGGTAACTTGGCAACACCAATATGAAGCATCCTAGAAGGAATTGAAAGTTTTTAGACAAATTAAATTCAACAGTAATTTCATTAAATTGAAGCATCCTAGAAGGAATTGAAAGTTTTGAATTAAAATATGAAGTTGATGGGGTTCGGGATTAGAAGCATCCTAGAAGGAATTGAAAGATAAATCCTAATGAACTAAGAAAAATTGCTAATTGGCTAAGAAGCATCCTAGAAGGAATTGAAAGCCTTCTCTGACGGTGTTGGGTACTCTTTGAACAACTCCCTCGAAGCATCCTAGAAGGAATTGAAAGCTATAACGAATAGGTATTTCGCCTTCAGTATGCCCTTCTTTTTGAAGCATCCTAGAAGGAATTGAAAGTTTTCACACCCTTCACAATCCATTATAAAAATATCAACGTTGAAGCATCCTAGAAGGAATTGAAAGCTAATAGTGGTTGTTCGCTTTATGAATTAGCGTCACAGTATCCAAGAAGCATCCTAGAAGGAATTGAAAGTCATATTTGGGCATGTTTCTCCCTATGATGTTTATGGAAGCATCCTAGAAGGAATTGAAAGTTCGCATTATTCTCATCTTTACCCACGTAAAGCTTGCCGTTGAAGCATCCTAGAAGGAATTGAAAGTATCTTGAATGTCAAATTTGTGAATTTTCCATTTCTGCCCATGAAGCATCCTAGAAGGAATTGAAAGATTGGGATCAGGTACCATTCAAGATACCATTTCTCCCTTTGAAGCATCCTAGAAGGAATTGAAAGCTGAGTAGCCCTCACGGGCTAATCGATGAGCTAAATCAATGAAGCATCCTAGAAGGAATTGAAAGCCTTGCCTAATAAAGAATTCGTAAGGATACACAATATCGAAGCATCCTAGAAGGAATTGAAAGATCTCCGAGTATCAAGTCTTCCCACCGATTCAATCTTCGGAAGCATCCTAGAAGGAATTGAAAGATGAGAGTTGTCCTTAACGTCGTTAGGGAAGGTAATGAAGCATCCTAGAAGGAATTGAAAGTAGCATGGCAAAATAATAATAATTTCGCTACACTGAGGAAGCATCCTAGAAGGAATTGAAAGAAGGACTTCACCATCGATGACATGGACAGGTTCAAGAGGAAGCATCCTAGAAGGAATTGAAAGTAAATTCTCTGAGACGCTAAAATAATGCCCGTTCCGAAGCATCCTAGAAGGAATTGAAAGCTTAACGACCTTGTCACCCCTTGCTTTCTCTTCCTCCCCGAAGCATCCTAGAAGGAATTGAAAGGTAGAAATTGTGGGCTAAACGTTATATTCCTTCAGCCTTGGAAGCATCCTAGAAGGAATTGAAAGCTATTTCTCCCGCTCCCCCTTCAATATCCCTTGCTACACCGGAAGCATCCTAGAAGGAATTGAAAGTAGAATTAGCCCTAGTTTATCGCCAACCGGTTGTCAGGCGAAGCATCCTAGAAGGAATTGAAAGACTAACCCTGAGACTGTATACAACCAACCTACTGTTGAAGCATCCTAGAAGGAATTGAAAGGAGTCAGCATACTCCACTTTCTCCATGAGCCCGAGGAAGCATCCTAGAAGGAATTGAAAGTACGAAACTGCAGCCAGGAGAACAACTAAGGCTCTGGATAGTGAAGCATCCTAGAAGGAATTGAAAGTATGAAATCGTATCGATATTATAACATACCTACTGTTTCTTGGAAGCATCCTAGAAGGAATTGAAAGTGTAGATAACGATAAGATACTTGTAGGAATTGTTACACTGGAAGCATCCTAGAAGGAATTGAAAGAAAACCATGCCGAAGCGAAAGTTATGTTGGTGGAGGGAAGCATCCTAGAAGGAATTGAAAGTAGGACATTGCACCATAATCTATTATTTGGGTCGATCCCGCAGAAGCATCCTAGAAGGAATTGAAAGATCCTTGTATTTTTGCACTTTTACCTTTCCAATAACATTTGAAGCATCCTAGAAGGAATTGAAAGTTACGTAAAAACTCCTGAAGGTGAGAAAAAAATGGAATTTACATTTGGAAGCATCCTAGAAGGAATTGAAAGACCTAGTTATGCAATATGCAATGTGTCAACTAGTAAGTTATGAAGCATCCTAGAAGGAATTGAAAGATGAATTGTTCGAATGTTATCTCATTTTCTTCTTCCACCTTTGAAGCATCCTAGAAGGAATTGAAAGTTTATTTCTTGTTCATTCATTTCTCCTTCTTCTATTTGAAGCATCCTAGAAGGAATTGAAAGTCATACGCCTTTTGAACTTCATTACTGTTTAACACCTTGAAGCATCCTAGAAGGAATTGAAAGGTACATTAAAGATGCGGAGGAAAAGGAAGACCACCTGTGAAGCATCCTAGAAGGAATTGAAAGAAGCATGAACTCCGTTACGAAATCCAGCACGCCCTCACCAGAAGCATCCTAGAAGGAATTGAAAGCTATGAACCTTTCACTTTTGGGTATTACGGCTTTCTCATGAAGCATCCTAGAAGGAATTGAAAGTACTGCGTATACCAAAGACAATACAACGGCTATTATGGTAATAGAAGCATCCTAGAAGGAATTGAAAGTACTATATCACTATACTTAAGCATTTTTTTATTTGCAATTTGAAGCATCCTAGAAGGAATTGAAAGTCTATGAACTTCTTTTTTATTGGTAGTTTGATTGTCGCTTTGAAGCATCCTAGAAGGAATTGAAAGTACTAACATTCCAATTTTGCAAACGTGAAACTGAAAAAATTGGAAGCATCCTAGAAGGAATTGAAAGATTTTTTGAATCAATTCTTTGCTTATTTTATATAACGAAGCATCCTAGAAGGAATTGAAAGAATATGTCTCCTGCAGTCATCGATATGCCTGTACCTGAAGAAGCATCCTAGAAGGAATTGAAAGGTCAATAAAACTCACCTGACCCGCCTGCCCTGTCTTGAAGCATCCTAGAAGGAATTGAAAGTTATAACGTCACTATCGAGAAATAGGATGTCATCATTTATGAAGCATCCTAGAAGGAATTGAAAGGTGAAAAGATATAGCTCTCATGCCTAAACTCTTTTATGTGGAAGCATCCTAGAAGGAATTGAAAGCGTCTTACGGATTGTTCTTGCATGTTTCGCACCAAGAAGCATCCTAGAAGGAATTGAAAGTAGTTTTCATTACCTGTGCTTCGTCATGCAGGAATAATTGAAGCATCCTAGAAGGAATTGAAAGAAATTTCCATTTTTTCTCGTTTTTTCGCAACTAATGAAGAAGCATCCTAGAAGGAATTGAAAGCTAGTATCTGTTCCTTCGTGAACCTCATTACTTCCTTTCCCGTCGAAGCATCCTAGAAGGAATTGAAAGGTTGTTAACGCAG
>Ga0208549_100644_pt1 | contig 14227 bp, 21 predicted proteins | sample BED_host_MetaG_FD_187135 | JGI IMG/M metagenome (GOLD analysis project Ga0208549, IMG submission 187135) | Hot spring microbial mat communities from Yellowstone National Park, Wyoming, USA - BED_host_MetaG (SPAdes) (version 2) | ecosystem: Environmental > Aquatic > Thermal springs > Hot (42-90C)... | reverse complement strand
GGTCTACCGTAGAGGTAGCCCCACCACTGCTTCAGTGGCCCACTCACAACTATGCCTGCTCCCCTAACGTCGTAGGCGTCGTTTAACCCATACTTGGTTAAATAGTGTTGGAGTTTGGCTCTTAATGCGCTAGAAGAGTACAAGCCACCGAAACCAACATTGTAATTGTCGCCATAAGGGAAAATCCAAAAATAACCCATGCCGTCAGCGTCGAATTCGACTAGGAGCTCGTCGCCACTAATGAATCCAGTGCTTCTATGGTAGCCTCTTAGCACGGGCGCCACTGTCCCCTCACCCACGTGTGTGACCCTGACAAACCCTGAGGCGTCAACAATTATGTCAGCGTCCAGTTTCATAGCCTGTTCACGTGTGAAGAGCTTACCCCTCAGGATCTGGACACCCTCAGACTCAACGATTGAGGCGAGTGTCTCTAGGAGCCTAGACTTATCAACTATCACCGCGTCGCCACCACTATTAACGCTTATGACTCTTTCAGGTAACCCCCCCTCAGAGGGGAACCTCAGCCTCACACGCCTGATATGGTTGAGTGTGACACCCGCCTTCTCACGTGCACTCAGGGGTAGGTGGTCTAGGGCGCCGTCGAGTATGGCTTCCCCGCAGGGCTTAGAACCCAGCGTGTGATCCTTCTCCCACACCTCCACCTTCTCCCCGTTTCTAACGGCTCTGTGAGCGTAGGTTAACCCTGCTAGGCCAGCACCAACAACGAGTATCACTATTTGGGCACCTCCGTCTCCAAGTACTCGTAGAGGGGTAGCTCCCCACTGTTCCCCTCAATTATAACCCTTATATTCCCTGGCAGGTCTTCGAGTAGGGTTACGGGTGACACCCCCTCATACATCACCCAGATATCCTTCACCCTGAAATGACTAAGGGGGTTAGGTGACACGTCGATAACACTCACCTTAATTGAAGCCCTACCCTTACCCGTCCTATAAGCCTCGTACATAACGTAGTTTGCAGGTAGCAGGACGTAGGCACGGTAGCCGTGTCCAAACTTGTTAACACTTAGCTTCGAGTAAACAACACGTTTCGTCCTGAAGCTCATAATCAGTGTGTCGGTAACTGAGCCGTCCTCACCCCGAACGTAGGGGAACATGAGTTTGGCGCCGACTGGTCTATCTCCTAGTGAATCCAACCCGACACACCCCCTCCCACTACTCAATGACGGTCGCCTCCCCATATAGGGCTTCGAGCTTCTCCCTGAGCTCCCTGTACAGCATTGTATATATCCGCCTAACTCTTAGATACTCTCTGAGGTCATCGGTGAAGCCCCTACCTGAATCCGTTATCTCGACGTTCACCCTCCTCTCACCCACCCTCTCCACTTGGAGGTACCCGCACCTCTCAAGCACCTTCAAGTAGTAGTTGAGTCTGGATGGACTTGTCTCGACGTGGTTAAGCAAGTAGGTATACCTGCACCTACCGACCTCCCTGATAGTTGAGAGGATAGCGTAGAGGAGCTCGGGTAAGTCACGCTTCCTATAGTCTGCCTCTAATAAGACGTGTATCCTGCTACGCACTTTAACCACTAACAAATAATGTGATATAGACGTTAATAAGGTTTAGGGTAAAACCCTCACTCAGGAAGGTGTGAGCTACCCCGCCCTAAAGGGCGGAGCTTTCTTGCTCACATATTTATAAAGGTTAGTGTACGTGTCAGTCTTCAGGTATTATGGTTATCCCACTTGAAGTGTAGGGGATAGACTGGTCAGTAGCCGACTTGACCCCCACCACTTTTACACCCACCGAGGACTCTGGGAATATCGTAACCGGAACCATACACGTGGAGAACTCCCCTGAGGCTTGACCATTAGAGTTAAGTGTGAATGCCCAAGTCTCCGTGTAGTAGGGTTTGTTGGGGTAGGTGTCAAAGTAGGTGATTTCAACGGACACGGTTGCACCGCTCGCAAGGGACACTGGGGTAGCGGAGACGTTGAGTATCCAATTGTACCGCACACTCTGATTATTCATCTGTAGACCACAGGTGTAGTAGCCGTTGAGGATAGGGTACAGGTAGTAGACGCCATCAATCTGATTAACGTTACACCCAGTAGCTGAGGAGGGACAGGTAACGCTTAGGTTAACCGTGAGTGTACCCCCTGAACCTGAACTAGTAGTTGACGCAACCACCTCAGCTATGTTTGACTTAACCATGAAAACAAATAGGGTGAAGAAACTTAAATACTTGTTGTGTTCAAGTCACTCTGCCGTAGCACACATAGGTTCCGCACAGTTGTTGTGGTAGCTGTGCGATGTACACGTTTTCACAGCTTGAATCCGCTACACCTATCAACGCATACACATAACAGTAGTAGTTGAGTGGGTCATTACCCACGTACCCGTTGAGTAATAGGTTGCCGTTTGAATCTGTTACACCAACCGAACTCGTCGTCGGTCCACTCGTAGGAGTATTCCAAGTCCCTGTACCCTGACACCCACTTGTCGACGAAGGAGGTATAAGCATATAGTACATTTCAAAGTAGTCACCTGGTGGGGCTCCTGTTATTTGCACGCCAACTCCAAGTAAACAGCACCTTACCTCTCCATTTATGAAATCGTAGTAGTACTCAGAAGTAACCTTGTAGTTTGCGGAACCTATCTTCGTAGGTTGAGGTGGTAACTGCTGTAAACAGCTGAGTGGGTTTCCTATCGGTGCAACATAAATCGGATAAGTGTTGGACATAGTACCAGCATCATCCGACACATACACCTTGTATTCCTCCGTCTTAGTCGTAGTGTTTGCTGGGAACTGTAAACTGAACTCAAACGCATTACTCTGACCAAGAGTTATACTCGTTACGCTCTGACCATTAACATACACGTAGAGTACCTGACCTTGAGAGTAACCTAAAGCCAAACCGTCGAATATCACAGAACCACCACTGCTAGGAAGTATGTATGCACTTGAGTTCGAGATTCCTAAGAACTTACCCGTACTCTGTGTCGCACTGAGGGTAATAATGTTTGACTTAACCATTACGCGCACTCCCCTGTAACCGTCGCCGTAGTCGAGGCACTCCTACCAAGGCTATCAAAAACAGTGAAGTCAGCAGACGTGTATGGTGTAACACCTGGAGCGAATGTCCTGGAGGTTGTGGCTGTACCTGTCGTACCACTGCTCTGGCTACCCGTCTGCGTGTAGCCGTCGGGCCACACCCACCTCCACGTGTAGGGAGCCAATCCACCGCTCCAGGAGGCACCCAACTGCACGATCTCACCCACTCCTGAAACAACCTTGTAGCACCCAGAGGTACCCGTGATGCTTGGTGGAGGTGTACTTATACCCTCCACCGTGACTTCGAGGATGTTGGAGACAGTCAACGGCTGTCACGTATTACTCGTGTTATCCGAAACGTCTATGGTGTATGTCTCTGGGCTCGTGGTGTCGTTCGCCGGGAAGTTCAAGGTGAAGCTGAAGGTGTAGTGTTGCCCAAGCGTCGTGGTCGTCGTGTTCACCCCATTCACGAAGACGTAGAAGATTTGACCAGGGTTATAACCCGTGGCTGTACCCTCAAACGTCACGGAGCCACCACTACTCGGCAGGGTTGTGGCGGATTGACCCGTGAGCGTGATACTCATACTCGAGGGTGCAACACTGATGGCCACAGTGTTCGACTGCGTGCCAGTGGTTGGATCCTCAACGTACACGTCGTAGGTAACAGTGGAGCCAGAGGGGTTACTGGGTATAGCCACTGAGAACGATATGCTCCCACCTGAGCCAACACTCGTGGTGCCAACGTTACCCGCATTAACGTAGATGTCTAGGGTTGTCCCAGCTGGTAGATCAGTGCTACCCGTGAAGTTAACCGTGCCACCACTACTCGTAAGGGAGGTTGTGGATGTAGTGATGGTGATGGATGGAGCCGCACCCTCCACCGTGACGTCTAAAACATTCGACTTAGTCATGAAAAACACTACTATGAACTACTAAAAAAAGGTTTGGGGAGTGTTAGCTTGGAACCCACTTGTTGATTGCGAAGTCCCTGATCTCCTCCCACCCGTCTGGTCGTGGCTGGGCGGGTGTACCCGAGTTCACGATGTTGACGTACCACTGTGGGTGGAGTATTAGGCCTTGCAGGCTCCAGTCGCTTTCACGGTACCTGAAGATCACCGCGTTCGCATCATCGTTCTCAATGTATACGTACCCATCGCCCAACGCAATCATCCTCCTGATCTTCTCACCTGAGCCACCCCCAGCGCTATATGGGGAGACACCCACGTAGATGGTGCCCTTATAGGTGAGTGCTGGTGTACCGGCGCTTGGCGGTGTTATGCTGAGCACGTGCACAGGTGTTTGATCCGCGTAGAACTCTGGTAAACCAGTGTTCAGGGCTGGGGGTATAGGTAACCCACTTTTCGGGTATAGGGCGGCGTTCGGGTAGAAGTAGAAGCCCACGAACACGTAGTCCTGGTCGGCGGCTATCGCTGTGGGTAGTATGGAGCCGCCATTAATAGTACCGTATGGATCCTGCCACTCCGCGAGAACCTGGTAGGTTGAGGGGTCAACCATGTCCACCACGGCTGGGTAGCACCCAGAGGTCTGCCCCTTTGCACAGTTACCCAAAACAGTTGCGAAGAAGGTGTTGGTATAGCTATCATAGGTAGCCACACTGTAAACCTTAGAGCTCTGACTCACCACCTTAAGCGTGGATGGGTCAACTTCATATATTAGGCCACCCTGCTGGTGCCTCCAGAGGCGTGTACCATCAGTGTGGAGCTCGTTATAACTGAACACATTGGTCACCGAATACCCACCTATACCTGACCCAGTGGCTACGAGTTCACCTGTGGAGGCATCGAACTTCGCGATGTAGCCAGTAATGACTGAAACATATACGTATCCCCCGAAGGCTATAAGGCCAAATATGAAGGCACCAGGTAACTCGCTATACGGGATTGGTACACTCCATATCGGCGTGCTTATGTCATTGGGGTCATACTTGTAGAGCACAGGTGGGAAGCCAGCTGCTCCGCCGAGACCAATCGTGTAGATGTAGCCATCCTCACCGTAGACAATCCTGTCATAACCCCAGCTTGGGGTGGGGCTGAGCGTTATCTGACTGTAAGGCAACGCTGTCTGAACCTCCGTGATGGAGAGGTTATCGCTGGGTGAGGGTAGATTCAACCTCGCAAGTATGGCTGGGTTCGTCCAGTGAGCCGTGTACAGGTACTCACCTGACGTGGATGAGGAGCCCCACGCGAATGGGTTACTCATCGGTATGGTGAACCAGGTTCCATTTATGGGGCCGAAAGGACAGGGACCAGACGCGCACGTGTTACTTATATCATACACGTCTAACCAGTAGGGATCGGTTGCATGGTAGTGCTCCACGTAGACACCCTGCGGTATAGTGGTCGGCGTCTCCGACCCCAAGGGTGCGAGTGGCTGGGTCTCCCCATTCGTCATCGAGGTCACCGTAACGGTGAGATCACTGAACCCACTGACGGGGCCAGGGAGGTAGTATAACTCAGCTGTCCCCGTGGAGGCTGGGGGAGTGAACTGCACGGTCACCGCGATGGTGGTGGGTTTACCCTCAACGAGTGTGAAGGGTATATCCGAGTATGGGATGATTGGTTGGATAGCGTTTGACGCCCCGGGATTCTCCGATGTACCGCTGATAGAGAAGTAGTATTGTCCAGGTGGGAAGCCACCCAAATATTCAGCTAAGCCAAATTGACCCGACTTCGAGTACACTACGTTCCCATTCGCATCCTTAAGGGTTATCTGCCCAGTGATAGGTCTATTCGCATCATCCGTCTGCACAAGCACCGCTGAGAGTGGCTGTGGGGGTGTCATGGTGTCGAATCCAGCCATATATGTCGCGGGTGGTGAGAAGGTGTTATTGTACTCAGCTATGAACAGGTATAAGCCCTCAGCTGGGGTTGTGAATGTATATGTGGCTGTACCCGACGAGTCTGTGGTAAGAGAAACAGGGCCGTTAGCTCCATTCGTAATGTAGAGGTTAACAGTGGCACCCGAAATAGGTTGCTTCGTTGAAGGGTTCACCAATGTAACCGTGGCGGTAACACTTGAGGGGTAGGCGCCACTCGAAGCACTGAGACTTAGGCTGAGACCACTAGGAGGTGGGGGTGTAGGGGCTACGACATCTATTGTAACAACTGGACTCTTAACCATGCTTCGCTTCGCCTATGCGCCTGAGGGGTTAGCGTCAAGCCAGAAGTTATAGCTACCTGTTTTCAGACTCGATGTCTGCACCGTGACACTCCAGTTACCGCTTGAATCCGTGGTTACACTCTGCGAGGTGGGTGCTGGAGGCGTACCCGAACTGGGTATTGGGCCCTGCGTGAAGAAGTAGAACACGGTGTTCGCGAAGGGGTGACCACCCGAATCCGTGGCTGTCCCACTGAAGGTGAGCGTCGCACCCTGCGGTACCTCAGGTGGACTCGAAGGTGGATTCGAGGACGACCATATAACCTGACCGTTAGCTGATACTTGGAGAGTAGAAGAGCCCGCTGACACAATGATTGTGGCTGAAGGAGACCTAACTGAGACCGTAACAGTTGTGGACATATACTAGTAGTATAGCCTCACTCACAGAAAAAGGTTTTGCTCAGCCACCCAGAAATGAGAACTACCAGCCACGGGCCACTATGGTTGATGGTGTAGCTATGGTCGCCGTACCACCCGTAACAGCGTTTATTGTTATATAGAAGTAATACCTTGTATTTGCAGTGGTGGGCGTGTACACGTAGGTTATAGGCATACTGTATGGGTTGGAGGCTAACCCTTCCTGCGTCACCGTGATACTTGTGAGCAGGGTGTCTGTGCTGGGTGGAGCCGAGCCCTGAGCTGGCACACCCGCCGTGGAGACATAGAGGCTCAGCGTGACGCCGTCCCCCAGTGTGTTGTTGTAGCCGTAACCCTCGAAGCTCACCACCAGTGGGAGATTCACTGTGAAACCGGAGACGGGAACACCGGCTGTACCTAGACCCGTGCTCACGGCTGTGGTTGACGTCGTCGAGTAGGATGCGGATAGGTTCACGGCTGAGAATGCGCTCTCATTTGTGAAGGCACCAAAATTCCCTATCGTGAATGGTATATTCGAGGAACCGCCGAGGAGAAAGCCTCCCCCAGTAACTACTCCAGCATTAACAGTATTTAGATTTATAGGATTACCATAACCGGTGCTCGACAGGTTGAGGACTGACCCAGAGATGTTTAGGAACGTAGCACCAGGAGGACTCTGATTACTGATATAGGAGGCTCCGCTTGTAAGGGTTGTGTTTGTATTGTTGGTTATCACCTCAATGTTAACGGCATTCCTAGCGCTACTCGTGTTCGCGAACACGTGGTGACCCGCACCGTCAACCGTCTCAACCTCCGTACCACCAGCACTGAATATGCCCAGGAACCCCGATGGGTCCTGCGCTACACTGATACCTGAGGGTAACACGAGTTTGGGTGCCTGAAGCACTGTGAGTAATCCAGAGGAGTTGAAGCCTATCGTTGTACCATCGGGTGCCGCTGTAACTGAAGGCCAACTAACCGAAGCCATAAGTAGTAAAGGGAGAACGAAGTAAAAAACTTTATGTCAAACAAAGGAGACACTGGGTTGAACACCGTTAGGTGGATAGGCCCTGATACGTGTCCAGTACAGGGTGGGTGACGTTGTACCCGAGTGGTTGTTGAGTATAGCGTTGAAGTAGATGTTTGAGGGTACATAGGTTTCGGATGCGCTCGCTATAACCTGGTAATCCACGTACCCCGCAACGGTGGAGCCGTTCGCGGACACACCCAGAATGTTATGTGGGTTAGTCAGGTAAACAGTTGCGGTTCCATCTGAAAGATTATCCCCAGCGCTATCAGTGTAATGAAGAGTAACGTTCCCCAGTAAACTGAACATCAGGGTATCCGTGTTTGAACCGGGGGTCGCGACTCCCTGTGGGAACTGGAACAAATCATAATCCGATAAACCCGCAGGTACCGGCCCAAAGCAGGACTCGAAGTAGACCCCAGCGAGGGAATATGTCTGTGTGGCGGTATCCAGTGCGACACGTTCACTCGTATTACACGTCGACGTGAACCCATTATTAACAGAGTAGCTACCGAGAGCCATACCTAAACCTATGGGATTCCAAATACTCTTCAGAGTGGTACCCGCGAAGTTATCGTAGAGAGCTGGAAACACGGTGAAACCATTGTCGAGTGCACCATAAGTTGGGGAGAGGTAGGGAGCCATACCCGTGTAGACACCGTCGGGTTCATCCACGTTAAAGTAGATGTTCACAGATGAGTTTGCTGGAATCCCGTTGGGTAGGAGAACCCACACCGTTGTGGGCGTCTCATACCAGGCGTAGAGGGGCTGGGTCAGCGCTGGGTCAGCGAAGAACCTGAGTGGCCACGTGTTAAGACTCAGCCAGGGGGGTAACTGGATGTACTGCTGGAAGTTCGTGGGGGTAGCCGTACTCTGGGTGTTGGATACCTGAAGATAAGTGTACCCGAAGTTCACTGGGAAAGGTGAAGATACAAGTGTCTGCGGGATGGGTGGCCAAGCCATCTTCTACGCCTGCGTGAAGCGGTGGCTGAGCTGGAAGTGTGTCTGCGCCGTAGTACCGTTAACGTACCGCACCCTAACATACCTCGCTAGGAGTGCGATGTGCGCCTGCGCATTGTAGGGATAAGTCCCAGAGACGAAGGGGTTAGTGGCTGATGGTGTGGTCTGACTCGTGGTGGCGATAGCCGCTGAGAATGCCACAGTGTTGAAGTTGTCCTCACTGAAGTCAATGTAGAGTGTACCAGCCTGATCACTGTTAGCCTCCGCGGCAATGTAGGAAGCCCCATACTGTGATGTATCCACTACCTGACCCGTGAAGATACCGTTAGCTGGAAGAGGCGTAGTAGAATCAAGGACATACTGCGGGTTCGTGGGGAAGGTTATCTGACTGACACCCCCACCCCCACCACCAATATAGTTCTGACTCGTCTTCAGACACCTCCGTAGAAGAGGTCGATGTGCGCCCTGACGAAGCCAGATGTTGGTGGAGTCGAGTAGGTTAACGCCACTGAAAGGTAGCGTTCAGCTGCACTCGTGTAGAAGTCGGACTGAATAGCCTCAACACTTGGAGCCGAGGTGGAGCCAGCTGGCACAGTGAAGGGTGAACCCACATTGAAGTCAGGGTACCCCGACTCAGACTGGTAGTCCAAGCCGTCTAGGAGTGCACCGTACTGATAGTTCTTCGCGTTCTCGTTAGCTATCACCTGCACGTTCAAAGCGGCGTTCGCATAGTTATACACATAAATATTGAAGGCGCGTATAGGTGGAACACTCTCACCTAAACGGACAAGGCTGATACCGGGCTGAGTTGGTGTGAGAGGGTTAAACGGGTTAGTCCTATACGTATGAGTATTAGTATCAGTTATCGGCAAATCCACGACTAGGTAGGGGTACAGCGTCATCTTTTCAGGTCACCCTTACTGGTAGCTTCGCGCTGACAACCTCCTCAGCCACAAAACCCGGAGAAGTAGGAACAGTAGAGGGCGAAGGAGTGATTGACTCGAAGAACTCCTTAACGGACTCCTTAAACAGGTTAACATCGTAGATCTCTATGATGTTCGCGGCGAACCCCGTTATCAGGGCGGGCTGATTCCTCGGCACCACCTCAATCTTGATTGACTGGTAGAAGGGTAACCCGTCGCCACTCAGACTCAGGGCGTACACGGGTAGTGGGAACCCCCTAATATATGAACCATAAGAGAGTATGTTGGGTTCACCCATCTGGTTCCTGTAGACGCGGGCATCCCTGAGCTCACCCACTGTGACCTCTATCACTGTTAAACCGTCGGCTGAAGCCCTCGTTATGAAGTTAGGGTCAGTGGTACCCACTGCGGCAGACACAAAGTACCCTGGAAACTGGCCGTTTATAATTGTGTACTCGGAAGTGAAAGGTACGGGTAACCCTGAAAGTAGTTCGCGTTGAAGCTTGGGCACATGGTACCTCCAACCCTTAACGAAGGGTAGGAACCATGGTACGGCCACAGCTAGTACCCTCCAATTATAATCCAACCAGTTTCCGCGGCAGTCATGGACGCAGGTAGAGTCACACCCGTAGTACTCACTGTTATGGACATACCCGTAGTGTTCACAATGACGGCAGGAGTATTCGTAAACGCCTTAGTAAACGTTATACTCTGTGCAGTAGTCGTGGTGTTCTCGTACCCATTAGCGTACATGACGACAAGTTTGAGGGCTGAACCCTGAAGAGGCTGACTCCAGATTATTGAACCCGCAGTGGTACCCGTCAAAGTGTTCTGTGATGTGTTTGGGTTCAACGTTGTGGCTGTCAGGCTGGAAACAGTGGGGGAACCTGAAGGGTTAATGACTAGCTGACCGTTAGAGTTAAAAGTAAGAGTCGAAAAGTCCACGGGTGGGACTTGGTCAAGCTTACTAATAGTACCCATATACCTACACCGGCATGCCAGTACCCTTAGTGAAGTAGCACTTAACGAACACGTTGGCAGAGTTAGCGGCACTAGACACAGCGGCTAACCCGTAACCAGACCTAACAGCTATACCCCACTCCTCCTCACTTAGGGTTACGGCACTACCAGCATTTACGGGTATAGGCGGAGTCTTCGGTATAGGTCCTGGAAGACTGGTGTTAGGTGCGGCGACAGCTAGGAGTTGCACAGTTATAGGACTCGTAGTAGCGTTCTGAATGATTATCTGCTTAGCCCTAAGTGTTAGGTCAGGTGGAGCGTACACTGCGGCATTAGGCTGTCCTTCGTACAGTAGGGTAACAGGAGACTGACCAACAAGTGTGGAGCCGTTGTTAAGGTTGAACAGGTCGTAAGTCGGAGGATCATACTTACACTCCACTAGGACCCACCTCCGTAGACTTCCTTGTAGGTAACCGTTTGCAGACCAGGGTAGTTGTCACGGCTAACCGGAATAGCACTGTCAACTGCACCAAGCGTTCTAACCGGGAACCCCGCTAGAATAGCCTTCTTAATCTCCTGCTTACTCAGTGGTTCAAGGGTCATCCTGTTAATCACGAAGTTAAACGCCGGCATAATAGGTATGGTAGCCGTGTTCATAAGTGTCATATTGTAGGTAAGGTTAGAGAACACAATGAACTCAGTTCTAGGGTCAGGTGCAAACAGAGGGGACTGGAACCCGTCTATACCCATTTCAACAAATGACTGTGAAGGGTTGATGTTCTGTTCAAGCACAGCTATGAACTGCTGTTGGATTTGGAGCATGGTTCTAAGGTAGGAGGGTGCAATACCGTAGAACACTTGGTAGGCGTCGTAGTTCCTGCTTAAGTCGAACATGTCTGTAACGTTCTGTACTAGCTGTAAGCTGAACTTGAAGTTAGTGATATACGGGGGACTAGTGGTACTACTAGCCTGTCCGCCAAAAGGAGCCATGGGTAGGAAGTTGGATACTTCAGTGGCGAAGTTATAGTAGAGGGTAGTGAAGTTATGCTTGGTTACCCTGAAACCCGTATAACTACTCTCGTCAGGGTGCTGTGAACTTGAGTAGCTCACAAGGAGGTACTGACCGTTACGCAGTATCCTGTCCTCGATACGACTAAACGTTTCCTGCAAGGCTAACACCCCCGTATATGGTTGTTGGGAGGCCTGAACCCAGCACAGTGTTATTCGACATAATGGTTATACCTCTAAAGTAGTGTGCAGTGCAATCATACGTACCGGAAGTGGTGTTCTGTACTTCAGGGATAGGCTGAGTTGTCCACACGTACATCGGGTACTCCATATAATACGTCATGGACTAGTACCCCTCGTATGTAACCGTGACTGAACCACTAAGAGTAACGGCGGCAGTGGGAGCCTCGAAGGGTGCCCCACCAGCCGCGGCACCGGAAGCGGCTAAAAGCTGAAGGTTAACAGTGTTACCACTCCACCCTGACACCCTAAGACCGTAGAGCAGTGATGTACCCACAAGGTAGGCAGACTTAACGTTTGTTATGTTCCTAGCCTTCGTAACAGTGACGGAGAAGGCACCTGAAGCACTAGTTGAACCTGACAGGGCTATTGTTTCAGTGAACTCCCCGTAACGGTTAAGCGGTGTAGCCGACACTAGTCATTACCTCTACGTCTCAAGCTGGTAGTACTGTGTGTTCACGAATTGTATGCCGTCAGGTATAAGGTACTCTGTGCCTGCGGTGTTAAACTCAACGTCGATTGACCAAGTCTCCTTGTTCTGGACGAAGAACGCGGCTGGGAACGCTATTATTTCCTCCTGTGACGTTAGGTTCAGGATGTTGACACACTCAACACCGTAGTTCTTACTACCTGGACCGATTACCTTGTAAGCCTGGACCTTTGAAGGTATACTCTGGTCGATTAAGCCCCAGACAAGGAAGTTCACAGTGTTCTGTGTGTTGGCAAGTGCCGTCGGAGTGTTAGACGCGTTGTTGGTGTTGAACACGAAGAAGCTGGTGTTCCAACCCTGTGTCACCGAACGCGACCAAGTCGTAACGTCCGCAGATGGAGTTGGACTAATGGTTAAGTCAAGCACTGTCTCCGGACGTATTTGCTGTGTGTGAAGACTACCCTGAACACCAACACCGAACTCACCGCCTATACCGATGTTACTCTTAGCCATGTATAGTCCTGCTAAAGCCACCATGAACTTCTCAAGGTAGTAGGCACGCTGAATACCGTACGGCGTCATAAGCACGTAGTTGGTGTAATACCAGGACGCGAAAGCGGCTAACTCCGAACCAGTAACCGTGGTGTCAGGGTCTATTGTAGGCAGACCGTTAGCACTGTAGAACTTTGTAGGTGACGCATTGTCACCTGCATAGGCAGTTATGGCGTCGTCGAAGTTATAGACATTGTTTGCAGTCGCTGGCCTTCCTAGCTGTATTAGGTTTGTCAAATTCAGGTTATATGCGTCGCCATACCCAGCGGCTACGCCTCTAGGCACGGCAACAACAGGTCTTGCGGCCATGAAACATATAAGTAGGAGGACATATTTAAAGTTACGGATTGGTACACCGTGTTAATGAACAGCCAGTTTAAACATACTTACTGGTATAGAAAGCTTACGAAAGGTAAGCCTAAGGTCAAGACGGAGGTACTTTCACTGAGGTGTTCTAAGGCAACCATACAGACGTTTAGAACACTCTACGAGGCTGAAAAGGAAAAGGACCCAGACCTGACAATGGATGAATTCTTGAAAAAACTGATCTCAACTTACTATAGAAGGTTTTAGCCGAAGACCCTTTGTGTGGCGACAGTAGCCCTAGGCACACCACTGCTAGGAACTCCGGCTGGAGGAACAGTTGGAACAGGAGTGAACCTGTTGGTAACCATACTAGGACGTGAGTAGCCTGGGACGTTGGTAACGTTAGCGGCAAGCCTGTAAACGCTCCTGATGGCAAGTGGCAAGCTTGAGTAGAACAACGGTTCAGTGATACCTGTACCGGTATTCGTGAACATGTTAGCGGCACCTGAACCTACGAGGACAATGAACCTCTCTAAGTCACCCCAACTCAGAGGGTTACCCGCCATGACACTAGGGTTGCTCTGTGTGCCAACCTCTATTCCGAGGTCAAGTGCACCGTAAACAAGCGACGTTGTTAAACCCTTCCATCCGATTTTAGCCATGAAAAGTAATAGTACACACTGAAATAAAAAGGTTTTGTTGGTCAGACTGAGCTAATAGTTTCAACGATAAACGTCTTAGCCTTCTCCACGTTACCTGCAAACCACTTACCTACCTGCGGAACGTTAACAACCAGGGAAAGGTTCTCAAGACAACGCTTACTCCTAGTGGAGTTAGCCTTCTTAACAACCTCCTCGACAACTCGTTGCGGAGTAATCATGTTTACAAGTTCTATAACCCTCTGAGTCTGACCATACTTCTTGAAGCCTAACGCATAGCCTCTAAGTGTCTTACGCCACTCCGCAAGTATAGTAGGGTCGACATCAAAAATGGTTAGTCCCTTCAAACTGTAATCGTAGACTTGCTCAGGAGTAACGCTGTTAAGGAAGTCAACGATTTTACTCACAGCTTCGTCAACTGCATACTGACTTGCTAGGTTCAGTAAGCCACGGGTGGCAACGTCTGTAAGCTTCTCCTTAACTGCTCCCAGATTTACCACTTTTACCACCCTCGTTTACAGGTTCATCCCTCTGGTAAACAGTTCCACAACTCGGGCAAGTAACGGTGCGTGTCGAGGGTAGGTCTATGTACCTAATGTCGGTTCCACACTT
>Ga0208549_100639_pt1 | contig 14289 bp, 10 predicted proteins | sample BED_host_MetaG_FD_187135 | JGI IMG/M metagenome (GOLD analysis project Ga0208549, IMG submission 187135) | Hot spring microbial mat communities from Yellowstone National Park, Wyoming, USA - BED_host_MetaG (SPAdes) (version 2) | ecosystem: Environmental > Aquatic > Thermal springs > Hot (42-90C)... | reverse complement strand
CCATAAGGGTGACGCTCCTTGACCTCTTCAAGTACTTAAGAGACGAAAGGGGGATCTCCATAATGTACATAACACATGACATAGCCACCATAGGATACGTTGCGGACAGGGTTTATGTCATGAGGCTAGGCAGGATAGTTGAGAGTGGAGACGTGAGGAAGGTGATTACTAATCCGGAGAACGAGTATACTAAACTGTTAGTTGAAGCGGTACCTGACCCATATAGAAGAATTGAAGAGGAAGGTGATTACTAATCCGGAGAACGAGTATACTAAACTGTTAGTTGAAGCGGTACCTGACCCATATAGAAGAATTGAAGCCCGACACTTTTTATTTAATTGGAACCAAAATTCATACATGAAGGGGGATATATCTCTCTCGGCTTACGTGACTGCTCCGGACGTAAAACGACTCTCCAGGTCAGGCTCTGAGCTGAGGAGGTTCGTTAATAAAGCAAAACGAATGGGGTTCTCCAAGGTTTACGTGGAGAATTATAGGGACGGACTCCTCCTTGAACAGGAGGAGGTGAGAAGGGTGAGGGATTCATTGGGTAAGGAATTTAGTGTTGCGGGAGGGATGGCCTTGGGTACATGGGGACCTGGATGGGGGGAAAGCGAAGACTTCGGCTTCAAGGTGGCATGCTTGGGGGATGAGAGGAACGTGAAGTTGAGTAAGCAAGTATTGGTAATGCAGGCGGAAAACTTCGACCAAATAATCATAGACGATTTTTGGGCACAGTGGTGTTATACTAACAACGACGTTGTTAACTTCAACGCCAGATATGATAAGTCCCTGTCTAGGGATTCCCTATTAAGGGAGTTGGCAAGGGGAGATCCAGAGATCTCGGCTCTCTGGGCCGCCTACTCGGTGGAGCTGTTGGAGCAAATTTCAAGGGAGATGTTGTCTGAGGCCAGGGAGATCAACAAAAAGATCAAGATCATCTTGAAGGTTGCCGAGTGGAGAGAACAGTTCCTCCATCGTGGGATATCCTTAAGCAGGCTGTCCAAACTCTTCGATGGAATATTTGTTGGTACGGAATCCAGGGAATATACGTCTTCCTATGGTTCCCTACATACCCTGGACGTCGTGAGGAGTATTGTGGGGGAATCATTGAAGGGAGCCTGGGTGGACACCCTGGACGGACTCACCTGGAGTGAGTCCATAAGCCCTTCGAAGTTCATTGAGGAGTTAAGGTTTAGTTCCTTGGGAAATCCAGAGGAACTGGTAATATTCGATTACTCGGCATTGATGGAGAGGGAGGAGTTATTAACTCGGACTCTCCCTGAAGTGGAAAAGTTACGGGAGTGGGTGAAATTATCCTCTAACAGGGAGGGCATTAAGGTCCTTGGACTTCAATCATCAATGAGGAAGGTCTTTGACAGCTATATGGAGGAGAGACTTGCATTGATAGGAATTCCCATATCTGTGGTGAGCCCGGGAAGGTTGAGGTCCAATGACCTGCTCCTAGTTACAGAGGACTGTTTAACCTCAGTGGACCTGATGGAACTTCACGAGAGGGGGGTGAACATGCTCTTTACATCCTCGGCGGTTGAGAGAGCTGTCTCCACGAGCCCAGAGACTATTCTATCCCTCCTGGGCTTAAGGGATGTGGTGGAGAAGTCTTTGGACGGGGTGGCTTTTGTGGAGAGGGGAAAGGGACACTCCAGGGGTCACAGAATTCCCTTTGGTTTCCCTGTGGGACCTATTTTTGATGTGGAAAAGGCGGAAACTCTCCTTCAGGTCTTCGACGGCGTAAAGGTTTGGCCGGTGATCTCAAGACATAGAGGAAGGTCTCTAACCTACGCTCTGGGGGTGACCAAGTATCTGCCCTACCTTGTTGAGATTTACCCTGAGATAGTGAGGGACGTTTTGAGAAGGATCGTAGGTGAACATGTAGGTGTGTGGATGGAGGCAATAGGAACTACGCTAAGTGGTGTATGTATGATACTGGAGGAAAACAGGGTTACCTTGCTTAACCTCAAGCCCTTCTCTCAACGATTTCGTCTTAGGAGTAAGAAAAGAACCTTGGGCGAACCCATCATGGGTGCTGCCAGGATACTAGAAAGGGAATCCAATGATCCCAACGATGTTGAAATCACCATTCTACCCCATTCAATTGATGCCTTCCCCCTCACCTGATTTTTAATGCTGCTCATCTATTATCCATTATGTCCTCCAGGGTAAAGGACTTCGTTGAATCAACCCCCCTTTATGATGTCCATAATCACCTAAATCCAGGTAAGTTCTCTCACCGTAATTATGGGGAAGTCCTTCTATATCACTACGTTGTAACGGAACTTCGTTCTGTGGGAGCAAGGGAGGACCTCCTTCTCTCTGACAGAGGACTTGAGGAGGCATCGAAATACTTCAAGTTCATCAGGAACACCACCACGTTCTGGTCGTTAAGTAGGATGATCAAAGATCTCTATGGCGTTGATATTTCTGACCCCTCTACTTCTTCACTGAGGGAGGCAGTGGACGCAGTGAACAAGTTCAGCATGAATGAGGAGAGGGCCATGGAAGTCATGAGGAAGTCAGGGGTGAGAGGATCCCTCATTACCTTGTCCCCAGGTGAGGTTGTCCCACACGTAGATCGATCCTTCCAATTTGCCCTCAGGGCGGACTCCCTGTTGGAGCCTGAGGGTATAGCGAAGATGGGTGAGATCAGTAGCGTCAATGGGCTAGTTGACCTATTGGAAGGGGAGATGGAGAGGGTAAGGCCAAAGGCACTAACGTTGGGGCTTCAGAGCCCTCCTTCTCCAGCCTTTGGGTCATCCAGCCTGATCCCATTAATTCAGAGAGGTGCGAGATTGAGAGAGAGGGAGAGGGAGGAGTTCAGGAGTCTGGTGATCAGGCTTCTCTTGGACGCCTGTAAGAGAAGAGAAATAACAGTTCAACTGATGATAGGGGTGACAAGGCCAATTCCCGGTGCTTCCCCTCCAGACTACGCTGTACTAAGCGAAGAATTCTCCGTCCTTAAAACACTGGAACTCATAGGCCTCTATCCCCAGGTTAAATTCGACGTCCTCCTTGCTGATCCGTCTCTGGATCATAGATTTGTAGTGGCTGCCAAGAACTATCCGAACCTACACGTTGACGGTTACTGGTGGTATTCAAACTACCCCTCCATCGCTAAGCAAATGTTGGCCACTAGGCTAGACGTCCTGCCTCACACAAAGGTCTTAGGTTTCTTCAGCGACGCATATGTATCGGATTGGGTCTACGGGAAATCACTTCTGGCAAGAAAGGTGACCTCAGACGTTCTCGCTGCAATGGTGGCGGAGGGCAGGATCACTCCCGAGCTGGCGGAGGACGTTGCGCTGGCCTTACTCTGGGATAATGGAGCGAGACTGTATAAGGGTGGAGGTGAAGATTGAATCATGTACTTGGTCACAGGGGCAAATGGGTTCATGGGGAAGTACCTGGTGGAGAGGTTGCTCCAGGATGGAAAATCCGTCCTGGCAACCGGTAGGTCAGAGTCGCCTTTCTTCAACGTCCCGAATCTAACTTACGTCCACATGGACGTGTCCAAAGTGGATGAAGTCAACGAGGTCTTCAGGAAGTATAAGCCAGAGGTGGTTTTCCACCTTGCGGCCGTGATAGCTGACGTGTGTGAGTCCGACCCAGACCAAGCGTTCAGGGTGAACGTCAGAGGAACTGAGAACCTGTTGCAGGCAAGTCAACGTCAAGGCTCTAGGTTTGTGTTCATTAGTTCCATATCTGTCTACAGCAACGACGAACCTCAGCCAGTTAGGGAAGAGCAAGGAGGGAAACCCTGTCTCCTTTACGGAATAACTAAGTACTACGGAGAGTTGGTGGGACTCTGGTATTGGAGGAGGATGGGGCTTGACTTCAGGGCAGTGAGGCCTGGGGTAATATTCGGTGCCGGAAGAACTAGGGGTCCCTCCTCCAGATACTCCAGTGCCATTATTGACGCGGCCATTAGGGGCGAGGAGTACGTTATAACAAATCCTGAGAGCAGAGTTAACTATATCTATGTAAGGGACGCAGTGGAGGTCACCTCTAGGCTTGGGGAGGTGAAAGAAACTCCGTCAAGGGTGTATAACGCAGGTGGGTTCTCCACCACTGTGAAGGAGTTCGCTGAGGTCGTTAGGGAGCTATTCCCCAGCTTCGTTTACAGGGTCTCCCCCTCTCCCACCGTGTCTTATGTCTCCGAGGTGGACAACTCTAGGGCAGAGAAGGAGCTGGATTGGAGACCTAAGTTTGACCTAAGGGGTTCCATCAAGGATTATGCAAGGACAGCGAAAGAGGGCAGCAAGATCTTCAGACTATGAGATACTCATTGTGATTATTGGATCTGGCGTACCTATGGAGACCTCCTTAACTCCCTTTACACGGAGGTCAACTTCCCTCTCCTCTCCCGCGTCAAGAAATATTCTCATTTCCTCGATCTCTCCATCCATATTAACGATCAGCGGTACTAGGTCGGTGAGAGGTCCCCTGTTTCTCAGATTAACTTTGATCTCAGATTTTCTCCACTCCACTCGGGCTGAGACCTCGCTCCTAACCTCCTTCTTCATGTAGAGTTCGCCGGAGAGCCTAAGATCTCCCGCTGATCTACCGATGAAGACTTGATAGGTGCCTGGTTCCACTACATATCTCATTTGACTGTCAAGCACGGCGAGGTCATCATAGGTCAGGACAAAGTCGACCCTGGCCCTCTCCTTTGGCCCTAATTTCAATCTCTTGAAACCCTTGAGCTCAATATAGGGAGCGGATTGATTCACGTTCTTCCTCAAGTAGAGCTGTACGATCTCCTCACCCTCCATTTCCCCAACATTCTCCACCTCAACAGAGACTTCCCATCGATCCTCCTTATGGGCGACCCTTAGCTCTCCATACTTGAACTCCGTATAACTGAGGCCGTGTCCAAATGGAAAGAGTGGGGTGGACGGGATATTGACGTAATCGTTGGTTCTACCCGAGGGCTTAAAGTTGTAGTAGAGGGGGGATTGTCCCTCATGCCTGGGCCAGGTGTAGGGAAGTCTTCCTGAGGGATTAACGAGTCCGAAGAGAAGCTCCCCTATGGCCCTTCCTCCCTCCTGCCCAGGATACCAGGCCTGCACCAAGGCTGGAACCTCGTATATCCAGTCACCCACCACCGCGCCGCCTGTCTGGAGTACCACCACTGTCCTTCCATTCGCTTTCAATACCTCCCTTATGAGCCTCTCCTGAAGCGGTGGTAACCTTAAAGAAGCTCTATCCTTCTGCTCTCCCTCCACCATTCCAACGAAGATCACCGCTGCATCGGCCTTGGACGCCATCTCCACCGCTCTTTTCAACGATTCGCTGTCCTCAAGGTCCCATCCTGCCTTCAGGTATGCATATCCGAAACCAGTCTTCCTGTACTCCATGACGAAATCATATTGTCTTTGCTCGAGTTCAATAGTCCCTTCAGAGTTTCCCTCACCTTTCCAAAGGTCAACTAACACCTTTCCGTCAACCAATAGTCTACCCCCACCTCCACTGGTGACGAGCTTGAACCTATATTTTCCTCTCTCCGGGGGTGATATCTTACCGCTCAACCTCACGGAGTAGGAGTCCTTGGGTAGATTTTGATATGGTGGGGAATAACCCCAATCGAATCGCATATATCCCTCCCAAGGTGCTTCAACCTTACTCCCAACTGGGGCCCCTGAGAGTTGATCGTTGGAGAAGTACTCAGCCAAGAGTCCAGTTCCTCCCTGAGCTGTGGTAAGGTATTTGTTGGAGATGGCGAGGTCCAGGTCCAGATCAGGTGGACAACCTTCCTCATGCAACACCGTGATGCCCATTGGTTCAGCCACCATCCTTATTCCCTGAAGTGGTGACACAGTGGACCTAGGTGTCGCACTATATCCCCCCAGCCTCACTATACTGGAGAAAGGGCCTAACACAGCCACTGTCTTTACGTTCCTTAAGGGTAGTAGTCCAGCGTTCTTTAGGAGAACCAGAGACTTCCTTGCCACCTCTAAGGATAGGGAACTTCCCTGGTTCATCACAGCCTCAGCCTCCTCAGGATCGACGTAAGGATGGTCGAACAGTCCCACCTCAAACTTCGCCCTCAGAACTCTCCTCACCGCCTCATTGAGAGAGGAAATCAGTCCCTCATTAACTACCTTTTCCAAGGGCTCTCCATATACGTTGGTGTATGGCAGCTCTACGTCCAACCCGGCCCGTAGGCATGCCTTGGCCGTCTGCTCAAGGGAGTATGTTATCCTATGTAGATTGTATACTCCGAACACCGAGAAGTAATCGGACACCACGAATCCCTTGAAGTCCATCTCTCGTCTGAGCAGTTGGTTCAGTAGCCATTCATTACTTGAGCAAGGTATACCGTCAATGGAGTTGTAGGCGGCCATCACGGAGAGCGCCCCCGATTTCAGACAGGCCCTGAACGGGATTAACTCTGTCTCCCTCAGCCTTCTCTCAGATAGATGAATGGGACCGCTGTCTCTCCCCCCATCTCCAACGAAGTTCAATATGAAGTGTTTGGGGGTGGCTACAATACCATTCTCCCTCAGCCCTCTCACGTGGGCTTGACCCATCAATGATACTAACAAGGGGTCCTCGCCGTAACTCTCCTCCACCCTCCCTGCCCTCTGGTCCCAGGCCAGGTTGACCACAGGAGATAGACATTGTCTTATCCCCCTGGCTCTGGCCTCTTGACCTATTTGCTTGGCTACTCTGTACGCAAGGTCTACGTCCCACGTGGCTGCCATGGCTATCGCGGCTGGAAAAACGGTGGAGAACATCGCCATTGAACCATGGAGACACTCATCATGAATTAATCTCGGTATTCCCAACCTGCTTTTCTCAACTGCCCTCCTCTGTATTTCGTTGGCCTTCAACGCCCCCTCCTTGGGAGGTAGACGTCGCAATACGGCGGAAAGATTTCCCACCATATCGTCTGGGTTGAAGCTTGACCTCAACTCGGCCAACTTCTCCTCCAATGTCATCCTGGACAGAAGGTCCTCCACCCTTACTTCAACAGGAAGAGAGGGATCCTCAAAGGGGCTCATGACCCCATCCTTATCATGGTCTATCCATTGACGTTCGTGAGCTTGTTTGTTCACGTCAGGAAGATAGGACATGAGTGGGAAATAATGACATAATTTTTAACATTTCCTGTTCCCCGTAATAGTTCACCTCCTTCTGATAATGACTACCAATACCAACACCATTGGTATCACTAACAGAGCCCACAATGGATTCAACTTTCCGCTCGTGGGCACCTCCAAGAACATTGAGTGTATGGTCCAATTAAGGGAAATGTTATGGCTCTGAACGTTGCCATACTCCGTCCCAAACTCAATCCCGTTAAGATACTTTGAGGTCAGATAGGTATAATTCCACGAGTAGTTGAAGGTTAATATGTGAATGGCTTGATATATGAAGGCGGTTATGTTCACTCCCACCTGTCCGTCTGGAATTGGATTCGTGATCCTGAACGTTATGATGGTCTGTGAGTTGGATATTCTTTCCTGATTCGAAAGCCATACTTGGAAGGTCGAGTCAACCTTGGTTCCGTTTATCCAAGTGGGAAGTTTAACATACCCTTCCAAGGATCCCGCAGGTATTTGGTTGTGATAGAAGTACCATATCATCACCTCAAGGTCTCCCCTCTGAGGACCTTGAGTCAGATGTGGAGATGTAGTGACCCATAGATCGTATGTCCAATCAAAGAGAGCGTCATAAGGTGAGAACGAGTTTAAAGTGTAGTTTATGAAGGATAATAACGTGCCCATCTTATCGATCTGCACTGGGAAGGTGAAGTTCTCAGCCTCTGGGGTGGAGGTTCCAAAGGGCTTGTAACCATATATTAACTCTGAGTATGCCCCCACCTCCAGAGGCTGGATTAAGTTGAACCTTGAGAAGTTGGCCTGAATATTTAGCGAGCCTGAGGAGGGGTCATAGGAGATCGTAGTTTCTCCGCTAGAGGAAGAGGCATTCAAGTTCCAAAGGTTAGGTGTGATCACGAGGTAACCAAGGGAAGATGAGGCGAAGGGATTTGATGGAGTCCCTGTAACTGAAATAGACGTAACGTTCTCCTCAGGTATTAAGTAGAGCCTTAGACCAGCGTCCGAGCCACCTACGGCAGAGGACATGATCTCCAACGATAGTATGAGTACAAGTACCACACCCTTTATGAGACTCTCCACAATTATATGTAATTATCCAAGAATTAAAATACATCCTATTAAGGATAACATTGAGCTGACCCATCCCATCTTAAATGAACTCTTGACGGGAGGATTCCCTCAGAGTGTTTAAGGGTGAGAACATAATCGATTTAAAAATAGCCTTCCGTATGTTCAGATTAACTGGACATCAAATAGAGTACGAGATCCAGTTTTTCATCTAAAATACAACTTAAATAATAAAATAATTTCATAGGAGGCCATTTCCTGTCCTACACGGTGTTGATCCATGACGCAAAATATCTCCTCAAAATCTTCTTGATTCCGTTCTTCACGTGGTAATTAAGGGTGTTCTTACTTACCTTGAAGCTCCTTGCCAAATCCTCCAATTTAACGCCTCGCGGCGTATCGAATAATCCCTCCTCATAAGCTACCCTTAACACTCGCTCTTCCAGAGGGGTGAGTCCGGCCTCAGGACTCAGTGGAGGGGTGTGGACAAAGGTGGAGAACTCATGCACCTTGGAACATGATGTTAATTCAGCCCTCAAGTCAGCTAGGCATTCCCTCCCACATGTGACTGAGTAGAGTTTATAGGATTCCAGGCCACCGCGAATCTCAAGTGAGGAAAATATCATCCCCCTTTCCATTAACCTCCGCCTTATTGATTGAGCGAAGTCTCCTAGAAGTCCTACCTCCAGTCCCCTTCCCCGTATTTTGCTCACATATAACACCTTCCGTATGGAATTAAGTCCTCCCTTCCTCAACATTGACGCAAATTGGGAGACTTGATCCCTTTCACCATTGACAAGGAGTACCTCTATGTTGTAATCAGGGGGATTGGAAGAGAAAGCCAGGGACCTGATGGATATCCTGTCCAGCTCCTCGGTGACCACCGTCCAATCGTCGAAGTGTTCCAACGTCACATGTAGTTCCCTAATCATTGAGGAAAAATATTTCTCCAACATTATTAACTTCTCTACCTAACGTTCCAACTCCATGGAGAGTTGAAACGTGAGTTCCCTTTGTTTCACGTTCAACTTAAACGACACCAGGTCAGTGTAACTGGATAGGTCTAGCCTATTCCATCCAGTATGAAGGGAGAACTTATCCTCCGTGAACTTTGTCGTAAGTAACTGTTCCCTCACAGTGAGCACACAGTCCTCATCTACATACATCTTCACCCTCTTGGAGTGAAATCCCTTCATCGGCACTCCGCCGAACCAGCCAGCTATTCCACTGTCCTGAGCGTAGGGACCCTCCCAAAGGGTGAACCTCATGGGCACCCAAGGGACCCTAAGGAATTCTCTGACGGGAATAGCGAACACCCCTCCTTCACCCGCCCTGTTAGTGTAAACACCTGTGTGATCAGCATAGGAGGTGCCCAGGTAGATCTCCCTTCCGTCCGTCGCAATCCCCGACACGTGACCCATGGAGGCCACGAGTTGAGGTAACCCTCCGTCCACTCGAACCAGCAACCCCACCTCTGACCTTGGAGTGACCTCCCTTATGTGGTCCCATGGATTCATGGCTATCAGGGGAATACCGTCCAAGTAAACCTTCTGTGACCTTACTCCCCCTACATGAAACGGATGACCGTCCTCTGGACTACAACTTTCCATGAACGGGTAAAGCTCGACCCAATCCTTCCCAGGCCTGGCCAAAAGGAGGAATCCACGGTAGAATGCCAAAATGTTGTTTTGAAACTGCACTATTTGCCCACCGATTCTATGCATCTTAACTGTCACCTCAGGTTCCACACCCAGCTTGAATTGTGAGAACCTTGACTGGGTATCATTGTGGAGGTCATAGACTAATATGGAGGACTCACCCCTCTGGGTGGGATTGAACTCTGTGGCGTAGAGTTTATCATCTTTCAATTCCATCTTATATAGAGTTTGACCATCAATCAGTTGCTCAGCCCTCCTTACGCTCAAATTTATCCTCCAAAGTCCCAGCTCTGCATGTCCATCAGCTCTGGAGAAGTATATTGCGTCCTCATGTTCGTCGTAAATCATATCCGTGACCTCACCGTACCAGTGGGAGGTATCGAGGTTATTGTCCCACTTTCTACTCCATAGTAGCTCAACCTTCCCCTTCTCGTCCAGGGAGTGTATGTGGCTGTACTTATTCCTCATATCTTGCCTTCCGTCCAATATGCCTGGGGGAGCCTTAACCCATCCACCGAAGAAGAGTATATCTCTGGAATGAGTCATGGCTCCATGTGTATCTCCTCCTGCTCTGGGGGGAGAACCTAAAAGTTCCATGGAGTAGATGGGAATACCGTCCGTGTATAACCTAGCGGTCTGTCCCTCGTGTACGACCAAATCTCCAGTTGCTGGATGGAAGCCCAAGTAAAGAGACCTGAATTGATGATGACCCATTCCCACCTCAGCATGTGAAACGAATCCTCTTAGGACAGTGCGGGTGTCCCTAACCTCCGACCGCTCCATAGTGTTGATTAATGGAGGACAATTTAAGAGGATCCTCTCCTCCGTAACAGATTTGGATTATTAATCTCTCAATATGATTGCAGCCATGCCCTTGGATCCTGAGATTAAGAAGACGTTAGAGGGTAGACCTAAGTTGGAGGGGGATCCGATACAGGTGAGGGCCAGGTTCAAGGCCTCCGTCGTTGCCGGTAATCCCATCCAGCTACATAAGGTGGAGGAAATGGAGATTCCAGGCTCTGAAACTAAGGTTAGGGTTAGGTTATATTACCCCTCAGACCAGGAGGAAATGGGGATTCTTCTTTACTTTCACGGCGGCGGATTCGTTTTAGGGGATCTGGACACCTCTGACGGCCTCTGCAGGATACTGTCCAAGAAGTGTAATTGCGTAATTGCCTCAGTGGACTACAGGCTGGCTCCTGAGCATAAGTTCCCTGCAGCAGTGGTGGATGCGTTGGATGCCCTGAAGTGGACGTACAATCATGCCCAAAGGTTGGGAGGAAACGGGAAAGTATCGGTATGTGGAGAGAGCGCTGGAGGCAATCTCGCGGCAGTATCCGCCATTATGGCCAGGGATGATGGGATTTCACTTTCCCATCAGGTGCTGGTGTATCCAGTGGTGGCATCAGAGTGGGGTTCTTCCTTTCTTGAATACGGGCACGGTTACGGACTCACAGCCGATGAGATGAGGTGGTACCTTAAAATGTATCTCAATTCCCCTCAGGATATCCTGGACACCCGTTTTTCCCCTCTTGAGGCACACGATCTCTCCAATTTAGCTCCTGCCCTGGTGATCACGGCACAATACGATCCATTGAGGGATCAGGGGGAGGCATATGGGGCTAAACTGGCTGAGGCGGGAGTTCCCACCACAACGATCAGATTCAACGGTGTACCTCATGGCTTCCTCGGAAATCAAAGTAAGCCAGGAAGAGATGCCCTTGAACTAATTGGAGCCACTCTGAGGTCATCTTTCTACATTGAATAGAAAAGTTAACAAGTTTTAAATGCCAGAGGTATTTATCATTGTCATGGATAAGTCAACTTTGTGTGCCCATGTTTTCAGCGCCAGCATCTTCCCAGGTGTGAACCATGAGAACTGACCTCAGGTGGAGGATTGACCTCTCTGGATTTTGGACCTTTAGGACCGATCCCGAGGATAGAGGTATAAAGGAGAGTTGGTACCGTGGTTTTAACGGTGAACCCATTTACGTTCCTTCCTCTTGGAATGAGCAGAACCCACGTTGGGATCAGTTCGGAGGGGTGGGATGGTATTCCAGGGATTTCTACTCTCATTTACCACGGGGACGGGCGTCGCTTGTATTTGAAGGGGCGGGATACAGGGTGTCTGCGTGGTTGAATGAAACCTACGTGGGCGAACATGAGGGCTCTTTTACTAGGTTCAAGTTTATCATACCGTTAAAGGAGGGGTGGAATAGGTTAGCAGTTAGAGTGGATAATACACTTACGCCGAACGACATACCCCCGGGAGAGGGCTTGAACTACACCTATTTCGACTTCTTCCATTACGGCGGAATACACAGGCCGGTGTATGTTGAGGTAGCTTCTGATCCCATGTTTGAGGACCTGGTCACCACGGGAGATCAGGAGGGAAACCTAAAGGTAGCAGGCACTCTCAGTCAGGAGAGCCATGTCACAATAAAGATCACTGGTCCCGGCCTTCATAAGACGTGGACGTTGGGAAGCGTCAGTGAGTTCATCATGGAGGAAAGGCTCAAGGTTGAGCAATGGAGTGTGGAAAGGCCGGTCCTCTATAGAGTGGAGGCGAGGACATCTCAAGATGTAGTATATGAGACGGTGGGATTTAGGACATTTCAAGTAGATGGGGGCAATTTAACTTTGAACGGAAAAAGGATATTCCTTAAGGGATTTGGGAGGCATGAGGACTTCCCCGTGTTCGGCAGAAGGATCCCAGGTCCGGTGTTGGTGAGGGATTTCCACCTCATGAAACAGGTAGGAGCAAACTCCTTCAGAACTTCTCACTATCCATATTCCTCAGAACATCTGGACCTAGCTGATCAGATGGGGTTCCTTGTGATCCTGGAGATGCCGCTTGTGGGTTTGAAGGAAAGACACTTCAGCGATAAGTCTTACCTCAACAAGGCAGTGAATGTTTTGAGGGAGATGATAACGGAACATAGGAGCAGGCCTTCTGTAGTAATGTATAGCCTCATGAATGAACCTGACTCCAGGTTTGAGTCTGCCAAGGAATTCATGTCAGTCCTAATTAAAGAGGCAAGGTCCCTGGATCCCACGAGACCCATAACACATGCCTCAAACAAATATAATGAAGATGTCCTACTTGATTTGGACGACGTGATATCAGTAAATCTTTACTACGGGTGGTACAGCGAATCAGGGGATGTTGGGGAAGGAGTGAGAAGAGCAAAGGAGACGGTCTCCTTGCTCAAGAATAGAGGAAAGCCGTTGTTGGTGACGGAGTTTGGGGCCGACGCGATCTCTGGGCTTCACTGGGACCCACCAGTTGCGTGGAGTGAAGAGTATCAAGCCAATTTTCTGAAAAGTTACATTCATGAACTGAAGGATCAGGTCTCCGGACTTCATGTATGGAACTTTGCGGACTTCAGGACACCCCAAGGCTCCAGGGGACCAACAAGGACTATTCTCAACAGAAAGGGAGTCCTAACCAGAGATAGACAGCCCAAGACATCCTTCTTCATACTCGGGGAGGAGTTTAATAAAATGTAATTTCGAGTTTCATGGACATTTTTCATCGTGGAACTGGAAAATTGATGAACTAGTTGAACCAGTTGTCTCAAGCAAATTTCCCTAATGTCAACCTGTTTGCGACAAGTGTTCTTAATCTTCCTTGAGATCACTTCATAGAATGATCAAGGGTCCTTGCAGACTTTTTACCGCAAGTGAAAACTTAATTATCATTCAATTTCAGAAATCAAGGATCACCCCCTTGGTTTAGCGGTGATCTCCGCTTTTGTCAAAAAGATAAAGGCTCAGGCTACCCTTTATAAACATATCAGGCACATAAAAAGAGAACAGGTAAACGCCTACAGAGAGTTGAAATAGTTGAAAATGACAAAACAGAAAGCGGATAGGATATGAATCATATGAATTTTCCCATACATATCATGTAACCTTAAATCAGAGCTTAGCACTATCTTTTTCAATGCATTGATAATCCGCTGATATCTTTATATGATTTAAGTCGTCAGATTGACTTACAACCTTGCTTTGATAGTTTCGAAAGTCCTCATCCGATAATGTGTCGAGTACCTGCACCTAGAGAGCGGAGTTCAACCGTTATTCCAACGATCTTACTGGCTATTGGCTTTACTCAAATTATCCATAGACTTGAGAACATGATAAATGCCCTAGGAGCGAGGTGGGGGATTATGAGTGAAGAATCCTTTAGGGAGGGTGCCAGGGAACTCTTAAAGGAGGTTGGATGGAAAGTTGACAGATCAATTCTCTGACATGGAACTGGGTTCGTCTACGGTGAACCCTCTGATGTGGAATATGACGTGGTGATAACCGACGGAAAGCTAATCCTCGTTGAAATAACCTCCGCCATGAAGAGATGTAGCTATTCTAATGAGGAAGAGGGAGTTCTATGAAAAATATAGTGGGAGGAAAGTCGATAGGATAATGGTGGTGACTCCTTTCATACATGATAAATATCCTGATAAGGTTAAAGCGATGGC
>Ga0208549_100632_pt1 | contig 14354 bp, 14 predicted proteins | sample BED_host_MetaG_FD_187135 | JGI IMG/M metagenome (GOLD analysis project Ga0208549, IMG submission 187135) | Hot spring microbial mat communities from Yellowstone National Park, Wyoming, USA - BED_host_MetaG (SPAdes) (version 2) | ecosystem: Environmental > Aquatic > Thermal springs > Hot (42-90C)... | reverse complement strand
TCGGCCCTAGTTTCCCCTTTTTTCGGCCCTAGTTTCCCCTTTTTTCGGCCCTAGTTTCCCCTTTTTTCGGCCCTAGTTTCCCCTTTTTTCGGCCCTAGTTTCCCCTTTTTTCGGCCCTAGTTTCCCCTTTTTTCGGCCCTAGTTTCCCCTTTTTTCGGCCCTAGTTTCCCCTTTTTTCGGCCCTAGTTTCCCCTTTTTTCGGCCCTAGTTTCCCCTTTTTTCGGCCCTAGTTTCCCCCTTCTTCTCTTGGCGACAAAAGGGCTTCAGGAGTTAAATACATTTTTCATTAGTGGAATTCATGGTTCAGAGGGGGCTTCGCTCTGAAAAAAGCGTGTCGCTCATCCTTTTTATCTCGAAAAGCGGCGGAAGGGCGAAGCTGAAGGACGCCGCTTCCTTTCTCAACCTCCCGCGCGACTCGACCAAAGGTTACGTGAGGGCGCTTCTTCGCCTCGGTTACTTGGAGAGAGACGGTGGTTTTCTCATTCTTTCTGAAAAAGGAAGGGCGTTTGCTTCCCTTCTTTCTGAAAGAAGTCCGGTTGAACCGAAGATACCCGAAGGCGTAAGAAGTAAAAGAGTAAAAGCCCTCTTTGAAGCGCTTGCTTATTGCGGAGGTGTCGCAAGAGCGTCGGAGCTTGCCGCCCTCTGTAAGGAAAGCAGGGTTCGCAGCGAGCTTTACCACTATGTGAAAAAGGGAGTGCTGTCCTTCTCCTTTGGTTTTTTCGTCCTGCGGGCTACTGCTATTACTACTACTACCATCCCGGTGCCAGAGAACGGAAGGAAGGTTGTCGTGTTAAAGAAGAATAATGAAGGAAGTATTAATAGGAATAATAATCATGATATTAATCATAATAATAAAAAAGAAGAAGAAAAAGAAAAACAAAAAGCACCTCCAAACAGTGGTAGTAGTAGTAATAATAGCAGCGACGGCGTCCTGCGCGAAAGGCTTTCAGAGCTCAGGTCGCCTTCCGCCGTGCGCCTCTTTCTCTTTCTTGCCGAAAGGGCTGTGAGGCTCTCTAACTACGTGTTTTACGGCTCGGCGGGCGAGGTGGCTGACGCCTCCGGCGTCTCCCTGGAAGAGCTGAACGAAGCGCTCAGGGAGCTCAGAAACGCTAGACTCGCTTATGTGATACCCCAGACCGGAAAGCTCGCCCTTTATAGGGACGTGGGCGACGCGCTCATAAAAGACCATTCCCTTATCTTTGACGCCCGCTCTCTTCTTCAGCGCGTTTCATGATTCTGTACGCAAGGTCTGGGGGAAGGTGCGCTTCGGGCTTTCCCCAGTAGTGGAGAACCGGGGGCTTCTTCTCAACCCTGTGAAGCACGTAGATGTAGTGCCTTTTCCTTAAAATGAGCTCTCCTTGCTTTCCGCACACCGGACACGTCGCCGTGATTTTAAGGGAAACCATGAGAAAGAAAGGAGAAAGAAGGTAAAAACCCTTAATTTCAAAACGGCGGGGAGGAAGTCAGGCTAAAAAACCTTAACTTTCTGGGGGGAAAGGGGGCGGAAGTCCCCCTCCGCAAGGACCCACCTTATAGAAACCTTTTTATAACAAAAAAGAGATAATTCTTAGACCTCGGGCTGTAAGAGCTAGGTCGTACCCTCGGGACTGGGGGAACTTACGCCTGTGGAGAGCGACCCTCCGTAACCCTGCAATGGGGATCGAGGTTGCTCTGAGAAGCAGGAAATCCTCATCGCGAGGATGCCCCGTCCGTGATGGCGGGGTAGTTCACTTCTCTCCCAAGGCTCACTGGGTCTTTTCACTGCTTGCGGCGACGACGTACACGATCTTCGCCCTGACCTCCTTTTCCTTTTCCTCATCCGCCGCTTCGTATCTTATTAGCGTGACCTCTTCTTTTCTTTCCATTGAAAAGGAAAGAAGGCTTCCCCTCTTCTTGTAAACCTCAAGCACTGAAGGAAGCCTGTCGAGGAGCGAGCCGCTTTTCGGGGAAAAGAAGACCACGACCTCACCCTTTTTTCCTGAGACCTTCACCCTTCCTATCGCTTTTCCTTCGACGAGTATGTCATGCTCGTCCTTCCACTCTTCAATGGCTCCCTGAACCTCTTGGGTTTCCGCGGTTTCGGCTTTCGGGGCCTGAGCGGGCGCACCGTAGTTCGAAAGGATGCTGGAAAGCACCTGCTTTTCCTTTTCGAGGGTCGCTATCTCACCTTCAAGCTTTTTCTTCTCTTCTTCTATCTCCTTTATCTTCGCTTTTTTCTCGCTGATTTCCTGCTCGACTTCCTGAAGGGACTGGCGCACCCTTTGGAGAAGCGCCTCGACGTATCCCATACTTCTCTCATTTCTTCGCCGCCTAAAAAGCTAGCGGGTTCGTGGCTAAAACCCGTCGAGCGTGCTTTTCAGAAACCTGTCGAGCGACTCCGCACCGTTCGGCGTTGCGGAAAGCCTCCTTTCGGCAAACCGGGCGTACTCCTCGCTTATCTCGTAACCCACAGCGTGCCTTCCTGCGAGCTTTGCGGCGACGAGCGTCGTCCCGGAGCCCGCAAACGGGTCTAGAACGAGTCCTCCCCTATACGTGAAGAGTTTGATGAGCCTGAGGGGTATCTCGATGGGGAACGGCGCAGGGTGGACGGCCCTCACCCGCACGTCAGTCTCAGGCTGAACGTACCACACGCTCCTTGTGTACTCCATGAACTCCTCCTTCGTGACGTCCGCCTCCCCTCCTTCCACTTCGAGTTCGAACCCGTCCTTCGCGAACACCAGGATGTACTCGTGCTGGTCGATGAGGCTCGGGCTTCTCGGTGAAAGCCACGAACCCCAGCTCGTCCTTCCGGCCCTGGACTCCTTATCCCAGATGATCGTGCCGAAGAAGAGAAAACCGAGGTCGGAAAGCTGGCGCATGAGCGCGCAGTAGAGAGAAAAGGTCGGCCTCCTGCCTGTGTCGGCGACGTTGACCGCAAGCCTTCCGCCTCTGACGAGCACCCTTTTACACTCCTTCCACACCCTCTCTAGCATTTCGAAGTACTCTTCCCTGTTTTTCGCGTCCGTGTAGCGGTCGTACCCGACGCCCACGTTGTAAGGAGGAGAGGTAGCGACGAGCTGGACGCTTCCGTCGGCAAGCTCGGGCATGTGCTCGGAGGAGTGAAGGAAGATGCGCCACAAGGACGCTTCCCCACTCACACGAACTTCCAGGAACCACCCTCGAAGAAGATAAGACCGTTTTCCACGAGCTTGAGAAAGAGCTCCGCGTGCTTGCCGCCGAGCTCCTTTGCCGCCTGCTTTTCGTCCATCGTCTTGACCTGCGAAATCCTTTTTTTGAAGTCTTCGAAGAAGGCGGCGTCGACGGCGATGCGCTCCTGCGACCCAGTCAGCACGACTGCGCCTTCCCTTCCGAGCTTTTCAAAGAACGCGTCGACGTTCTTGAGCTTCTTCGACGCGGCGCTTTCAAGGATCATCTTCTGGTCCTTGAGAACGTCGAGCGCTCCCCTGTTCGCCTCCTTCTGAGGTTCGAGCAGTTCAAGCAGCTTTCTCAGGACGGCGCCCGCCTGCTTTTCATCGTCAAGCTCTATCGTGATTCGCATAAGAACTTGCACCTGAAAATCGTTTAAAAAGCGAACGGGAGCACCGGCTTAAGCGGAACCGCCGGCACCGCGGCCGGCCGCGGGTTTGTGCTTTAGGAGTGGTTCTGACCTCCTCCCCGCCTCTCAAGGGTGAGGCTTGTCGTTTGTTTTGTCAGGTCCTGGTTTGAAAAAACACAAAAACTGGAAGTCTTGAACTAGAAAAGTGTTTCCCTGGGAAAGTAAAAAAATTAAGCTTTTCCCGTCTTAAATTTGACATTTGAAACCCGCGGCTGGCCGCACAACACATTTAAAATTTGTTTTCCTTTTTTTCTCATGCCGAACGCCGTCCTCAGGTGGAACGGACGACCGCCCGAAAAGAACACCTCGTTCATCGGAACGTTCGTGGAGACGCATTCGGCTCTGGCTGAAAGAGCGGTCATCCGGCTTGCGGGAGAGGGAAGAAGGGAGGCGCTCGTTTACGTTCCTCTTGAAATAGCAAACGCGCTTTCTGAAGCCGCGCGCTCGCTGAAAACGACCGAAAGACTGAAGGTCGGCGTGTTCAACGCCCCCAATTCTCAGCTTTTTCTCGACGCAGCCGCAGAAGGCGCTCACGTCGAAGCGGCGGTTGAAGTCAAAGTGGAAAAGGGGAAGTGGGAGCTGAAGGGGCCGGTTGAGCTGTGCAGAATCAAGCTCGAAAAAGAAAAGAGAATCGGAAATGAGGTTTATCTGCGCTTAAAAAGAAAGGGGGGGAGCTTCGAAGGCTACACAGGCATTATCGTCCATACAGCGCTCGATTTGGGAAAACCCGTGTGGAGCATAAGCTTCTCATCGGCGGTAGTGAAAGAGAATTTGGGAAAAAGCGCTTACGACTGCGCGTACTCTGTTGCGAAGGAGCCGATAGGCCTGATTATCGACGAACCGCACATCCCTTTTCTTCGCATGTATAGCGACATGAAGAAAGAAGACCCGAAGCTGCCCTTCCGCCTGTTTTCCTCTCTTTCTGTGCAGGTGCCTCAGACGCCTCTTCTCGGAGAAGGAACGCTCTTTCTTTTGGGAGACGACGCGCTTCCCGAAAGCTCCTACGGCAAAAGCGATGAGAAGTTTTCTTACTACTCAGGCACCATGCGCGCCAACCTCCTTCTTGGCGAATACGCACAAATCTTCCTGAACGCGGAAAAAGCGCTTAAGGACGAAAGAAAAGGGCATTTCGCCGATCACGTCGTCTCAGAACAGAAAATGAACCCGCTTTTCAACGCCCTTTCAGAAAGGGGCCTGACGCACACAGACCTGAAAGGAAGGCTCCTCACCTACTTTCTCCACACCGCCGGTGTCATGACGGCCGTTTCTGGAAAGAAACTCATCAATGACGAAAGAAGGCTCAGCTGGCGCATAGGAGAAGAGCTTGAAAGGATGCTCGAAGAGGAAAAAGAGGAAAACACGCTCTTCTACGCGGTCGACGAAGAAATAGCGGGAAGGTACGAACTTTCGCGCTAGCGCGAAAGCCCTCTTTTCATCCCCTTTAATAACTGGTATCCTCCCTTCACTGCTCTCGAATACAGCTTTATCGGTTTGACGCCGAACTCGGACGCCATGATGTTTTCGAAGGTCTGAAGCGATGTTTTGAGCATTGACTTGAGCTTCACCGCTACCTCTGAGGGTCTTTCAAACTTTGCGAGCGGCGACTCCGGCGAACCTCCGCCTCCAGCCGATGCGTAAGCGAAAGGCACGGCTTCTCCTCCGCCTCCCTGTCCTGTTCCGCCCGTTTGACCTCCCGCCGCTTCCGCCACGGCACCGGTCGTTCCGCCAGACGACGGAGGAACGACCTGCGTGTAGCTTCCCCTTGCGACCTGGGCCGCGGCCGCCGCTCCTCCTGCTACTCCTCCTCCACCACTTCCTCCTGACCCGCCTCCTGGTCCTCCGCCTCCTGGTCCTCCTCCACCGCCGCCGAGGCTCATGAAGCCGGCTGTCCTCTCTGCTATCCTGAACGGGCTTGCGTAGTGTCCCATGATGCCCGAGAACGCTATTATGTTCGGGACGAGGATGAGGAGGAACGGAGAGGCGAGTATCAAAATGAAGGAGAGAAAACCTTCCTCAATTATTAAACTGGCCGAACCGGACGGTATCTGAAAGGCAATGTTGCCGAGGAACGCAAGAATTGCGGCGACGATGAGCCCGCCGACCGCAAAGCCGAGGATGATCTCTGCGATAAAGTCGACGACCCTTCTCAGCGGAGGAAAGAGCCAGAACACCGCAAGGATCGGCGTGGTGATGAGAAGCGCGCCTATTGCGAGGTAGCGCACGAAGGCGAAGACTATCATGAGGAGAAGGGAGAAGAGGAGTATGCCGCCGAACACGCCTATCTCCGTGTCGAAGGGACCAACGAGGGCGCCGAGAAGCGAAAGCGTGATCGCGCTGTAATAGAACACCGACGGGTCGCCTGAGTTCACGAGATAGGAAGCGAGCTGGTTTACGATTCCGGCGAAGATGCTGTACAGGTACGGTGCGGCGTATATCACGATGAGAACCACGATCACCTCCTTCGCTATCCTGATTATCTTTTCCCACACGTCCTCTGCGCCTTCCCAGAAGAAAATCCAGAGGACGTCGCCGAGGACGAACAGGCCGACGAAGCCGATGGCGTAATAGGCGACGAAGGAGTAGAGGTTCTGAAGAGGCGTGCTGAAAGGCCCTGAGTCGTAAGTCGGCATCTGCGTGAGCCAGACGAACACCAGGTTGCTCAAGCCGAAGAGAACCTTTGTCATCTGGCCTAGAAGTGGAATCCCTTCGAAAGCTTGGATGATGCCCACAAGCCAGTTTCCGCCTGACTGCCTCACCAGAACCGCCTGACCCGCGCTCACGGTGGTGTTCCCTGCTTTCACCTGGGCGAGCACGGTGTAGGCGCCAGAGCTCGTGTAGGTGTGAGAAGCGGAAAACGGAAGGGAGGAAAAGGAGGTTGACGAACCGTCGCCCCACGACAGCGTCCCGCTGCCCGTTGCGTTGCCCGCAACCGTGGCGTTCACGGTAAGGGGGGGCGAACCGAACGTCGGGGAGACTGAGAGGGAAAGCTGGTAGTTCTTCACGGAAGACGTGACGACGCTTCCCGCCGCACCAATGTTCACGGCGACGAGTATCACGACGGCGGCTCCGAGATACGAAAAGGCGCGCTCAGGCCTTCCTGCGGCGAAGTTTATCGCGGCCGCCGCTATCGAAATCGCAATTCCGGCGTATGCGAAGAGCTGTATGTACTGAGCGCCCGGGATTGAGAGGTTCGGGACCTTGCCGATGGACGTTATGACCGCCCAACCGGCGGTTATCGTGACGGCCGCCGCTATCGAGAAGAAAAGAAACTCCCTTCCCCTTTTTGCGTCCTGAGTTGCGAAGAAGTAAACTGAAGCGACCACGCTCAAACCGACCGCAATCCAGGCGGCGTAAAACAGGTAGTCGACGGCCGTCGTGACGAGTGAGGTGATGTCCGGCATGGAAAAGAGAAGGAAAAAGCGTCTTAAACTTTTTATTCTTTTTTTTGCTTCTTTGTCATGGCGAAAACCCGAAGACACAAAAGAGCGATAGAGTCGTACATCGCCGTTATCATCCTCGTCATAGTGACCCTGGCAATCGGAGTCGCGCTGTACACCTACTTCAACGGCCTTGTGGCGCACAATCAAGTAAACACAGGACTTGAAATCACATCGGTTTCGCTCAGCGCGCCCTCAGGCGGAACCACTGGCTACCTTTCAATAACGGTGCAGAACACCGGCAGCCTCGCATTCAACAGCATCAACATATACTTCGGCGGCAGTTCTGTCACTACTAGCTGCCGCCCCGCACCGCCTTCAAGCCTTGCGCCTGGCAACTCGTTTTCAACTGTATGTTCGGTAACTGCAACCGCCGGCAATGAGTACGCGGTGTACGTCTCTGCTTCAACAAGCACGGGGAGTAGCGTCTCCTCCTCCGTTGTAAACGTCATCGCGCAGGGGTAAACCCCCTGCTTTTTTTTCTGTCGGGGACGAGCAGGTAATCCTTTTTCGGAAAGTACTTTTCCTTCACTCCCCACGAAAAGCCCGCGTGGGCGCACTCCGTGCTTGAACACTCCCTGCAGAAAAACTCTTCCCTTTTCAGAACGACGTGGAAGGACCGCCCTTTTTTCATGTCAGCTATTTCGACCATACGCTCCCTGAGAGATATGACGTGAAAACGCACACGCATTTTTCCTTCTCAAGTTTAAAAGCCTTCTGGGGCCCTGCGACCCGCTCGCCTTTAAAAACAAAAAAAGAAGCAGAAGTGCATGGACGGCCGCTCGTCGCTCGAATACCTCGCCGCCCTCTGCCTTTCTGTGAAGGGCGTCACGACGGAAGAAGCGGCGAGAAGGCTTTACGGAAAGCCGCTCACAAGGCGCGCGTTTTTCGTTTTAGAAAACCTGAGGAAGGAGGGCGAGGTAGAAAGAAGGGACGGCTGGTGGTTCATCACGGACAAGGGAAGGCAAACACTTCTTTCGATTTACGAGAAGCTTCCTAATTTAGAGGGAAGGAAGGTCAGTTTGAGAAAGAAATACAGAAGAACTGTGGGCGACCTCTTTCTCCTTTCTCAGGACGGGTTCCGCCCGCCCGGGATGCGAAAGAAGCTCAGGCGCCTTAAAAGGTCGGGGCTTCTCAAGAAGGTGCTTCGTCTGAGAAACAAAAACAACCGCGTAACGAAGAAACGCATCCTTACGGCGGAAGGAAAGAACCTGCTCTTCACAGTAAGGGAAATGCTCGAACAGGCCCTCGGACTTAAAAAGCAGACGCATATTTTTGTTCATGAGCCTGCAAAAAATTCTGAGGCTGCCGAAGAAGCGCGATTCGAAGCTCGTGGAAAGTCGCTTTGAACCTAAGCGCCTTTCTTCGGAAATCCCGGGCGTCGTTTTCAGGGAGTACACGCTGCCCGAGTACCCTCTCGTCCGCATCGTCCTGAGCGACGAAAAAGGCAACGGCTGCTACACCGTTGTCGAACCAGAGCTTTCTGAAGAGCAGAAGAGGCTTTACTCACTTCTTCTCGAAAAACTCTACTTCGGCCTCAAACCCACTCAGGAAATGATCCGCGACCCCGTGAAGTACGTGGAGGAAAACCTGCTTTCAATCGCTGACGAAATAGGCTTCGGAGAAGAGGTCAGGCAGAACAGGGACGTGCTCATGTACTACGTGAAGAGGGAGGTGGGCTACGGCATCTGCGAAATACCCTTCAGGGACCCGCTCGTCGAAGAGATAGAGTGCCACGGCTTCATCACACCAGTGACCGTGGTGCTCAGGGGGAGCGAGTACCCGCGGCTCACCACGAACATAATATTCGAGTCCGAGGACGAGCTCGCCCGCTTCGCAGAAAAGCTTTCAGAGAGGACGGGAAGGTCGCCGAATCGCGCGAACCCGATCGTCGAAGGCGTGCTTCCCGAAGGACACAGAATCGCAGTGACTTACAGCGACGAGGTTTCAAGGCCGGGAACGACGTGGGACGTGAGAAAGTTCCCCGAAAGGCCTTTCACGGCACCGGAGCTGATAAAGTACGGCACGATCACTCCGCTCATCGCCGCCTATCTCTGGCTCCTCCTTGAAGCCAAGCGCTTCGTTCTCATCGTCGGCGCGACGGGTTCTGGTAAGACAACGCTCCTCAACGCGCTCCTCACACTGCTTCACCCGCACTCCAAGATCGTGACGATAGAGGACACCGCGGAGCTCAAGCTCTACCACAAGAACTGGGAGCGCTTCTTTACAAGAAAGGCGAGCTACATCGGCACGAAGGAAATAGACATGAACGACCTCGTGAGCGTTTCACTCAGGTACAGGCCCGACTACATCATAGTGGGCGAGGTGAGGGGAAAGGAGATAGCCACACTCGTTCAGGCCGTGGCGACTGGGCACGGCGGAATGACCTCTTTCCACGGTGGTGATACGAAGGACGTGTTCACTAGGGTGACGGGGCTTGTGCCAGAGCTCGCAGAAGAGTTCAAGTCGGAGCTTGCCGCAACGGTCGTGATAAGAAGAATTCAGAACCCGAACACGGGGAGGGTCGAAAGAAAGGTGGTCGAGGTGGACGAGATTTCGTATGAAGAAGGAAGGACTGATGTCACACCGGTCTTCACATGGAACTTCGAGCAGGAGCGCTTCTTCTTGATGGACAGCAAGGAAGACCTGACCACCGAAGCCGCCGCAAGCCTTCTCATCGCAAGGTCAAAACAGCTCCAGCTCTCTTCCCAGCTTCTCGGCCTCACGCTCACCCAGCTCAGGGAAGCGTTCATCGAGAGGGCGAACCTGCTTTCTTCTGCCGTGAAGAACGGCGTGGTGGAGTACGGCGTGTTCTCGCAGATGGTGGTCGATTACTACCTGAACAAAAGGAGGGGTGAGAAGAAGTGACGGCAAAAGCGCAGGTGGTTTCCCTTCTGAACAAGTACTTCGTCACCGCGCTTTCCCTCGTCGCCCTTCTCATCTTCCTTTCTTTTTTCGGGACGAAAACCTACACGCCCTTGTTTGAGAGGCTCGGCGTCCAGCAGGCGGGCGTCGTGGTCGAGGGGCTCTTCCTCGCACTCCTTCCCACGATTTCGGCGTTTGCGGTCAGCCTGCTCTTTCTCGCCTTCTTCGAAACACAGAGAAGGATACCGGTCGTCCTTCAGGAGCTTGGGAAGCGCAAAAAAGAGCCTTTCATCACGACGATCTCCAGGTGGTTCATCAAGAACGAGAGGCTGAAGAAAATAAGAAGGTGGCAGGAAGAAAGCATAGAAAACGACGTGCTTTTCTCAAATGAGTTCGAAAGCCCCGTCGTGGTCTCCACGCGCTACACCGCGCTCTTTCTCATAGCGCTCACAGTGTGCGTCCCGTTCGCCGTCGCAGGCGTCATCGTGACAAAGCAGTTTGTGTTCGCGGGTTTGCTCGGCCTTCCCGTCGTTTTCCTCTTTCTGCCGTTGGTTTCCTTCAAGAACAAAAAGTTCGACTTCTCAAAGGCGCTTCTAGACGAGCTTCCGTTCTTCGCATCGATCGCCACGATAATGTCCTCGGCCGGGCTCACGCTCTTTTCGGCGTTCGAGCGCGTCTCAAGAAGCCCTGTTTTCAGGGCGTTCAGGAGCGAGTCGCTCATCATCACAAGGGACGTCGAGCTCTTCGGCAGGGCGCCGCTCGATGCACTAAACGAAAGGGCGAGAAGGCACCCCAACCGGATGTACGCTTCCTTTCTCTCAGGCTACACCGCGATCGTGAAAAGCGGCGGTTCGGTCGAAACATACCTCATCGAACGAGTGAGGGAGTACCTTGAATGGCTTTCCTTCCGCTGGCGGCAGTACGCCGAAAAGACTTCTTTTCTGGGTGAAATGATGATCCTGATGTTCTTCCTCGTCCCCGTGTTTCTCATACTGGGCTCTGCGCTCGGCGTTTCCTTCCTTTCAGCGCTCCTTCCCGTCCTTCCCGTGGTTTTCGGCGGCGTGCTCTACTCTTCCGTCATCGCGAACAGGCCGCGCTACCCCGATGCGATAAAGGCGAACGTGTGGCTTCCGATATCGCTGGCAGCAGCCTGCTCCTTTGCGGTCTTCTTCGTTCTCCGCATACCTTACCTTTCCATCGGCCTCGGGCTTGGCGTTTTCGCGGCGGGCATCGCCTTTCAGACCGTGCCGCAGATCAGGCAGATAAACGACGTCGAAGAGACCCTTCCGCTCTTCATAAGAGACCTCACGGAGTACAGAAAGGTGGGCTACGACGTCCTGAGAAGCCTCGAAAAGGTGGGAAGCGAAGCGGAGAAGGGAAGGGCGTACAGGGCGGGGTTCAAAGCCGTCCTGAGGGACTTTCTCAACCAGCTCAAGCTCGGCCGGGCTGTTTCCCAGCTTTCCGCAAGAACGGGTAGCTGGCTTGGCCGCTTTGTGTTCTTCTCCGTCCAGGCGCTCGCAGAAGCGGGCAACGTCACGCCGGCGCTGCTCGAACAGCTTCACGAGTTCACCTACCGCTTCATCGACGCGAAGAAGAGGACGAAGAGCACGATGAACACGTTCAAAATCATGGGTTTTCTCCTTCCGCTCATGCTCTCCTTCACGATGCTCACGGCGATCATCATGCTTTCTTCCTTTTCGGCCGGCTTCGGCGGCATAACCGCAACGGGAGGAATACAGACGGGGGGATTTGGCTTCTCCTTGAAAATCACACAGCTTCAGCAGCAGATGATTTTTGTGTTCATCGTGCTTTCGTCCTTCGTCGTCGGGCTTGTGATCGACAAGGCGGTCGAAGGCACGATACTTAGCACGACGACGGCGCTTTCGGCGGTCGCGATTTCACTCGTGGTCGTCGCGATGTTTCCGGTGTTCCGCACCTTCGCTTCGAGCGCCTTCGGCTTACCCTAGCGAGAAAGCCCCAAATCCTTTTTTTCCCATCTTCCTTTGTTGAACCTGTAACCCAGCTTCTTCGCCTTCTCCACGAACTCCCTGAACTCCTCTTCTTTCAGGTAACGCCCCTTTTCGAGAACCAGGGCGTCTCCAACTTTTTTGATTTTCGGCGAAAACTTCGAAAGCTCCTGTTCGTCCCTTTCGATTTCTTGCGCCTCTTCGGTTTCCTTCTTCTTCACGGCTATTTCCTTCACGGCTTTTTCATACTCCCTTTTCACTTCGCTTGAAGCGTGTTTGAGCACTTCGTCAGAAGGAAGCCACCACAGCTTCCCCTCCTTCTTTATTTTTTCGGTGCACTCTTTGGTAAACTACCCCGCCCTTTCGGACGGGGCTTTGGGGTTTCCAGTGGTCTTCACGACGCACCTTCATTTCCCCTTCTGGGTGTTTACTTACCCCCGACCCGTACCTCTCGTTAAGGCACGGGCTATGGTACTGCTACTTTAACTCTTTCAGGGAACGTCCCAAAACTTTTTAAACCAAACTCGTATTTATACTTAACTCCCCGCCCTCACAGGCGGGGTCTCTAATGTTCTAAGATGAATGCATCCGAATACTCGGGGAAGTGCTCGGCGAGTATGGACAAGGGTGCCTTCACCCCTTCCGCAAACCTCTTTGCTTCTTCCTTCCCGTATTTTTTCTCGACCTCGTAAATGAGCGAGTGCTTTGCATAGTCGGGTATGCCGGAAAAGGCGTCCAGGTCGATTTCGCTGAGGGGAATCTCGCGCACCAGCCTGTACGCCTTCTTTCCGTTCGCTTCGTATATTTCGTACTCCCCGATTCCGTAAGCGGGCGGGCCTATCGGGTCGTAGTGGCTCTCGCTTATGTACCCTATTCCCCTTTCCACTTTTATCTTATTACCCTTCCACTCGACCTCCCTGGTTTCCTTGACCTTCACGAGGACGGGGTAGCAGTGGCCTGCGATTGATGAGTACCACTCTTCGACGTCTTCCCCGAACGCCTTTCTGAAACCCGCAAGGTTCACAATTTTGAAGACGGGAGCCTCCCCCTGTTTCGCCTTTGAGAGGTCGTGGTCGCTTCTCTCCCATTCAAGCTCGACCACTGTTTCGAGTTCGCTACCGCACTCAGGGCAGTAGGCGACGCCGTCGGCGAACACCTCCTCCTCTGCCTCTTCCTGGCTCACTATGTGGCCGAGCGGGCACTTGTAGTGCGTGAACACCAGCTTCTTTTTTTCTTCTGCGCCTTCCGGCACGGAAGAAAGAAACTGGTTGTAGTAGTCCTCCTTTTCCGTCGAATACAGCGCGTAGAACTTCCCGTCCTTTTCGTAAAGTGCAAGCAGCCTTTTCGGGTCGAGCGAGACGTAGTCTTCGGGCGCACCGGGAAGCGTCTTGAACACTATCCTTCTGTTCTTCTTTCCGAAGAAGAAGTCCGAAAAGGGTCCTATGACGAGTTCGGTCATGCCTTTTGTTTTTTTAATCGATAAAAAACAAGCTTTTCGCCGTTGTCAGCAGTTTCAGATTATAAGGATATCGGTTTATGAAATATATCTGTGTGTGTGAGCGGGTGTGCGCTCATAAAGGGTCACAGGGTGTTCAGTGTGCTGAGAAGCTATTCGCTAGAGCATGAATGCGGGGATGAGCTCTTACCACTGCTTCTAGCGCACAGGGACGTGGTCAACCGAATACTCGAAGAGCTCTGGAGCCATATAGAGTGGAAAAAAAGGAAGCTACCAGGAAAGAAGCAGTGGAGGCTCCTACCCAAGTACAAGGTGGACATCCACAGCAAGGAGTATAAGAAGAAGCTCAGGGACAGCCTACTCCAAGAGTGGCCCTACGCAGCCCACTGGGTTGACTCAGCCATAAAGACAGCCTACTCAATATTTAAGACTTGGAGGAAGAACTATGTTAAAGGAGACAGGAAGAGGAGGAGGCCCACCGCCAAAAGGCTCTTTGTAAGAGCCAAGCAGACCCTCCTTAAGCTTGAAGGTGAAAAACTCAGGGTGACAGTTAAACCAGATGAGTACGTGTACCTCGAGCTCTCGAAGAGGTACTTTTCTCTACCTGGGGAGGTGTCCTCGGCTGGGCTGGGTGAACCCGTAATAACACCCGAAAAGGTGCACCTCCCAGTGCACTACGGGGATGGGAACCAAGGCGGCAACCCCAGTGTGGCGTGGGACTTCAACCTCCTCTCCCTAGATGGCTACTCACCTGAAACAGGTTGGGTGAGGATAGACACTAAGAAGCTGGCATCGGTGCACATCTCATCCTTCGAAAAAAGAAGAAGTGTGCAGAGGAAGGCTTCACGCTCGAAAAAAGCAAAAAGGGTTCTTTCAAAGTACTCAAAGAGGGAGAGGAACCGTGCGGGAAAACACCAGCTCGAAATCGCGCGTGTCATTCAATCACTGTGTGGTTCTGTGGGCCTCGAAGAACTCTCAAAGCAGGGGATGTACACACGCTCGCGTATCTGGAATCGCAGGATTTCGAGGAGTGA
>Ga0208549_100630_pt1 | contig 14386 bp, 13 predicted proteins | sample BED_host_MetaG_FD_187135 | JGI IMG/M metagenome (GOLD analysis project Ga0208549, IMG submission 187135) | Hot spring microbial mat communities from Yellowstone National Park, Wyoming, USA - BED_host_MetaG (SPAdes) (version 2) | ecosystem: Environmental > Aquatic > Thermal springs > Hot (42-90C)... | reverse complement strand
TTGATAAAAAAGTCTCAACGTTTTTTATACCCTTCTTTTTTAACTTATCTTCTAAAGCTTGAATTGACTTTCTATCAGAATCTACAGCATAAACCATACCTTTTTCACCTACTAAATATGCTAAAGGAATAGTGTAGAACCCTGGACCGCAACCATGATCCAAAACTGTCATTCCTTTTTTCACAAAAGGACTTAAAGTTCTGTAAGGGTTTTCAAAGAGTCTCCTAATGGGCATTGACAATATGAAAGGGGGAATATGTCTATCATCCACTTGCATAACTGTCATAATATTATATAAAGCGTCTCTAGGTTATTAAGTTTTTATTATATGTATTTTCCTAAAATAATAAAAATAAAAAAATTTACTTATATTGGCTCTGTAGAAATCCTTCCAGAACCGATATAGTATAGTTGATATATCGGTGGATATTGTAAACAATATCGATCACTTTCATCTCCCTCCTCTGCGTTTTCAACAATCTGCTCCTCAGTTCATCTCCGAATTTTCTCTTCTCAACCGAGTTTATTGTTTCAACGATGGATCTCATGTTGTATCTCTCTTTTGGAAAATTGCGTCACAACTTTCTCCTGTAGTATACTTTTGTCTTAGATAAGAATGTCATATATCTCAATGGTATGACAGAATCTGCGCCGATCTTGTGAGCAAACTTGTGGTTGCTCTCTGAGTCAAAACCCTTATCCGCAACAGCATATCCAATATCTATAATTTCTTTTATTTCTTCATCATTGGTTTGAACATCAGAGTGTCATTCACATATGACCTTCTATCATATGATGCGATTATCGCCTGCCTGTCGGTGTCTACAGACAGGAAATGTTTCATAAAGCGTTTGCGTCTGAACGGCCTGTCTATTCTCTTTTCATAGTGTTGCGATGCGTGATGCAGCCTGTAACCTGTTGAGTCAATTGCCACATCTGCGATAGTTCCTGCGAACAGTTGGTAGGTCTTTGCGAGCAAGAAGTCCCAAACATAAGTCGGTATCCGCATGAAGAACTTCTCTAAAGTGGTAAAGTGTGGTATCGACTTGTTGAACCCAAAATATGCACAAAATTCATTCAACAGTTCGACGACATCTCTGTACGGTTTTCTCTCGAGTTTCATCAATAATATCGCAACTGCATGCTGATGTTGCGTATATGTCTTCTTCGAGAACTTATCGGAGTACGGTCGCAGTAGCCGTTTCACCTCCATGAAACAGGTATCAATAAACTTTTTATACCAAGAGTCGCCTTTTTTGTATCATATAGGTCGCCAAATAACCAATATCAGTAGAAGGTTTTAATACCTTCTACCGTCAGAAAAATAGAGGAATTCTACAAAGCCTATTACAGACAATTAATTTACTAATTTTGTGCAATAAAAAGGTTAAAATATATCATCGCAAAAGTTTCTGAATTCACAAAAATTACATTTTGCACGATATTCGGTAGGGTCTGGGCGTATTCCATCCATAACATTGGACCTTACCACATCGGCGATATAAAGCACTTTTGCTTTATCGCTACTAGTTATTTTAACACGATTTAGCTTTATTTTTATATGCGAATATTTATACAGAAAGTAACCTTCCGTTGTTTTTAATTTCAATGAGTCTTCCAATAGTATGGAGTAGGCGGCTAATTGCATTTTATATATATCTGGATTGTTGCTATATTTAACTTCTATGGGATATGCTTTATGCTCGCCGATCAACGCATAATCTAACTTCCCGCGGAGCATGAACTCTTCGCTAAAGAGGGCCAAATCTTTTACTAATTTGTAACCATCATATATCAAATCTTTGAATAATTTTGTAAGTATATCTTTATTTAACGAAAGCTCAAATTCTCTGCCAGTAAGCATTCCATATGTAACATCTCCTGTACCGGATAGGAGATTGTTGTAGAATGGTATTCTAGGACAATAAATGTATTGTTTTATATCGTTTACTGTTATCCAGAATTTATCGCGGTTCATATTATTCTACTTTTAGAATACTTATGGAACCTGTGAAGTTTATCTTCCATGTTTTCTATTAACTCAAAATCATTTATCTCATTAATTGCTATCTTTTGAACAAAGATGCTTACTGGCCCGCCATTCTTAGCAATCCTCTTTAATGCACTTTTAAGATCTTTTAGTGCTGGCGATGACAAAGAACCTGTAAAGACACTGTATTGTATGCGACTGAGATCAAAGTTTAAACATACATTAATTATTTCCTGCCTCGTTTTTTCACTAGTGCAGTCATAAGAAACTATGACCCCGAATTTATACAAAACCTCACCACTTAAATGAATATTTTATATACTTACCATGGCCTTTCAAAAAATTGGCCACCGAATATATATTACTTTGTATTATAGAGCGCATAGTAAGTTTCTTGCCAGAGTAGGACTCTCTTTTGTTAAGTTCGCCTATTATGCTACTAGATATTAATTCTCTAGAGCTATCGTCAAGCATAGAATTTTCTAGACCTATCTTCTTCTTTCTATTGATAATAGACAATATTATTTTATCTACGAGTCTTGGCTTGAATGGTTCGCTTAAATCTAACACAAGAGACGGTTTTCCTGGCCTATCTGTATGCAAGAATCCGGCAAAAGGTTCCAGACCTGCATTAAGTATGCCCATCCACACCAATGAGTATAATATTGCATAGCCGTAGTTAAGAGCAACATTAATTATATCAGCCCCATTATGGTCCCTGCCTTTAAATCCGTAATTTGTATTTAGTAGATCTGCGAAAGCGCCCCAGTATATATGTGCGGCGTTAGCCTCTATATTTAGCAAGGCTGTTCTAGCCCGATTAACATTTTCCTCTTCAATTTTTGAGATCCTAAACGCCATATTCTCCATTTCACTTATTTTCTCAACGAAATTGTTTGCGTCACCTTCTTCTTTGTTCTTAATGAAATACTTTATTAACGCAGCTTGATTACTTATTTTAGATTCTAGTATATCTTTAACCAAAATAAGTCCCATTGATTTTTCTAATGCATCAAATTGAGCACGTTTCACTTCTGCAAATGCAGCTAATTGTGGAGAAGAAATCATAACGTTTGGGTAGCTGTTGCTCCATATGCATATCTTTATTCCATGCTTGCAAGCCTCATTTATTAAAGAAGTAGAAATTGATACACCCCTTGACATTAATATTATCTCGTCTAAGTTGTTCATTGCATATTGTGCGATAACTTCTTTTTTCTTCTTTATGATAATTCTCCCTGACTTCCTACCTATAAAATAACCAAATCCAGAAACTATTAGAGTACGTTCATCTAATACATTAAATAAGCTGTTTAGATCTCTGTCTTTTACCGCCACGTCGGACATTTATATAGCACCGAATTTATAAAATATTGAATGCATTGTTGAATAAATTTGCGTGTTTAATTTTTAAAACTTCTTTTCGAATGCAGTCTACTTACTACCATGGTGGTTGCTTTTTTTGAAGTTGAGCCTTTGCAGTAAGTGGAGGAGAGTATAAGCATAATGGCGACCAAAAACTAGTTGTATATGCGGCTTCGCGCCTTATCGTGCATAGGGTGCTGCTATACTAAGAAGTTTGCAAAACACACATTGTTGCACTTGTAATAAAAGTGCAGTAAAACCAGACAGGCGAGGAACTTGCGGAATTTATGGCAATAAATCCAGTAGGCAGTGCTTACGTATTTTTCATGCCTTATCGCATATCTCATAAGGTATGTGACTTAATTTTGTGAATTTGCAAGGTTTATAAAATGTAAATTCAGGATCCTAATGCTTGCAAAAAGAATAAGTATAAAAAGATTACGTGATTATATATTATATAAAGGATTTTTATCAATCTATACCCATAAAAAATGCATGCTAATTGTAAAAACTATGAAATGGTGATATAATGGCTGAAAATCAACTTGGTGCAGGACAACAGTATCTAATCTTGCCTGAAGGGGCTACAAGAATACTGGGCAGAGAGGCCCAGAGGACAAACATAGCTGTAGGCTATGCTGTAGCAAGTGTAGTAAAGACGACACTAGGTCCTAAAGGTATGGACAAGATGCTGGTAAGTGAGCTTGGAGATATAGTAATAACAAACGACGGCGCTACAATACTGGAAGAGATGAACGTTGAGCACCCTATAGCAAAGATAATGGTAGACATAGCAAAAACCCAAGACAAAGAGGTTGGCGATGGTACAACAACGGCAGTAATAATTGCGGGAGAGCTTCTAAAGGCTGCAGGCAATCTTATAGAGCAAGGCATACACCCTACAATAATAATAAAGGGCTATAAGATGGCAGCAGAAAAGGCAAAGGAGCTGCTAATGGAGAAGAGCTTTAATGTAAGCATAGAAGACGAGGACAAGCTTGAAAAGATAGCAATGATAGCTCTAGGTTCAAAAAACATAGGTGGGGAGAGCACAAAGAGATACTTATCAAAGCTCGCAATCCAGGCAATAAAACAAGTAGCTACTAAGGAGGGAAACAAAATAAAGATAGATCATGACTTCATAAAGCTTGAAAAGAAGGAGGGTGGCGGCATAGAAGACACTGAATTCATAAACGGTGTGCTTATAGACAAAGAGGTGGTTCACCCAGGCATGCCAAAGTCTATAAAGAATGCAAAGATAGCACTCCTCGACCTTGCTCTTGAAATAGAGAAGACAGAAACAGATGCGAGGATAGAGATAACCTCGCCAGAGCAGATGCAGGCATTTCTAGCACAGGAGGAGAAGATGTTAAAGGAAATGGTAGATAAGATAGCTGCAAGCAAGGCAAATGTGATCTTCGTAGAAAAAGGCATAGACGATGTAGCACAGCACTATCTTGCAAAGGCAGGCATAATGGCGGTTAGGCGCGTAAAGAAGAGCGATATGGAGAAGCTAACTAAAGCAACAGGAGCAAACATAGTTACAAGCCTCGATGATCTATCAGAAAAGGATCTTGGATTCGCAGGACTTGTAGAGGAGCGCAAGATATCGGGCGAGCAAATGGTCTTTGTAGAGAAATGCAAGGATCCAAAGAGCGTTACAATATTTATAAGGGGAAGCACGCAGCAAGTGGTAAATGAGGTAGAGAGATCACTCAACGATGTGATAGGTGCAATATCTAGTGCTATAGAGGAGGGTAAATATGTAATAGGTGGTGGCAGCATAGAAATAGACGTTGCAAACGGTCTGCGTGCATATGCAAACAACACAGGTGGCAGAGAGCAACTAGCTATACAGGCATTTGCTGATGCAATAGAAATAGTTCCGAAGACGCTTGCAGAGAGCGCTGGTATGGACCCTATCGATACGCTGGTGCAGCTTAGAAGCAAGCACAATAGCTCTGAGGGTCGTGTATACGGGGTAGACGTTTACAAGAACAGTATAGGTGATATGGAGAAGCTGGGTGTAATAGAGCCACTAAAGGTAAAGGAGCAGGCAATAATAAGTGCAAGCGAGGCGTCAGAGATAATATTGAGAATCGATGATATGATAAGCGCAAAGAGCAAGCCGTCATCTAGTCCAAGCCCAAGCGGGGAGGGTGCGGGAGCTGAGGATTGAGGTTAGTTTGTTTTTTATTATTTTCTCTCCTATTCTTTATTTGATTATGTGGAAAAGATAAGATCTTTTATAATTGCTGGCACTCCTGGGGCAGGTAAGACCACTCTTCTCTCCAAGGTTAAGCTAAAGAATGCAAAGCTTGTTAATATGGGAAGCGAGATGCTTAAATATGCGGTGCTATCTGATAGGGATAAGCTCAGGTACCTAGGTTTTGATGAGCAGAGGGAGCTTAGAGCAAGGGCTATAAGAGATCTGCGAAGAAAAGGTGGCAACATTATAATAGATACGCACCTCTCGGTAGAGCAGAATGGCAGATTCCTGCCAGGGTTTTCATTAAATGAGTTAAAGGAACTGAACACAAAGGCGTTTATCTATATAGATGCGGATGCAAAGGAGATAATAGCAAGGCGCAAAAAGGATAAGAGCAGGAAGAGAGAAAAGGAGAGCGAAGAAGAGATAAATATGCATAGGTCATTAAACATTGCGTTTATGGCTTCTGCCGCTTCAGAGCTCAATATACCAATACTCATATTTAGAAATAGTGAGGGTATGGCAGACAAGGTGGCAGGCGAGCTTGAAAGATCATTAAATGAGCTGATGAAATGATAGCTTTGCTAATAGTACTTATTGCTATTCTTTATACACTTTCTTCTTTTGCAATTCAGAGAAAAATGGCTAACATAAAAAAGGTTTATGAGATGCAAGAGCTAATAAAGCAGAAGAGCAAAGAGCTAAACGATATGGTTAAAAACGGCGCAAAGAAAGAAGAGCTTATACTTAAACAGCGAGAAGTCATGTCATTAGCATCAGAAAGTATGCTTAATCAGATGAAGCCTATGATAATAATACTGCCTTTATTCTTAGTTATATACTACTGGCTTCTTCCATCGATCTTTCCTACACATCCTAATGTAACAATATATGGCGCAAAATTTGCATATAACACATTCTTCATAATTGTGGTCTTCATCTTTGGGTTAATACTCTCATTCTCAGTTATGCTTATTGAAAGGGGTAAAAAGAAAAAGGAGCAGCAAGTAAAGATAAACCAAGTTAACATGCAAGGAGACAAGCATTAGGGCGATGAGAAAAGTATTTTATATATATTCTTTACTTTAAATCTTATACAATTGGTGTTTATGTGCCTAGACCGATGTATAGATCAAGAAGCTTAAGAAAGCTAGCTAGAGTCACACCTAAAAAGAGGAATGTAATACATTACAAAAAGAAGGCAGGCAATAGGCCACACTGCGCTATATGTAGCAAAGAGCTTAACGGTATTAATGTTAGCAAGAATGCAAAAGGAAAGAGCCTAAGAGCTAATGCAAGAATCTTTGGTGGCGTGCTATGTGCAAATTGCGCGGCAGACATAGTTAAGTTTGCAAGCAGGATAGAGCATGGCGAACTAAAGCTTAACGAGATAGGGATAAAGCAAAGGAATTATGTGTTGCAGCTTATCTCACATTAGCTGTTTATGAAAGCGATAATAATATCAGGTTTGCCAGCGGCTGGTAAGAGTACAGTGGCAGAAATTATTTCTAAGAAGCTTAACATGAAAGCGATAAACGTTGGCGACATATTAAAGTCAAAGTTTACCGAAGTAACATCAAGCAACTACTGGGACACACCAAGTGGCTTCTCCGCTCTAAGGTTGCGTGAGAAGAACGAGGAAATAGACAAAAGCGTCGATAGGGCTGTGCTGCGCATAATAAAGAGGGGCAACATAGTGATAGCAAGCTATGTGATGCCATGGCTCTCAAAAACAGGCTACAAGATTTGGCTCGATGCAAGCCAAGAAGAAAGGGCTAAGAGGCTTGCAAAAAGGGATAAGATAAGCGTTGAGAAAGCAGCAGAGATAATAAAGAGGAGGGATAGGGAAAACTATCTATTATACAAAAAGATCTATGGCATAAGCTTTGGAAAGGATAAAAAACCATTTGACTTGGTAATAAATACAGAAAAACTCTCTCCAACGAAAGTAGCAAATATTATAATAGAAAAGATATGGAAGGGAAGAGGAAGAAAAAGGCAAATGAAAGGAGAAGGGATAAAAAGTAATAAAAAGTAAGTAAAACTAATAGGGTGATTAATTGGCCTTAATAGAAGTAGGAAGAGTATGTATCAAGAAGTTCGGAAGAGATGCGGGAAGCAGAGCTGTAATTACAAAAATCATAGATAAAAATTTTGTAAATATAATAACAACAGAAAGACCAAAGGAAAGGAAATGTAACGTTAAGCATTTGGAGTTTCTTGGCGAGAAGATAGACCCAAATGATAAAGCGCAACTCCAAAAAGTGCTAGGTATAGTATTGGAGAAAGGTGAAGCCAAAAAAGAAAAAGATAATACATAAATAAGTTTTAGGATAAATCTAAACTATGATAAAAATAACAAAGAAGATAAAGAATATCATTAAGAGGGATAAAAGAGTAATGATGCCCACAACAAGAGAAGCATACCCCTTCGTTTCTTCACATGGTGATGGCGATTTTGTATATGATGTTGAGGGCAACAAGTTTATAGACTTCTCCAGTTTTATTGCTGTATACAACTTGGGTGTAAATGCAAACAAGCAAATAAGAAATGCGGTTAAGGAACAAATAGACAAGCTTATGCACGCAGCTTTTACTGATTATTATTCAGAGCTTCCTGTTAGGTTTGCAGAAAAGCTCATAACAATGTTTCCAAAGGGTTTTGGAAAGGTCTTTTTCTCAAATTCAGGCACTGAGGCAAACGAGGCAGCGCTAAAGTTCGCAAGAATATTTACAAAAAGACAGTATACGATAGCATTTTACAACGCATTTCATGGAAGAACAATGGGTTCGCTCTCGCTTACAGCATCAAAAAGTATACAGCGCTCCGGCTTCGGTCCTTTCAACTCAACGATACACGTTCCTTTTGCGTATTGCTACAGGTGTCCTTTCCATTTGGAATATCCATCATGCGGCTTTGCATGTATTGATTTTATAAAAGATTACCCACTTAGCAAGGAAGTTTCACCTAGCGAGGTTGCAGCTATATTTATAGAGCCTATCCAAGGTGAAGGCGGCTATATAGTGCCGCCAAAGGATTACTTCAAGAGGCTAAGCAAACTTGCAAAGGAAAATGGCATATTGCTTGTTGACGATGAGGTTCAAGCTGGCTACATGCGAACAGGTAAATTCCTTGCTTTAGATAATTTTGGCGTGGAGGCAGATATATATACAATGGCTAAGTCTCTTGGCGCGGGCTTGCCAATAGGTGCAACAATCTCGAGAAATTCCCTAGGAACAATACCTGCAGGTTCCCATGCAAACACATTTGGTGGCAATTTAGTCTCAATAGCAGCGGCAAACGCCTCTCTTGATTATGTAAAGAGAAATATGAAGCGCTTGAACAGAGAGATAAAGAAGAAAGGTTCCTTTATAATGAAAAGATTAAGAGAGATGGAAAGGAATTACGAGATTATAGGTGATGTTAGAGGTATAGGCATGATGATAGGTGTTGAGATTGTAAAGAATAAGGATACAAAAGAATATGGTATTGAAGAGAGGGAAGAAATATTAAATAAATGTTTCTACAATGGCCTTCTATTGCTCCCTGCAGGCATATCTTCAATAAGGTTAATACCTCCTCTTACAATGAAGATGGAAAATATAGAAAAAGGTCTAGAGATATTTGAAAATGCTGTTAAAGAGGTCAAATCAGATAAAGTTTGACAGGCTAAACTGCTTTGTTGGTATAGTGTTTTCATCAAACAGATTGCTTATCTCATCTCTAATTAAAGCAAGCCTTTGCTTTATGTAAGGCTCGAGCTCGTATCTCTCTGCGAGCTCAATCGCCAAATCAAGGTATTTTTCTATACCTCCTTTTGATACAGTTAGCAGCAGCTTGCCTCCATCTCTTGCGCATTTTCCGCTTAAAGGAACGCGTCTATATTTTGCATTGCAGACGCTGCATCTGAATTCTTGCTTAGAAAAGGTATGCAGATTGCCTATAAGGTCTGGTATAAAGTGGCTTATTATTAGCCTTTTCGCCGCATCTCTCTTGTCAACACTCTTTATCATGTCCATAAGCTTAAACTCTGCTTCAACCTTCTCATGCATGCTCTTGAATGCTGTATAAGCGCTCTTCTTTGGCGCAGAAGCGATAGAGTTTTTGCTATCAAGATGGGTTATGTTTATATTGTAGAATCTGCTCTCTTTGTCAAGCCTATCTTTTACCGTTTCTACATTAATCTCACTTGGTGAGGGATAGCTATAGCTTTTCTGATAAAATTCAAGCGGATAAGAAGTAGTTGTTTCCATAGCATGAACTTCATCATCAACCTCTTCAGGCAATACATGAAGGGTTAATATAAGTGGTGCATCCATGGTGCCACCTATTGTTGTTGGCAAATAATCTCTTGAAAAATTTATGAGTGCATCTAGTAGAAGCATTGTTGTATCTTCATCACCGTCGCAATTTCTTCTTCTTGCAGAGACCATATAAGGATGAGCAAAGCCTACGTTTGCATCGGTAAAGCCTATTATCCTGCCCATTACCCCGCATGAGGTGTGCGGCGATAAAGTGATTACGAGCTCTCCTACAAGGTCATCTATACTCTTCGCATTGTAATATGGTTCAAGACCATAGAAATGAACGAGCAGATCATCAATGAAGTTTGCAACACGTAGCAGGTATTCAGCGCCCTTTCTATTTATTATAACATCCTGATGCCTTATCTCAACAAGCTGGTCTTCGCTTACAAGATCATTTCCATACGCATCTTTTTCATAGCCTAATTGCTTTAGCCTTTCTATACTTGTACCTATCTCTGCAGGATAGAAGTGGGTTATAGGCATATCTGTTGCATCAAACCTTGCCGTTCCATCTTTGAATATATACACATTGTGCAAGCTCCTCAGAATACCTTTTTCTATCGGCTCAGGCACCTTGTTCTTGTTTGTAAGGCCCCTAACCCCTTTTAGCGTTTCTGGCAATCTGCCAAGCTTAAGCCTTTTCATCGCATCTGTAATAAGGCTCCTTATATCTATATTCCTGGTCATATAGCCTATTGTCTCGCTTCCGCAACGTTCGCATTTTTCGCTATAGGTATGAAAACCACATTTCGGGCAAATCCTCTCTATAACCGCTCTTGATCCGCAATCATAGCAGAAAGGTCCAGCTAGGTAGCGCTTACATTTTTCACACCTGTAGTTTGCAACCTCAACCTCTATTCCTTTATTGCTAAACTTTTTCTCATCTATGATATAAGCCTTTGTTATATTTCTTTCCTTACCACCATACTCGCCTATTGGAAATAGGAGATGTGGCGCAGGCTTCATTAGCCTTTCTTTTGCCTTTTCCGGCCTGCCAACCCTTGCGCCTATATATGTTGAGCGCTTAGGTATCTTAAATGGTGCAACCCTGTTCACAGCCTCAAGGCTATCCTTGCTGTTAGCATATCTATCCATCACCTTTTCACTTATCTCTAGTTTACCCTCAATTCCATTTGCAAAGCCCAAGCTTGCGATAAGCGATTCTGCATACTCTTTTTCGATGATTATTCCAGATTCATTCACCTTGTGTGGCACTTGAAGGAGCTCTAATATATTCTTAACATTGCCTTCTTGTATAACAAGCCTTTCTATGTTTAACAGCTTTCCATCGCCATTATACTCTAGCTTGGATCTCCTAATTATTGCCTTTGCAAGCTCCTCAAGTTCGTTTATGCCAATGCTCTGGAATTCAAAAAGGTATTTTGGATGTATCGGCACGTTATATGTTAGTGCAAGCCTATATGCTTCTTCAAAGCTAGGATTATTTACTTCTTTATCGTAGCCTGCATTTTTTAGCTCAAGGTTCCAGAATTCTTCAACATAGCTTGTTGGCTGGATAAGCGTGTTTGACTTTCTGAAATCACCAAAGGTAATTAGTATATCTCCAAGCGAGATTATCTTTGCAACCTCATCTTTTAGCTCAAGCGCCTTCTCTGCTGTATTGATCCTTAATGCCTCACCTGATTTAAGAACAACAAAGGGTCCCTCTATAGAATCAACCGGAGAAGCAACGCAGCCCTTTCCAGGAAGCTCCACCTTGAGCTGCGTTCCTATAGCTACAAAATTGTTTAATATAATCATGGTAGCAGGGCTGAAACCCTTTGCGGCAATTCCTGTTAGCCTACTTCTTCCGTATCTAAGCCTTAGCCCGCCAATATAGCCAGGATAAGCAATTACAGGCCTTCCAGCAACGAGCTCTTCCAAGAAGACAGACACTTTTTCCTCGTCGCTGCTTTTTTCAACCTTGTTTACCTTTATTATAGTGCTGAGCCAATCCCAATCCAGGTTTGCACTCTTCACCTCTTTTATTAGCTTCTTAGCCTTCTGGGCTATTCCCTCGCAAAGTACAAGCGCGACGCCTCCTCTTACTCTATTTGTAAGAACTACTTCTTTTCCATTATAGTCTATTCTTCTAATATCCCTATGTGCTGTAACCTCAACATCTTCTGTTGCAACCCCATCAACGCATACAGGGCAGTTGTTTACTATATTTCTTAAATCATCATCGCTTGGCCTATACTGAAGATGTTGCTTCATATGATAAAGCTCAACCTCTTCAACATACCTCTCGATTTCATTCTGTGTGGGTTTGTATGCACCTATATTGAAGAAACGCCTTGCATAGTCTGCAAATGCAACAGAAAGTGCAGCAGCAGTACCACCAGCACCTCTTATAGGGCCAGCATATATAACCGCTATGTAATCTGTATTATCATTATTCCTGTATCGTGCAACACCTTGTATACCTTCCGTTGGTGCAACAACTACTCCATCTGTTATTATTGCTAATCCAATCCTTGTAGCGAGCTCTATCCTCTTTAGCATCTCATAAGAATCAAACATCTCATTTGTGCAAACCTCCTTTACCACTTTGAATGCCGTCTCTGTTTTATCCTTGCCATAGCTCCTTCTTATTATCTCAGCAAGCCCCTGTATACCTATAATGCCTTCAACGCGACTTGCAAGGTCAGGTGCCGGCTTTATCTCTACCTCGTTTTTCGGATCATAACCTTTTGAACGTGCTTTGTTTGCTACTCCAAATGCTTCATCAAATTTTTGTGAAAGATTATTGAAATAATCAGTAATATTCAACTACTCACCTAGCGTATTGAAATCTACATATGATAGATTCATACTCTTAAGCTCATATACAGGAAGTATCGCTGGTGAAGGTATGTGGCCTTGCTTTATCTGATATGTTGTTCTGCTCTGCCATGTGCCGCTGTTTATAACAAGAGTTCCGTGATAATCTGTTGCACCATTTTTATGTATATGGCCCATATGCAAAATATCTGGAACATCATCTATTATAAGATAATCTCTTCTTGTTGGCAATACTTTGTTGCCCCCATAAATGGGGGAGAGATGTCTCCTCTTTAATATCTCAACCATTGCTGTTTCAGGTTTTGCATAGCTACAGCCAGGAATTGCCTGTATAACTGAATCAAGCGATGTGCCATGATAAGCAAGCACGTTGACGCCATGTATCTTTATGTAAGAAGGATTAGTAACGAAATGAATATTATCTAGTTTGAAATCGCCTATAAGCTCTTTTGTGAGCCTTGGCTGCGGTTCTGTGCTTTGAACAGCGTCATGGTTTCCAGCAAGCACAAACACATGTATATACTCAGGTATTGATGAAAGAAAGTTAAACAGGATGGAATACTGCTTGTAGATATCAGGTACAACAAGCTCCTTCTCCTGATTAGGATATACCCCTATACCATCTACAAGATCGCCAGCTACTATTACATATTTAACCTTTTGTGCAAGATCCATTCTATATTCAACTTCCCCGTTGAGCCATCTTAACATTTGGCCGAACTTTTTCTCAAGGAAGAGCTTGCTCCCAACATGTATATCTGAGATAAAAGCTGCTGCAAGGTCCTCTTTTGCTACATGCCTGTTGTGGATTGGCACATCTGGCCATAGTATTGCATTTGCAATTAGAAATGCACCAGAGACCTTGCCCTTTACCGCTATAATGTCGTCGTTTGCAATCTTCTTCGCATTTTTATACAGTTCACTATTTCTGTCGTTATTCACGAATATTACCTTTGCTACTCCTGTGCTATCCTCTAGGTTTACAAGTATATTTCCATTCTTTGTTACTCTTTTATCAAAGACCATACCCACTATAGTTGCTTCTCTACCGTTTGCATACTCCTTTAACTTTTCTATACTATTTATCCTGCCGTTAGCCATGTTCAGCATGCTTTGATTAATAATCTCGCTTATCCTATTGAATCTGTCATTGAGATAGGCAACAAAGTCATCTGCGGTTCCTGCTGTTTTTTCTATATTGCTTTCCCTAATCTTTATATCTGCATCGAACTCCTTTGCATTAGGTTTAAAATCAGCAACCCTGTTAACTTCTATCTCAACAGGTTTCTTCTCGCTATTCATCTCTTCTATTATCTTGTTGAGGGTTGCCTTATCCAATATGCCTATCGGCTTGCCATCGAAATAAGTTATAATATGGCCTATAAGGGGTTCTATTTCAATATCGGCTAAATCAGCTTCGCTTACCTCTGAGCTTATTATAACTCTACCGGTGAGCCTACTTACTAGTTGCTTAAGCTTTTCCATAGTCCCCCGTATAAATATGCCTGAATAATTATAAATAAGCAATGCAAAAAATTGCTACCAATTCATCTTCTTCTTTTCCTTCTTATAAACGCTCTTTATTCCAAGTCTTTCCCTCTCCGCTCTTAGCAAGACGTAGTAGAAGGTTATTACTACTAGGGTTGAGAATGTTAAAATTATGCTTAGTCTTGTAAGGAAAGAAAGCAATGTAATAGTTAGAACAAAGCCAAGAATAGGTATGGCGATGA
>Ga0208549_100629_pt1 | contig 14412 bp, 11 predicted proteins | sample BED_host_MetaG_FD_187135 | JGI IMG/M metagenome (GOLD analysis project Ga0208549, IMG submission 187135) | Hot spring microbial mat communities from Yellowstone National Park, Wyoming, USA - BED_host_MetaG (SPAdes) (version 2) | ecosystem: Environmental > Aquatic > Thermal springs > Hot (42-90C)... | reverse complement strand
GAGGAGTTCAACGCTGAGGTTGCAGAGATCATTCAGCGCAACTACCTGGATGAGGTGGTGGATTGCACGGTTTACGCCGAGCTCGCCAAAGCTGAGAGGAACCCTAAGATTAGGGATATACTCTCTAGGCTCTCAGAAATTGAGCGTAAACACATCGATGTGTGGTCAAGGCTGGCGGAGCAGCGTGGGCTCACGCTGAGGCCGGCTGGTGTAAGGCAGAAATGGAAGGCTAAAGCCTACAGGCTTCTACGCGGCCTTATGGGTCTTAGGATAACCGTTCGACTACTCGAGTCAGACGAACAGCAAGCCATAGTAAAGTATGCCAAGCTACTCGAACGTAGCGACCTCACCGGTGAGGAGAAGGCGCTACTCGACGATGTACTCAAAGACGAAATAGCACATGAGTACACACTTATGAGCCAAGAGTTCCGCGTCGAGAGCGTCAGAGACGTTATCTACGGTGTGAGCGACGGATTGATTGAGGTGCTCGCGGTTGTGTCGGGGTTCTCCGGCGCATTTACCTCATCACTAATAGTTGCTGTAGCGGGGATGATAGTTGGCCTTTCAGGAGCACTCTCCATGGCTGTAGGCGCATACCTCTCAACAACCTCTGACGTAGAGATAGCGAAAAGCGAGATGGAGAAGGCTAAACTCCAAGCCTCGCTAAGCGAGGACACACTTATAGCCAGGCTTAGCCGAATGCTAACATCGAAGGGGCTGGATACAGCGGCCGCGACCAAGATAGCGGGGGAGCTCAAGGGGATAGCCCACAACCTCGTAGCCTCGGAGCCAGAGGATGAACCCAAAAAGAGCGCCCTTCACACAGCTATCTCATACATTGGGGGTGCAGCCATACCTGTGCTAGCCTACCTAGTGGGTGTATCGGGGCTCACGGCTGTTATAACCTCCTACGCGATATCCGCACTCGCCACATTCGTAATCGGGTCAATAATCGGTGCGCTCAGCGATGTTAACCCATGGAGGAAGGGGTTACAAATGATGACGCTCGCAATAGGCGCAGCCCTAGCAACACATGGGGCAGGTATACTAGTAAGCAGATTCCTACACATAAACCTAGCCTAATTTGTTTGACCTAGACCTCACCTTATGGGTGTGATCAGCCTAATAGAAGGAAGCAGTAGAGGATCATAGAGAAAACTGTTTGGTTAGTGGGTTGAAACAATCTGTTTGGGGTTACCCCATCGCGATATGACTATTTTGCGCTCCGTGTAGAAATAGATATGGTCGTCTCCACCCTGGGCGTGTAGGTCGCCGAAGAAGGAGTCCTTCATACCCGCGAAGGGGTAGAAGGCTATGGGTGCGGCCACACCTATGTTGACCCCGATGTTACCAGCCTCCACTCTGGAGACGAACTCGCGGGCGTGGTGGCCGCTAGACGTGAAAATTGTGGCAGCGTTACCAAACCTGCTCGAGTTGATCACCTCTATTGCCTCATCCAGATTCCTCACAGTCATAACACTCGCAACTGGACCGAAGATTTCCTCCCTAGATATCCTCATATCGGCTGAAACCTCGTCGAACACAGTTGGGCCTAGGAAGAAACCATCGGGGTAATCGTTGAGCCTCACACCCCTCCCATCAAGCACCAACCTTGCACCCTCCGACTCCCCCACCTCAATATAGCGCTTAACCCTCTCAAGGTGTTCACGTCGAATGAGTGGGCCCATATCCACCCCCGCCACGAGGCCATAACCCAGACGCAGCCTGGATGCCGCGTCGACAAACAACTTGAGCACACGCTCATGGTTCTCGGGTAGGGTTACTAGAACCGAGCCGGCAAGGCATCGCTCCCCAGCGTTACCGAAGAAGGAGCTTATCAGACTCGGTATAACCAGGTTCAAGTCGGCGTCGGGCATAACCACCTCAAAATTCTTGGCTGAGGCACCAGCCTGCACCCTCTTATGGCTCGCCGTACCACGGCTATATATATATCCGGCAACCGAAGTTGATCCAACAAAGCTAATCCCTTCAACTTTGGGGTTGCTGAGTAGTGCGTCAACACTCTTCGTGCCACCGTTAACCACGTTTACCACACCTGGGGGGAAGCCCGCTTCCTCGAAGAGACGGGTTATAAGCGTCATACTAACAGGAGTCTTCTCGGAGGGTTTAACCACCACCGTGTTACCCAACCCAACCGCGTAGGGTATAAACCAGAAGGGGACCATCAGTGGGAAATTGAAGGGTGAGACGACGCCGAACACACCGAGAGGAACACGGTAGAGTTCTTCGTCTATACCCTCAGATATGTCGAGGTTGTTTCTCCCCATAATATGGTAAACAGAGGCAGCGGCGGCTTCAACGTTCTCTATTGCGCGTAACACCTCCCCACGCGCCTCGCTAAGCGTCTTACCGTGTTCACGGGTGACCGTCGCGGCCAACTCATCCAGCCTTTCACTCATAAGCCTCTCAAGCCTAAACAGGAACTTTACCCTCTCTGTGACGGGGATACGACTCCACTTCTCAAATGCCGTCTCAGCAACGTCCACAGCGCTCGCAACATGGTCTACACCCGATTCTGGAGCCTCAGCGATAACGCTGCCAAACGCGGGGTTATAAACAGGGTAGCGTATCTCAGAGGTAACCTCAACCCTCCTCCCACCAACATAGTTGGGTAGGGGCCCGTAGACTGTTGTGTCAACGGGGCTCAAGCGTGCGTCACCTCCGCGTCGGCGATCCTCAGGGCTTCATCGAACACATCAACACCCCTATCTATCTCCTCCTCCTTAACTATGAGTGGCGGGGCCACCACGAAGTGGGACACCCACGAGTTAACGTAAACCCCGTTCTTCATCATCTGTGAGGCCACCCTGTCCGTCATAAGGGTTCTACCCCCAAGCTTATCCTCGGGGGTGTTGAAGGGGGTCTTCCTCTCCCTGTCCTTCACGATCTCAACAGCCCAGAATAGACCCAGACCCCTCACATCCCCAACCGATGGGTGCCTCTCAGCCAGCTCACCAAGCCTCCTACCCAAATACCCGCCAAGCGTCTTAGACCTCTTTATCAGGTCGTGCTCCCTGTACTCATCTATCGCGGCCACACCCGCCGCGAGTGTTAGAGGATGGGCCTCATAGGTGTGCCCGTGAGCAAAGTAGTTGTCCTCAAAGTAGTCAGCCAACTCCTTGCTGGTGGCTGTGAGTGAGAGCGGAACGTACGCTGAGGTGATACCCTTAGCCGTGGTGAGTACGTCGGGTTTAACACCCCAGTTATCAACCGCGAACCACTCACCCGTCCTACCCCAACCACTCATCACCTCATCCGCCACAAGGAAGACGCCGTGCTCCTTCGTTATCTCCCTTATCCTCGGAAGATACTCCTTCGGAGGCACGATAACACCGTTCGTACCAGTAACCGGCTCAACCACCACACCCCCAACGTTGCCCTCACTCCTAATCACGTATTCAAGGTACTCTGCACACGCCACACCACACTCAGGGTACTTCAGGCCGAAGGGACAGCGATAACAATAGGGGTCGGGTATATGCACAAACCCTGGGAGAGAGGTGTGCGCATCAACCGCCACACGCCTGAAGTCACCCGTCAGATTAATACTCGCGGCGGTGGAACCGTGATAGGAGTTAAACCTGGACACAATCTTTGTCCTACCTTCACGTGAGTAGTACATCCTAATCATCTTAACAGCCGCCTCATTCGCCTCAGTTCCAGAGGTACCAAAAAAATACTTCACCAACCCTTCCGGTAGGACATCCTTTAACCTGAGCGCCAACTCAGCCCGAACCTCCGTCGCATAAGCGGGAGAAACATACGCGAGCTTCTCAGCCTGAGACTTAATCGCCTCAATCACCCTCCTATTACCATGACCAAGGTTAGAGCACATGAGTTGCGACGAGAAATCCAGGTACCTTCTGTTAGCATCATCAAAAAAGTAGACACCCTCAGCACGGGTGACAACAAGCGGCCTCCACGAGGACTGCTTCCTCCAAGTACCAAAAGTCAACTCCTTAGTAACATCTGAAACACTCTTAGAACCAAGATGAGCTGACTCCTGCATATAACAAATCAACCAAACAGCCATATTTAAGATTTTTCAATCATTTAAAAAAGATTTCAAAAAACGTAGAAAGATTTAACTTTGTAAATGTCCTTCGAAACCCTTATAGATTTTGTTCACAATTCCTCCGGGTACATCTAGATTAGGTTTATGGTTTTACATTTGCCAAGTATTTGAAGGATTCGTATTTATATATATGAAGATTGTTACTGGTGTTAGAAACCCTCAAGTTAGAGAAGAGATATACTGAGCACACCAGTCAAAAAGTGTAGCATTATAAGCACCAAGAAACAAAGTCCAAGGAAAATCTAGTTTAACGGAGCAATATTCCAACAAACGCAATATAATACAGCACTGAAACATCAATAGTACACAGATAACAAGTTCTTGCGTTTTGATAACACGCTTACCCGTCCCTAACTGGATAGAATCAAATCAATGCATTGTTTGACCTATAGGTCTTTTCTTGGAAATCCGATCACTAACCTCTCCTGAAGGTAACCGTCATTCTGTTGACGGCTTCTTTTAACTCCTCCATTGATGAGGCAAACGAGAACCTGATGTAGCCCTCACCCGCATTACCGAAGGCGGAGCCAGGGATTCCTACAACACGCGCCTCGCTGAGTAGACGCTGATTCATCTTTACAGACGACTTCTCTATGGATGAAAAGTCAGCAAATGCATAGAAGGCTCCAGCAGGCCTTAAAGCCTCAACCCCAGGTATCTCGTTCAGTGAGGCTATAAAATAGTTCCTTCTGTCCCTGTACTCTTGCACCATTTTGCCCACAACATCCTGGGGGCCATTTATGGCTGCTATGGCCGCAGCCTGAGAAACAGACGAAGGACATGAGTTAAGCGCAGAGTTGAGCGCAGATATGGCTGAGACCACTTTCTCAGGTCCAGCGGCGTAGCCAACCCTCCAACCCGTCATAGCGTAGGTCTTAGAGAGACTGTTCACAGTGATTGTCCTTTCAAACGCGCCAGGGAGCGCAGCGGTGCTCACATGGCTGTGGCCATCGAAAATCACTTTTTCGTAAACCTCATCGGAGACGATGTACAGGTTCTTCTTTACAGCTAGCTCCACGAGCTCACCTAAAAGGTCCTTATCGTATACAGCGCCCGTGGGGTTAGAGGGGGTGTTCACAACGATCACCTTTATCCTATCCGTGACCATAGCCTCTATCTCCGATATATTGGGTTTAAAGCCATCCGCCCTTCTTAGGGGGTAGCCTATTGCTTCCCCGCCAGCCGCGATTATCATCGGCTTATAATTCGTCCAGCCGGGGTCTGGTATCAGCACCCTATCACCCGGATTGAGTAGAGCAAGAAACGTTAGGGCGAGCGCCCCAGTGCCCCCGTTGGTTACCGCAATCTGTTTCATGGGGTCATAGCTCAAAGCGTTCTCAACCCTGAGCTTCCTAGCTATGGCCTCCCGTAGCTGTGGCAGCCCCGCGCTCGATGTATAGTGAGTTAGGCCCTCCTCCGCCTCCCTCAACGCGGCATCAACGATGTGTTTTGGGGTCTTAAAGTCGGGGTCACCAGCTGTAAGCCTGATAACATCAGTGCTCTTCGCCGAATCAGAAAGCACCCTCACCGCGGAAACAGGTAACATCTTCACCCTTTCAGAAAGGTCTTTGACCTCCAAGCTGGACACTCCAGATGTGCACACCAAGAAGACTATTAAGCTTAATGACAATTCACCCACACAGACTAAAAAGCTAAAACCATAGTAGCCACACACCATGCATATACACACTAAGCACGGAAGGAATGACCTGAAATTACAAAAGGAATTGACACAGTCCACTGAATGCTCAAGGTGAACTGCCCTGCCCCCACGGAGGGGGTCCTCAGCCCCACCTAACCCCCATTAAGATAAACCTAGATATGGTGGCACATTCCAGCAACTATCACGCTTATTAAAGCCTAGAACACGAATACTGAGAGACTCTTAGCTTCATATAGTGTTCAAAATAGATATACTGAAATAGTGCTACGCACACTCTAAACATGGTGGGTAGCATCAGGGTAGCCGTAGTGGGTCTAGGTGTTGCTGGAAGCTACTTGGCAGCTAGACTCTCACGGGAGACGAAACACGAGGTTCACGGATTCGACATGCTCCCATACCCTGACTCAAAATGCGCCTGGGGGGGCTCCAAACACGAGCTTTCAAGAATCCTCAAACCCTTTGACATGGACTTCGAAGAATACATCCTCTACGAAGGGAGAAAGCTACACGTACTCTTCGACGGGAAAGGGGAAAGGACCATACCCACAGTCGGCCTCGTAACATTCGACAAGAACAGAGTTGAGGAGAAGCTAGTCCAACTTTCAGTGGAGGGCGGCGCGAAGATAACCCGTGGGAGAAAAGTGGCTTTAGAGGAGCTCTCAAACTTTGACGTTATAGTCGATGCTTCAGGGGTCTACCGCTCAATACTACCTAGGATCAGCGATGACATCATCTTCCCTAACTTGGAATACAGGGTTGAATATGATAGGCAGCCACCCTACGATGACTTCACAGTTATACCCTACCCTGGACTCACGGGGTACACCTGGTTCTTCCCGCTGGGACCAAGAGTAGCACATGTGGGTGGAGGCGACAAGCTACACAGACAAAAGCAGTACGTTGAGGAATTCATGCTTAAACACGGGGGGAGGAAGCTTAAAACCATAGCTAGACCGATACGCCTACTACCCTTCGGTCGCACACAACCCGTCTCCATTAAGAAGGGCGACACGCATATCGTTGGCGTAGGTGAAGCCATAGGCACGGTTTTCCCCCTTCTAGGAGAGGGGATAATACCAAGCTTCCAATCAGCGGAGATACTCTTCGAATGCTTATCTAATGGAACCCTAGACACAGATGAATACACCTCTAGGCTAAAAGGAAAATTCTTCTACTTCGAACCAATATACAAAGCTATACTTGCAAAGTGGCAGGGAAAATGGTCCCCCACACGCACACTTCCAAGCCTGCTGTACGCTTATCTCAAGAGTAAGAGGATAGAGCAGAGGTTCGGGATAAAGGTGAGGATCACGGACTTCCTCGAGATATTTAGAAACACGTAAGATCGAAATCTAAAAGTACGGGAATCCTTTCAACCTAAAGTATACATGACTGTACACCGTGTTGAAGCATGCTCCCCTTGGAGGTTAAGTGAGTAGTTGGGCTATTCTGCTTGTGAGCCATTCAACACTTATTGAGCGCGTATTAGGTGTAGCGCTCCTATCCCAGTATACTGGTATGGTGTGCAGTCTGATATTCTGTTTTTGGCCGCTTACCTCAGTGTACCACGACCAAGTTTTAAGTAGTATGGCGGTGTGCCCACCCGACGATGGGTGGCGGTTCTCATCGAACACAAATATGCATGGCAACTCTTCTTTGAGGTTTTGGGCGTAGAGGTTGAGTGTTACAAGGTGGCCTAACACGTGCATTGTGTCCCAGGTGAAGCCTCTCTCCACCTCGAAAATCGCGTTAACCACACCCATCCGTTTGTAGGCCACATCCACTACAAGCCTCTTGGAGTGCACACTTAGATGCTTCTCGCATTTCGCATCGTAGCCGAGTGTTAGGCCTGCGTCGCGTATCATTCTTTTAAGCTTCCTATGGAAACCGCTTTCACGTGGCGGAATAACTATCCCCCCTTCCCCTTTCTACCTCCTCTTTTCGAATTAGCTCTAGGACGTAGAGAGTCTCACCACTCACAACGAGCATCTCCGCGTATATTTTTGTGGCCCTCATACCACCATACTTCCGCCTTAACTCTTCGAATCCCGTGGGTATGAAGCCACGTGATGTGAAGAGGCGTATTGACTCGGTGTTATCATCCTCGATGCTGGCGTAAACCTCCCTTCGACCCTCCTCAAAGAAGAAACGTAGAATGTGGTCTAGCAGCACGCCACCCACCCCCATACCCCTGAAACGCTTGGCAACCGCTATATAGTACACGTATCCAATATCTGAGCCTATCCTCTTAGGTATCACGAGCCCCGCGGGCTCCCCCTCCACAAGCGCAACCATAACTAATTCAGCTGAGTGAAGAGTCCTTCGGGCGTGCCAGAGATATAGTCCGCTGAAGCCCTCTTCGAGAATCCACTCATACCTTCGCCTGTCAACCCCAGCATCCACGATGTTAACATCACTAACCAAAGCCGAACACTTCTTTCGAGTTGAGCCACATAATACGCTCAATATCACCTGGGGAAACCTTTAGGCTGCGTGCAAACCGAACCGCTTCACTCAGCGACTCAACCGGATAATCCGAGCCAAAGAGCACCCGGCCAGCGCCACCCATGAAGTATATCGCCTCACTCACCCTGTTCGAGAGCCACTCCACGTATTTATCCCTATACTCTCCACCCCCAGTGAACAGACCCGAGATATCCAAGTAAACATTAGGATTCTTGTAGGCAACCTCGGCCGCATCCATTATCCACGGGTTACCGAAGTGACACACCACTATCTTGAGCTCTGGGCGGCTCACGGCCAGCTCATCGAGTAAGAGTGGATGCGAGTACTCGAGGCTTCCCCGCTCTGTTGCCGTGTCCCCGGTGTGAAACATCACTGGCACACCGTGTTCCTCCGCGAGGTCATATATCCTTGAGAACACTTGGTTCACTGGTTTAACACGCACGTAGCCAAGCCTGATCTTGAATGCCTTCACAAGTCCTCTATTCTTCGTGAAGGTCTCAACACAATCCTCAACCCATTCCCTACTCGGCTCAACCGTGAGCACGGGGCTAAGCCTACCCCCACTCCTTTCACACAGCCTCAGGATGTGGGTGTTTGGCACAGCCGAGCCATCCTCCAAGAGGGGGCTTAAAAGCAACCCTCCACTCACACCCTCCTTATCCATCGAGGATAGTAACTCTTCAAGGGTGTAGAAGAACCCGTTGAGTCTAGCATACCTCCGAAGCCTATCATCGGGGTACTCTGAGAGGTGGATATGGCAGTCGAACACCATTTCGAAGACTATCAACTCAAACTATTCAGGTATACTCTCCGATTGAAGTTTCCCCACAGTTGACTTCGCCACAAGCCTCTTTCCATCCTTGAAACGCACCTCTAATTGCCCACCCGTTTCGGATACACCCTCCACCTCGGAGCCCTCAACATCATCCCCTTCAAGCACTATCTCACCCCCCTCGGCAGATATAAACAGGAAGCGGTTATCCCTGAACACAAGCGTCACCTCATTAGGACTCTTCTCTATCTCAAGTAGCAAGTAACCCTTAACGCCATCAAACTTAGCCACCTAGAACACCGAAAAAGACACTCACACGACAATATCAGCTTTTCCTTAATGGCGGACCCCTTTTCAATGCTTATATAAATAGTTGAGCGTCATCAAAACTCGGCAAGCGCCAACCATGGCTGAAGCCGTAACCACCTCTGAGCGTCACCCACAGATAAATCAGACCCAAAGTGGTATCTAAAGTGAGATGTATCTATATTAGTTTGACACCTTTGGATGGTGTCTGGAAGGATTCCATTCTCACACACTATACTTACCAACCCTAATTAGTGCATCATCGTATTTTACAATAACTGGAACTGTACATCATGCATGTGCTTAACAGCTTGAATATATACTGGAACAAGTTTATTAGAATCATGGTTGTATTATCCATCCATGTGATACTCCATGCACCATTGCCTGGCATACTATAGACTACGAACGTCCAAATTAGAAGGTGTAATAGCCATGGCGTTCTCCAAGAGAGGTATTACTCGCATAATTCAACGTGTTTATAGTGCTCTTAACACAGATGAGAGGCCTATAAGTGTAAGAGGTGATAGGGATGCGGTAAAGTGTAATCCCGAAATCACCTTGCTGATGCCACTTGGGTTTAGCATTCAGAGAACACTCAACGAGGTGGATATACTCCGCGGCTCAGAGTGGTGGAGGAAGACAGAAGCGTACCGCAGGGGGAAAATCTACGTGGTTGATGGGGGAAACCTGTTCACGAGGCTAGGGTCAAAACTCGTGAACAACTTAGAGTGTTTAGCCAACCTCATCCACCCCAGTAGCTTTAAAGGGGTTGTGGCCCAACCCGTTAGGCTCACCTAGTCCACAGAGATGTGCACTTGAAATGTCCGCTTCGAGGGTCGCCGAGGAGTCAAAGTGGAGGGCCGCACACACACTTCTTTTTCTAGCATTCAGCACTGGTACAGCGATAGAGGCGTATGTCTACTCCCTCCCATACATAGCTGAGACGTGGACGCGGTTTCCGAGAACAATCGTAGCGCTCTTCTCAGTGTGGTCACCTCTATGGCTATTGCTGGGCGGCCTACTAGTAGGCCCACTCTCTGACCGCGTGGGTAGGAAGAAAACCTTCTACGTGACTATGACGCTCTACGTTATCGGGGGTGTACTACTGGTTTTCGCCTCAAACTACCAAACCATACTCGCCTCCCTATCACTACTACTCTTCTCCGCGGGGGGTGAATACCAGAACATACTTGTAGCCACACACGAGTTGGTGCCACGTAGGAATAGGAGCGCATCCATATTCTTGGTGGTAAACTTTACAAACCTTGGGGGAATAGTCGCCGCCGCACTCTCCATGGCCAACTACACTTCACCGCACACGCAGAGAATCGTTCTAGGCATAACCCTTGTGCTGGCGGTCGCGGCCATATTCGCGGTTAGAACGCGCACACCCGAGTCGATAATGTGGCTGGAGGCCAAAGGTAGGAACACGCAGGCTGAGCGTGAGCTAGAAAAGTACTATGAGCAAAGAGCCACACCCAACCAAGAAGATACTTCCAGGGGTGTGGTGGATGTCCCAATCTGGTTTAGGGTGGTAACAGGCTCAGTTTTGGGGTGGGCGTACACCGCGGGATTCAGCCTACTTGTCCTTACCCTAGGACCATACTTCTTCCCACGGCTGACTGATGAGTTCATAGTTGTAGCGGGGGTGGCGGCCTTCATCTCAGGCTTTGTGGGCCTCGCGGCCGATAGGCTGAGCAGGAAGTGGCTGCTGCTAGCTTCATCCGTGGCCACACTTGCCACCGCATCTATATTTCTACCCACACAGAGAGTGTGGCTCGCCAACCCACAACTCTTCTGGCTGCTCTTTATCATCCTCTCAGCCTTCGTGAACGTGTTCTTCCTCGCGGAGGACGCGTTAAAATCCGAGTTCTGGCCCACTGAGAGGAGGGGATTCTACACGGCGATTGTGAGGACGGCCTCACTCGGCGGGTCAATACCAGTACTCCTATACGCCTCAACACTACCCATAACCCAATACTTCTACCTGGGACTCGCGATTTTCGCGGCTGGGGTCTCCGTATCAGCAGCATGGTACCGCTACGGTGTGGAAACTGGTAAAAAGAGGAGCGTCACCATATGGGGCAAACAACAACTCAGCTCGTAGTGCAGCCACTCGACGGATACTTGCAGCCAATTGGATTAGTGGTTCTCGAGCGTCTTAAAACTCTGAAGAGGTGATATTACACATGGGGTACGCGAGGCTTGTTGTGGGGGGTGTGGGAAGCGACGTTGGGAAGACAACAGTCTCAACAGGGCTTATGGGCGCCTTAGTCAGGCGCGGCCTCCGTGTCCAGGGGTTTAAGGTTGGCCCAGACTATATTGACCCCACCTATCATCGACTTGCCAGTGGTAGGCCTTCCTATAACCTCGACACTTGGCTAATGGGTGAGGCGGGAGTTGTGGAGACGTTTGCATCGGCCATGAGGGAAGCGGACATCGGGGTAGTGGAGGGTGTGATGGGTCTTTTCGACGGCTCAACACCTAGAAGCGACGCTCAGAGCACATCTGAGGTTGCGAGGCTGCTTCGAGCACCAGTGATCCTCGTCGTGGATGTCAGAGGCGTTGGTCGCAGCGCCGCCGCCCAAGTTCTGGGTTACGCCAAGATGGCCCAGGGCTACAGTATAAGGGGGGTTGTACTCAACCGTGTTGGTGGCGAGGGTCACGCGGCGATCTGTAAGAGCGCCATAGAGGAGGTTACCGGTATACCCGTGATTGGGGCGCTTAAGAATACGCCCACGATTAACTTGCCTTCGAGGCATCTGGGACTTCATTTAGCGGAGGAGGAGCGTGAAAAGATTAGGTCGATAGTGGACGAGGTTGAAGGCTCAGTGGATATAGACAGAATCCTAAGCATAGCGCGGGAAGCGCCTCCGCTCGGTGGGGTGGGTGTGGATTCTGGTGGTGGGATTCATGCAGGGGTTACTGTAAGGGTTGGCGTAGCGCTCGACGAAGCCTTCGCCTTCTACTATGAGGACAACTTTAGGATTCTTCGAACGCTGGGCGCACAACTAGTGTTTTTCAGCCCTGAAAGAGACCAGCAACCCCCCAACGTGGACGCCCTATACATGGGTGGTGGATACCCAGAGCTCAAGGGTGAAGCGCTCGAAGCCAACGCCCAGATGCGACACTCAATCAAAAAACTAGTAGAGGGGGGATTACCCGTCTACGCCGAGTGCGGCGGACTCATGTACTTGGGACGCAGCATTGAGACCGCCGATGGTAGAAAACACACCATGGTTGGTGTGCTCGACTTGGACACCGCCCTAACCCGCAGACTCACCCTAGGCTACACAGAGCTTGAGGCCGCTGTTAACACTCTCCTTACCCAGATGGGGGAAACTCTGAGGGGGCACGAGTTCCACTACTCGGAGGCGAGAAACGTGTCATCAGATTGCAGATTTGCGTATAAGGTGAGGCGTGGGAGGGGTATAATAGGTGGGTTGGACGGATGCCTAAGCCACGAGGCGCTCGCCTCCTACACTCACCTACACTTTGCGGGTTACCCCAGCTTTGCAAGACGATTCATCGAAGCCGCAAAACTTAGAGGGCGCCGTTAGAGGCAACAGCGTAAACATCGGTTAACAGCAACCCTCCAGATCGAACTACGGGGGCACAGTGGGCTCGTACACTATAACTCTTCCTTAGCATGACGCCTCTCGCCCAGTAATCTCTCCGCTAATCGAAGCTCGCTGGGTGTGTTCACATTCAGGAGCTCTGCCGGGTCTCGCCACACTAGGTAGTCCTCGTCAACCCCTGACTCCTGGGCTTGCAGCCTTCGCCCATCCAGTACACTTATCCCAACGGGGCACAACTCTCGGCCACTCACAGTCACACAGTATCCCGGCTCAGCTCCGAGGGCTAGTACATCAATCTTAGGTGCACACAGCGTAAGAGATGCCACCCCCCTCTTAAAGTATTCGCTCACAAGCGTGTGGAGGGTGGAGGGCCTCACAAGTGGTGTGTCAGAGGGTAGCACGAGTGTTACACCAAGCTGGAGGGCTTTTATTGCTTCTATCAAGTCTTCAACGTAGCCTCGACCAGAGGCCGTGAACACCTCCAGCCCTAGAAGCTTTGCGTGGCGCGCTGTGAGGAGCGTGTTAGGGGATGCACACACTATGACCCTTGAAACACGCCCAGACCGGATCACAGATTGGGCGACCCATTCAACCATTGGTTTCCCTACAAGCTTCACCATTGGCTTCTCCAATTTCCCGCCGAGCCTCTCACCTCTGCCTCCAGCCATAATCAAGGCCACGGCCTTATGAGGCGCCAAAAATATACCACCCACTAGGTAGGTGGGGGCTGGGAAAAACTGGGGTTCACGTTGCGCCAGGGTAATTGTACCCATGGAGCACGGGTAAACCACGCCTGCGGACGCCGATGCCCCGTGACCCTTGTAGAAGGAGGTTGTGCGCGGTGGCTGGGGTGACAAGACCCGTCTTTTATGTGAGGTGACCCACCACACCCAACATATGGGTCCAATAGGTCTGTGATTAGGACGCCTAAATGGGGTGAGGACACCAAGCTACACACCTATATGGCTACCGTGCGGGTTGGTCTTCTTAGACCCATGAGTCTGAACACATACTTTAAATCCATGTTTACCCTTATTGTCTCCGCCACCCTGTTCAGCTCCGAGTCCCACACATCCTCAGCCCTTAGTGAGGTTACTCTCCTTGTACCCCTCCCCAGCGCTCTGAGAATGCGCGCTACGAGTGGGGGGTTGTCGAAAAAGCCGTGCACACTGGTTCCCAAAACCTTATAGGTGTTTGACCAAGCACCAGCAACCTCCCATGGAGCATCCACCCTACCCTTAGGCCTCGCCTTGAGGAGGGGCAATGCTCCGCCACCCAACACCACTTCACCCATTCTTATCTCGTAGCCTTCAAACCTCGCCCCCTCAAGCCCCTTCACAATATCCGGTGACTCCCCCTCAAACTTGAACTCCACCAGCCTAGTGGTCTTCTCATATTTCCTGAAAACGGTGACTACATCAAGTAACCCAAGAGCCTTGTACTCACCGGGTGCATCCCCTTCTATGCCATATGGGTCTACGATTCGCTTCCCCAAAATCTCGTACCCCCCGCATATACCCACTATCCA
>Ga0208549_100628_pt1 | contig 14471 bp, 4 predicted proteins | sample BED_host_MetaG_FD_187135 | JGI IMG/M metagenome (GOLD analysis project Ga0208549, IMG submission 187135) | Hot spring microbial mat communities from Yellowstone National Park, Wyoming, USA - BED_host_MetaG (SPAdes) (version 2) | ecosystem: Environmental > Aquatic > Thermal springs > Hot (42-90C) >... | reverse complement strand
AAGGTGAAATTAAGGGAGGATTTTTCCAATTCCATCCCCTTAGTTCATCATCTATGCTTACATTTAGTTCCTTAATTCTTCGAAGAATCTCAAGGATTTCATGAAGAGAAAAGAACATGAAAATATTCAACATAAAGATTTAAAAGTTTTTTCATAAACTTTTAAAGTTTCAGGAGTTTGTTCGAGAATTTTAAAATCCGAAAGACCACTGATGATGCGCCATTAAAATTCTTGAAATTTTTACGCACGAATTTCAGGAGGATGACAAGAAAGAGACAGGTTTAAATTCTTGGCCAATATTTAAGTCTTATCTTAAACTCAGAAGAGGATTGAAAGTAATGAAAAGCACATAGAAACACACATACACAAAGGCTATCTTAAACTCAGAAGAGGATTGAAAGGGCTGAGAATATGTTGTTGTAATTATTTGGTCGCTTAATCTTAAACTCAGAAGAGGATTGAAAGAAAAGATATGTGGTGATAGAATATGAAGGGTAAATATCTTACTTAAACTCAGAAGAGGATTGAAAGTTGAACATTCATGTAAGCCCATTCTACTTGTTAGTTTGCTTAAACTCAGAAGAGGATTGAAAGTACTTTTGTTCCTTTTGTATCTTCGAAATCTATAGCCGCTTAAACTCAGAAGAGGATTGAAAGAGAATTATCGCTTTAGCTTCACTATACATTGTTGCAACTCTTAAACTCAGAAGAGGATTGAAAGGCTCTTTTTATCGAATCATATGCTAAGAAGCTAGGATTCTCTTAAACTCAGAAGAGGATTGAAAGCTTTCTTTGCTCCTTTCTAATCCTGCTTATTCTTTGCAACTCTTAAACTCAGAAGAGGATTGAAAGTTGCAAAGCTAAAGAGTGCAAATGGGACAGCTGGTATTCTTAAACTCAGAAGAGGATTGAAAGAGAAAATAAAAAATAAGCATAAGCATAACACCTTTTTCAACTTAAACTCAGAAGAGGATTGAAAGGTATTAAAGAAAGGCATGCTATAATTTATAAGGATTACTTAAACTCAGAAGAGGATTGAAAGTTGTATTCTTGAGATATTTTTAGTAATAATTCACGTGACTTAAACTCAGAAGAGGATTGAAAGTTATAAAATTTGTATTCATAGATTGACTTCATCGGTTCTTAAACTCAGAAGAGGATTGAAAGCCTGTAACAGGCGGATTACCACCTGTTCATACCGGAACTCTTAAACTCAGAAGAGGATTGAAAGTAACAAATAGAATGGTAATTCATAACAGGCCCCATGCTTCTTAAACTCAGAAGAGGATTGAAAGTTCCTTAATTCTCTAGCCATAGAAACTATAGCAGGTTCGCTTAAACTCAGAAGAGGATTGAAAGATTTTCCCCATTTAAGTTGTGGGTAGCCATAAGTTGATACTTAAACTCAGAAGAGGATTGAAAGATTATAATCACAAGAGGATTAGCACTGCTATCTCCGTTACTTAAACTCAGAAGAGGATTGAAAGAATCCCGTAATTGTATATTGATTAAACACTCCCTTAAGCCTTAAACTCAGAAGAGGATTGAAAGAACTTTAAATTCATCCTCTGCAAATTCTACGAATTCTTCTTAAACTCAGAAGAGGATTGAAAGAGAAAAAATGAATTTAATAATTCCAACAATCGATTTTGAACTTAAACTCAGAAGAGGATTGAAAGACGTCTTTGTATGCGTCATGCAGTACCCTTCTAACTTCTCTTAAACTCAGAAGAGGATTGAAAGAAGGATTGGGTATATTGATTTTGTTATTAATGCCTCATTAACTTAAACTCAGAAGAGGATTGAAAGATTATAAGGTATGAATAAAGGCATGTTTTTAATGTCTTTCTTAAACTCAGAAGAGGATTGAAAGAAACCTAATAGTAAATTATTATTTAAGTATGTAAATCTTAAACTCAGAAGAGGATTGAAAGTCTAGCAAGAAAAACCAATGCAAAAACACTTTGGACTTAAACTCAGAAGAGGATTGAAAGATAACTAATAAGCATTCATTAGCTAATTCGCATAAATAACTTAAACTCAGAAGAGGATTGAAAGATTTGTAGAGCATGCTGATGAATTTGATGAAGCTGTAAACTTAAACTCAGAAGAGGATTGAAAGAAAAACATCCTTAGTTAAATTAATACGCTTTACTTTAACTTAAACTCAGAAGAGGATTGAAAGTCCTTTAAGCTCAAGGCAATGGATGTTTTATAAGGATCACTTAAACTCAGAAGAGGATTGAAAGAGTATAATTGCAATATCACCTAACTGATGACTAAAAACTTAAACTCAGAAGAGGATTGAAAGAGGTAAGTTGTAAGTAAATCCATAACCTGGATAACTCTTAAACTCAGAAGAGGATTGAAAGTTTATTTTAAAGTATATTTCCCTTCTTGTTGGTTTTTCTTCTTAAACTCAGAAGAGGATTGAAAGACATTGTAAACAAAATTGCCATTCGCGTAAAGAGTATCTTAAACTCAGAAGAGGATTGAAAGGAAATATAGCCATGTTCTTGGAGCCCAAGATACAGTATCTTAAACTCAGAAGAGGATTGAAAGTCATCAATTTTTTCGCTGTAGAATGGCTCCTTATCCACCTTAAACTCAGAAGAGGATTGAAAGGAGAAAGTTGAAGATCCTTTGCGATATATCTGTCAACGCTCTTAAACTCAGAAGAGGATTGAAAGGACAGAAATGAAGACTTTATAGTTTTCTTTCTCAGCCCTTACTTAAACTCAGAAGAGGATTGAAAGATATAACCTAAGTTCTCTATAATAGGAACAATATCGCATCTTAAACTCAGAAGAGGATTGAAAGATCAATGCTGAATTACTTATAGCTATAATTCTTATCTGCTCTTAAACTCAGAAGAGGATTGAAAGGAGATAAACTTACTACGCTCATTTTAGAAGAATATCCTTAAACTCAGAAGAGGATTGAAAGAAGTTCTTCAAGATGCTCTCAAGTTCAGAGATGAGAAACTTAAACTCAGAAGAGGATTGAAAGATTTAAAGGGGAAAATAGGCCCGAGGTGGCCCCACCCACCTTAAACTCAGAAGAGGATTGAAAGGCACCTATAATAGCGTTAAGAATTGTATCTTCCAACACCTTAAACTCAGAAGAGGATTGAAAGATTCTTTTTCTTTTTAGTCTAGGGGGAGGGGGACGCTTAAACTCAGAAGAGGATTGAAAGGCTTATCTATTGAAGGATGTAACAAGGAAAGCTAGTTATCTTAAACTCAGAAGAGGATTGAAAGGATACATTAGTCCCGTTTATGACCACTGCATAGTATCTTAAACTCAGAAGAGGATTGAAAGTATTATTACAGCCCAAACAATTATAGGAATTGGTGATGACTTAAACTCAGAAGAGGATTGAAAGTTGTAATACCATTCCCAGCCACAACGCTTACATTTTAGCTTAAACTCAGAAGAGGATTGAAAGTGTCTTTGGGATAATTCTTTCTTTTTTTCAAAATTAACTTAAACTCAGAAGAGGATTGAAAGATTCTTTATCATTTATTAAAGCTGCTTTTTTCAAATTTTCACTTAAACTCAGAAGAGGATTGAAAGGAAGATATTGAGATGGAAATTACGGTTGGAAACTTGATCTTAAACTCAGAAGAGGATTGAAAGATTTAAAGGGGAAGGTATGCCCGAGGCTTCCCACGGGGCCCTTAAACTCAGAAGAGGATTGAAAGCTTATTGTTAACTGATTCATTGCTTGTAACTGGGCTCTTAAACTCAGAAGAGGATTGAAAGATCCATAATACAGGATAGGATTGTTTTGTTATTAATACCCTTAAACTCAGAAGAGGATTGAAAGTTGTTTGGTACATATTGCGGTGTGTTGTAAGGTATAACTTAAACTCAGAAGAGGATTGAAAGGCAAATGTAACTATATTAATAATAAATTGGCTTGAATTCTTAAACTCAGAAGAGGATTGAAAGATTAAGAAAATTATTGCCTCATCAATCCATCCCAATATCTCTTAAACTCAGAAGAGGATTGAAAGTTTTCTCAACAATATATTCTTCAATTGCTTTCTGATGAGCTTAAACTCAGAAGAGGATTGAAAGTTTATCGTTTTTGCCTTAATTAAAACTCCGTCCGCCCTTAAACTCAGAAGAGGATTGAAAGCCTACATCGCTAAACGTTATATTGCTAGAAAAGCCTTCTCTTAAACTCAGAAGAGGATTGAAAGAGTAATAAAAAATAAAATTAGAATTGTAAAAATTAAAGCTTAAACTCAGAAGAGGATTGAAAGAATGTACCTACATACTTAAAACCTTTTATTTTTATACTTAAACTCAGAAGAGGATTGAAAGTGGTAATAACTTGCTGTAGTTGTTGAAAAATTTTGGTTAACTTAAACTCAGAAGAGGATTGAAAGAAAGTAAGAGTGATAAGAGTGGAAGAGCGTAAAAAAACTTAAACTCAGAAGAGGATTGAAAGTATAACCATATTGATTAATTACGTATGAATTATTTAATAACTTAAACTCAGAAGAGGATTGAAAGATTGAGGAACCAAAACCTTCATCTCTTGATGAGGCCTTAAACTCAGAAGAGGATTGAAAGAAAGAAGAAGTTATTGAAGTAAGACCAAAGGAAAAAGAAGCTTAAACTCAGAAGAGGATTGAAAGAGAATTCACCGTTTATGATTAGTTCGCCTTTATTAAGAACTTAAACTCAGAAGAGGATTGAAAGTTTGTATCCAACGTCTAGCCATTTATTTTCTTTTACGATCTTAAACTCAGAAGAGGATTGAAAGCTCTGAAGTGGCTTCGGTATATCAAGCGAAACTTCAAGTGTCTTAAACTCAGAAGAGGATTGAAAGCCTGTACTAGCGTTTATATTTCCTAACATACCATAACTTACTTAAACTCAGAAGAGGATTGAAAGAAATAAAATTGACCCGTTTCGACATCATAACCGCTAGCCTTAAACTCAGAAGAGGATTGAAAGAAAAGTCTTTCGCAAAGTAGCTTAAAGGATAATCACCCATCTTAAACTCAGAAGAGGATTGAAAGTTTTTCCATTCGAACATTTTTTTTCTAAAAACTCTCCACTTAAACTCAGAAGAGGATTGAAAGAGACTTTTTCTACGTACAACCGTGTTCTGTCTATATCAACTTAAACTCAGAAGAGGATTGAAAGATTGTTGTTCAGGCAAACGATGCTACAAAACAATATACTGCTTAAACTCAGAAGAGGATTGAAAGCTACTAATTTCTTGATGTCCATAAAAAAATAATAAACCTTAAACTCAGAAGAGGATTGAAAGACATAGAAACCTTTCTTTCCCTTGAATAAATAGCATCTTAAACTCAGAAGAGGATTGAAAGATGATAAGAGATGTCATGGTAGATATTTATCCTATAACGCTCTTAAACTCAGAAGAGGATTGAAAGTTAAATTAATAATTAAATTGCCTTTTCGAATATGCTTTCTTAAACTCAGAAGAGGATTGAAAGTAAGCACATGCTTAAAGCATACGTAAAAAATTAAACCTCTTAAACTCAGAAGAGGATTGAAAGAATTAAATAACCATTCCTAAAAATATATAAAATACATTGCTTAAACTCAGAAGAGGATTGAAAGATGTTTAAATATCCTAAAATAAGCTCTCCTTCTTCTAGGTCTTAAACTCAGAAGAGGATTGAAAGGTTTTTTGTTCAGTGCTCATGGGTCAATCTTACTCCAGCTCTTAAACTCAGAAGAGGATTGAAAGACAACCCACCTAACTCTATACTTTGTGCTTTGAACTTGCTTAAACTCAGAAGAGGATTGAAAGAGTTTGTTACATTAACAGAAGTGTCGATTGGCATGTTTTCCTTAAACTCAGAAGAGGATTGAAAGCTTTTACAGCCTAAGTATAAGTGTATTTTGCCTTCCTTAAACTCAGAAGAGGATTGAAAGGTTACAATTTGGATTTGAACGACTGTATTCGTGCTCCTTAAACTCAGAAGAGGATTGAAAGAGCATCATGGAAATAGCATATTTCAGAAAGACTGCACCTTAAACTCAGAAGAGGATTGAAAGATTGTTCTAGCTGTGAATGGACTAGATAATAAAAAAGTACTTAAACTCAGAAGAGGATTGAAAGTTGGTGGTATATACTTTATAAATAACTTTCCGTTCCTTAAACTCAGAAGAGGATTGAAAGAGATAAACATCACTAGCAGAATTGTTTTGAATTATTAACTTAAACTCAGAAGAGGATTGAAAGTATCGTGAAACCATTAGGATAAAATATTATATAAGATAAACTTAAACTCAGAAGAGGATTGAAAGAGCCTTTTCTCTAAACTCCTCAGGCTTTTCAAGAAGCTCTTAAACTCAGAAGAGGATTGAAAGAACCAAAAAGTCACAGGACTGTTTTGTAACTCGAGCACTTAAACTCAGAAGAGGATTGAAAGAGAAATGGTGCAACAGCAGCTACAGTGATGTATAAAGCTTAAACTCAGAAGAGGATTGAAAGTTGCTTTTTAAAAAACACCACCCTTATAAAATATCCTTTCTTAAACTCAGAAGAGGATTGAAAGTGGTATTTAATTCGTGATACATGGTTGCCTAATATAACTTAAACTCAGAAGAGGATTGAAAGAGTTCTTCTTCATTTTGATACCATGATGGTTTAACGCTTAAACTCAGAAGAGGATTGAAAGTTCATGGATAGTGTTTTACCTCTCCGCCTCACAGAAAAGCCTTAAACTCAGAAGAGGATTGAAAGCCTTTAATTTTAACTGGAGGACAAACGTCATTAAACCACTTAAACTCAGAAGAGGATTGAAAGAATGTAAAATCAGGTATTGTAACAAAAAGCCAATGATCTTAAACTCAGAAGAGGATTGAAAGCCTGTTCGGCCTCCATCATTTTACGGCCCCCCAATTACTTAAACTCAGAAGAGGATTGAAAGTAAAAAACTAAGCTCCAATTATATGGGATAAATATACCTCTTAAACTCAGAAGAGGATTGAAAGATTAAAAAGAGTAGCTGGAATGATGATTATTATACATCCTTAAACTCAGAAGAGGATTGAAAGTTTAGTAATGTATCTTGAAATCACTTTTCTAATCCTACTTAAACTCAGAAGAGGATTGAAAGTTACATAGTTTGTATATAGGTCCTTAGGTTGAAAGCATCTTAAACTCAGAAGAGGATTGAAAGAGGGGAATGGATAATAGAGCAAAAGCTTGATAAAGAACTTAAACTCAGAAGAGGATTGAAAGAAGGTTATAGAATATATAAGGGGTCATAAGTGTAGTGATCTTAAACTCAGAAGAGGATTGAAAGTAGATTTGTTGTAATGCAGGAGGCAATAATATTCCTACCTTAAACTCAGAAGAGGATTGAAAGTTTTTGTTATAAACAGTCTTTACACTTAATACATAAGCTCTTAAACTCAGAAGAGGATTGAAAGTCGAGAATTTCCCGAAGGAGGTTGACCGAAAGTAAAGATCTTAAACTCAGAAGAGGATTGAAAGTCTCTCTGACCTTATCCAATGTCTCATTCTTTATTCTCTTAAACTCAGAAGAGGATTGAAAGTCTCCTCCTGCTGTAGTTATTATATTCTTGCTTGTGTTCACTTAAACTCAGAAGAGGATTGAAAGGTATCTATAGCAAGGTTCTTGAAATTACCAAATCCCACTTAAACTCAGAAGAGGATTGAAAGGCAGGCGGTAGTGTTACAATAACGCTTCAACAATTAACGCTTAAACTCAGAAGAGGATTGAAAGCCTAACACTCCATAATCATCACATTTATTAAGTATCTTAAACTCAGAAGAGGATTGAAAGTGCCATAGGCATTATAGAGGCCGCTCTTACTATTTTCTCACTTAAACTCAGAAGAGGATTGAAAGATTAATTTGAAACGTTATGTTAAGTCAAAAAGGATCTTAAACTCAGAAGAGGATTGAAAGAAGGCATAGCTAAAGTAAATACTCCTCCATTAGCTGGGCTTAAACTCAGAAGAGGGTTGAAAGATAAACACTCTCTAACTGCCATAATGAGATTAACAAACTTAAACTCAGAAGAGGATTGAAAGGAAGAATTATTTTATAATATGCATTACCTAATAATGAATCTTAAACTCAGAAGAGGATTGAAAGTATAATTACAAATTAAGAGTAGTTTTTAAAGATCCAACACTTAAACTCAGAAGAGGATTGAAAGACAACATCCGTTCCATTTATATTTAACCAAATTTGAGACTTAAACTCAGAAGAGGATTGAAAGGTGAATATTACGCAGGGAGTTTGGCAATCATTAAAAGGAACTTAAACTCAGAAGAGGATTGAAAGAAGTTAATTGTGAAGCCTGTTGCAGTTTTGCCTGTAATCCCTTAAACTCAGAAGAGGATTGAAAGTATAGGTACTATCAGGGTACATTATAACGAAAACATACCTTAAACTCAGAAGAGGATTGAAAGTCCATTCGCGGTTTGTTGATTCAGTAGCGAATATGTATCACTTAAACTCAGAAGAGGATTGAAAGCCCATTTCTTTTTCTTCTTTTTCTATGCAAACTTAAACTCAGAAGAGGATTGAAAGTTTTATACGATCAATATAGGCATACCTATTAATAATACTTAAACTCAGAAGAGGATTGAAAGTTGTTTAACGTATTCGTACCTGTAATTGCTATACTTGCACTTAAACTCAGAAGAGGATTGAAAGTGATGACATAGTCATCGATTGGATTTATGTCAACACAACTTAAACTCAGAAGAGGATTGAAAGAATTAATTTTTGATTTAATTCTTTTTGGTAATTTCCTTAAACTCAGAAGAGGATTGAAAGGAAGCGTTGGATTATGCTGATAAAGTATTGAAAGCCCACTTAAACTCAGAAGAGGATTGAAAGAGTGCTTCAACAATTGTCTATGCACAAAGTCAAACATCTCTTAAACTCAGAAGAGGATTGAAAGATAAAGCTGTGAGAAAACATGCCAATCGATACTTCCGTTAACTTAAACTCAGAAGAGGATTGAAAGTTACTTAACTGGCTATCTGTAACTACTACACGCATATTTCTTAAACTCAGAAGAGGATTGAAAGATCATCTCCATCTTCATCTTTACAAATTCGTAACGTTCCGCTTAAACTCAGAAGAGGATTGAAAGAATCTTAGCTTACAAGCTTGGAGTTTAAATTCAGCAACTTAAACTCAGAAGAGGATTGAAAGGCAAATAATCCTTTTCCAACAGTCCCAACGTATTCTTAAACTCAGAAGAGGATTGAAAGGGGTTCTTCATCATCATCATCCACTTAAACTCAGAAGAGGATTGAAAGATGGTTATAAAAACTATCTATACAGTTACAGGTGCGTCCTTAAACTCAGAAGAGGATTGAAAGAGCTTATTTGCTTAAAGACGTAACAAGAAAAGCAAGCTATCTTAAACTCAGAAGAGGATTGAAAGGAAAAAGCAAAGGAAATATTGCATTCCAGCATTCTTACTTAAACTCAGAAGAGGATTGAAAGTGGATTGTGCTTTTATATTTCGCTTCTTTGTCACAATCTTAAACTCAGAAGAGGATTGAAAGAGCAAATAGAAAGATACGCACAAGAATTAAGTGAAGACTTAAACTCAGAAGAGGATTGAAAGAAGCTCATAATGGTTTAAATTAATAGTGTGATTATCAACTTAAACTCAGAAGAGGATTGAAAGACTCCTGCACCTATTACGGAATTTAAGATTAAGTCTCTTAAACTCAGAAGAGGATTGAAAGTGCACTACAACAAATATATGGAGCTAATACTAGTGGTCTTAAACTCAGAAGAGGATTGAAAGTGGCATTAGCATTTATGATAGGCTATTTTTTAAGATTACTTAAACTCAGAAGAGGATTGAAAGCTGGGTATAGTGGCTCTTTTCCTAGTTTCACATTGATACTTAAACTCAGAAGAGGATTGAAAGACAGTATATTGCTGGCCTACAATTAAATTGCTTGCAGTCCTTAAACTCAGAAGAGGATTGAAAGGCAATAATAGCAAGGCCAAGTATACTTTACTTTTTCAACTTAAACTCAGAAGAGGATTGAAAGTGGCATTAGCATTTATGATAGGCTATTTTTTAAGATTACTTAAACTCAGAAGAGGATTGAAAGCTGGGTATAGTGGCTCTTTTCCTAGTTTCACATTGATACTTAAACTCAGAAGAGGATTGAAAGAATTATCTATTTCCACATATTGGTAAGTTTAAGGATAATCTTAAACTCAGAAGAGGATTGAAAGCTGTAAACTAATCCACTTAGAACTGAGACTGTAGCAATTTGGCTATAAACTGTTCTTAAACTCAGAAGAGGATTGAAAGGGCAAATTATAACTTTCCATCAATTCGCTTTCCATCATTCTACATCTTCAACACGTTTTTTATAATTTCAAATAACATAAAAAGCTGGAATGTTCAAGATACCATAAATGCTTTATATTGTTTATCACGTAGTCAATGAATTTGAGAAGATAAAATTAATCTATTATGAACCAATATGTTGAGGAAAGAGAAAGCTTAATTGAGTGACGTATCAATTAAGATATTAACGAAGAAATAATAATTAATTGTGAAACAATTCAAATACATTGAATATTGAACTGTTAACTAAACTAATGTTATTTCTTCTTTATGAAATATTGTAATCTTTACAAAATTCATTTGTAAATCTTAGTTATAGAATTTTCAAAAATATGAAATAATTTTTCAAAAAAATTTATAAATGCATAACATGTTGATATATTCATGCTTGGTAAATACTTTTCTGCAGATCTGGTAATAATGAAACCGATAACAAACTTGCATGTAGGAACTGGAAAAAGTGGTGAAGTTGTAGATTTGCCAATTCAAAGAGACAGTTATGGCTTCCCTACAATTTATTCTTCGAGCTTAAAAGGGGCGATCAAAAGTTATATTTACAATAAGCTAAATAGATTTACTGAAATATTGTTTGGACCTGATGGAAGTGGTGAATTTGCTTCGCCTGTAGCTTTAACTGATGCTTATTTATTAGCCTTTCCTGCAAGAAGTCTTAAAGGTGTTTATTGTTATCTTACTTGCCCTCAACTATTAAGAAGATTTAAAGAATATGCGGATATGATAGGATATAAATTTGAAAATGAAATTGAAATTTTATTAGAGAAACCACAAGTTAATATCTGCGATAATCCTCAAAACATTTCTATTGTCGAAAAAGCAATAATAAACGAGGAATTAGTTTTAGAAAATTTAAATATAAACAAGGGAGTTGCAAAATTGAGGGAATTATTAGCATTAGATAAAGAATTAGTAATTATAGATGATGACGAATGTTTAAAACAAGTTGACCGCTCATTAATACGATTGACAAGAGTCAGATTAAATAGAAGTTCAAAGACGGTTGAGCATGGTCCTTGGACAGAGGAGTATGTTCCTCATAAAACTTCTTTCTTTTCAACAGTATATTATTCAAAACTTCCTAGCTCTATCTTAGAAAAATATGAAAAAGATGAAAGTCTAAAAAATCTAAAAAGCCTAATAATTAAAGAATTAGAAATTGAAGAGATTAAGGATATAGATGAAACTAAGATAAGAAACTATTTAGAAAATAATTTAAAGCTCCTGGTTATAGGCGGGCATGAAACAATAGGAAGCGGAATTGTGAAATTAAAATTCCTTAAACCGCAAACAGCTCAACAATTGCAGACAAAGGGAGGTTGAGTTAACATGCACGAAGAAAAACCTAAACTTGTAAAAGAAGATCCGATAAAAGTATCGATCAACCTTTTTGATAGCATTTATGGGTCGATCTTTAAAGAACTTAAAGAAGTTACAGATATGGAAGCATCCTTAAGAGCTAGAAGCAGAGAAATGCCTTCATTAATACAAGAAATAGGATTGATAGGAGCTCTAAGTTATTGTTTTTCTAAAGGAAATGAATATTATAATGAAATTATAGAACTCATAAAAGGTAAAGGTAGCAAAGAACGGAATGAAGTATATATAGCAAAGATTAAAGAAATCGCTAATACAGGATATTCAATATATCTTTATATTATATTGAATGCTATAAATTATACTCGACTTTTAAACGTAGATATTAACAAACCTTATGATGCAATAAAGGAATTAAGCATGAATTTAAACAAAACAAGGATTATTGAACGTGTGATTATGCCTTATTTATTACAAATTAAAAGATTATGTGAAGGAATGCTAAGAGGAAAATAACATGAGCGAAACTACAAATTGGCATTCAATTCAAGAAGAAATTAAAAAAGGAAATTGGTTATTCACAATAACCTTAACAAATTCTTCATACTTAAGAATAGGAGGGTTTAATGCGAGACCCTATTCATTAGAACTAAATTTGAGTGAAAAAATCCGTCCATCGAAAATTAAAGGAATACTGAGGTGGTGGATACGAATAATGACATTAGGTCGATATCATAATCCTTCGAGTTATAAAGAAATAGAAATTATTATTGGGAAATATCTAGGAACAGATAAGAAAGAAGAAGGCCAATCTAAATTTTTATTAAATGTAATATCCGAAACAAATAATGACAAAATTAATGAATTTCGAAATGAAATGTTTAAAATGATAGACCGATACACCTCTGAATTATTAAATTTTAAATATAAACATGAAGGAAAAGAAATAAATAAAATTCCTATTGACAAAATCAATCTGGATCTGCATCCCGCTAGCTTAAAAATTGAATTTGAACTAAAAAAGGAATTAGAGAATAAATCAATTATTAACGAATTGAAAAACTTAATCCTCTCTCAATTAGGTTCCATTATTAAAATTAATAAAATAAATATAAAAAAGATAAAAGGGATAAATATAAAAACATCTAATCGGATAATTGTTTCTTTAGAATTAAATGATAGTTTCAAATTGTTAAAAGAGTTAGCGAGCATACCAAGAATGAAATTGATATTGATGGAAAGAAAAGAAGAGAAAGGAGATGCGAAAAAATATATAAATAGAATTAAAGAAGAATTTGCATTATATCCTCCTAATTCAATTAAAATAAAGATTTCACTTTATGAAAAACCTAAAGATATTAAAGAACGTATAATAGATATAGTAGAACAGGTGTTGGTTGGATTATTTCTGATGCTAATTTTCCAAGGTCTTTCCGCTTTTTCCTCAAGAGGATTCGCAGGATGTAAATTGTTAGATGTAGATTTTAATCCTAAATTGAATGATTCGCTAAAAGACATCCATAATATTGGTAAAAAAATAATCAATTCGAAAGATAAAAAAGACTTAGAAGAAAGTATTAACGAATTAATAAAAAGTTTGAACATTAAAGATTTAAAAAGTATACCTAATGTTCCAACTTTAGATTCATCTTTTAAATATTTCCAGTTTAGAGTATTTGAAGTTAAACAGAATTATTCCACTGAAAGAATACTAAAGATAATTAATGAAAGTGTAATGAAAGTTACTTGGAAGCAACTAGATAGACAAAATATTAGAATTCCAGGAGAAGGGTATCATACATGGATCTTAGGCCTACCAAGAACCCAGCGAAACACAGGTTATATTGTATTCAGGAATGGGAAGAGGGAAGATGCATTTAGAAGAAAGTCCGCTATCGGAATAAATATTTTTGAGAATAATAATAAGAAATTCGTCATATTGCATGGTTTCATCTCAAGCGATTGGCCGGTTAATACAGAAGATAAACAAGGTAAAGAATTGATTTTAAAACATTTCTCTCCCAGACATAAAGAAGGAGAAAAAATCACTAACATAATGGATGTATACGACACTAGGGAGGTCGTATATATAGCCTTCTATCAGGCTTTTAAATACATAGAATCAAAATTAAAGGAAGTTGAAGGTATGTGAAAAATGAAATTTAAATACTACTTATCTACATATGAACTCGATTTTAAAGATACTGATGCCATAAATTTATTATCTCTTTCGATAACTCATGGCTCCTATATACTTGCTGAAAAAAGTTTTTCGAAAGAGAAACAAATGACAGAAGAAATAGATTATGAAACAATGGAAAAAGAACTTCTAGAATTCTTGGTTAAGAATTCTTCCTATTATTTCAGATCAAAAAAGGAAGAAATAAAACAGTATTTGAATAGCTTAAAACAAGCTCTTACTGAATATCTAGGTAATAGAGGCATGATTAGAGAAATTGAGATGAAATTAACTTATAGAGGTTCTTTTGGTGTTAGTTCAACTTTTGGCCAGATTCCTTTTGAAGTAGGTCTTTACATTCATCCTTATTTCAATGTGCCTTACATTCCTGCTTCAAGCATAAAAGGAGCTATAAGAAATGCTTACTATTATTACTTAATTAATCATGAAAATAAAAGCTCTAAAGAAGCAGAAGATGAATGTAAGAGATTATTCGGTGATAGCAACTTTGCAGGTTTGATAGGATTTACAGACGCCTTTCCCATTGAAGAAGAAAAAGAAAACGGTTATATTTTGTATCCTGATATCATAAATCC